>Ga0255779_1001055_pt1 | contig 32684 bp, 25 predicted proteins | sample 011ome_21_FD_179977 | JGI IMG/M metagenome (GOLD analysis project Ga0255779, IMG submission 179977) | Coastal salt marsh microbial communities from the Groves Creek Marsh, Skidaway Island, Georgia - 011508AT metaG (version 2) | ecosystem: Environmental > Aquatic > Marine > Intertidal zone > Salt... | reverse complement strand
GAACAACGCACGTCGAATACTTAAACTTTTCAGCAGCAGCGGTAGTAGTAGCAGCGGTAGTCTTCTCTTCCTCGGTGTTGTGTATCGGGGGCATCTACTGCTTTTGTGTTACTCTAGAGCGCGCTTTTGCGCTCTTTTGTTGCGTGTTGGTGTTTCTTAGTTAGGTGATTTTTTGAAAAAAAAATCAATTTTTTGACAAAAACAGACCAAGACCCTAAATCATTCCATTTTGCTTTCTTTCCGAGTTGGGCTGCCCCTTGGTTTTTTTTCAGTGGGACACACACACGCACTTATTCTATTTAACTTGAACACGTTTGTTTCGCATAAACAATTAACAATAATGATCGCGGACGCGTTCTTCGCGTTTCTCAGCTGGGTTCGCCTTTTGTTTTTCAACCGGGAGATGGAGTTGGCTCTGATAGGTGAGATGTAGTGGACACACACGCGAGACACGGGAGAAAGAGACGAGAGCGTCTTTCGTTTGTGTAATTCAGCTTTTTCTTTCCCCGATGTTTTTTGTTCGAGAGAGACGATTAAAATATATTTATGTTCTCTCTGCGAACACGAGTTTACGAGGCTTTGTGGGGTTACCCGTTTCGTTTTTGAGTCATCGTAGGCGTTCTTCTCTCTCTCCTTCGTCGTTGTTGTCTCGATTGGTTCGGGAGAGAGGCAGCAAACCGGTCGTCCGCGCGGGGGTTTCGTCGAGGATCGGAACGAGAGGATCCAACGGGGGAAACGACCAAGGCTGCTGAGAAAGACTGACATCGTGTTCTTTTCTCTCTCTCTTTAAACTCTCTTTTTCTTTCTCGCTCAACGACAAAAAGGATTACAAAACGCGGGGAAAACGTCGTTCGTGAACGTGGTTTCCGGCGGGGAGTTCGTGGAGGACATGATCCCGACGGTTGGTTTTAACATGCGAAAAGTGACCAAGAACAAAGTCTCCATAAAAATGTGGGACATGGGAGGTCAAGAGCGGTTTCGGAACATGTGGGAGCGATATTGCCGAGGGGTGACGGCGGTGGTGTACGTGTTGGACGCGGCGGATAAGGAGAATTTTCCATTGGCGAAGACGGAGTTGCACGCGTTGATGCAGAAACCAGCCGTGGCGGGGGTGCCGTTGTTGGTGTTGGGGAACAAGTCGGATTTGAAGGACGCGGCGGACGCGAGGACGGTGATTGATGCGATGGAGTTGAGACGATTGAGTGGCAGGGAGGTGTGCTGCTATTGCATTTCGTGCAAGAGTCAACACAACGTGGACGTGTGTTTAGAGTGGCTGTCGAAGCATGCAAAGTAACATCTCTTCTTGGACGATGATAAATAAGTTAAATTATTATTATTATTCTTCTTTTAATTGGAGTGCGAAACCACTTGTATATTTTGTAAACTTTGATGTAAACGCTTTTAAAATTAAATTAAATGAAGCTATTTTCTCGGCTATTCATCGCGGATCGCTTGGCTTTCAAGTACGCTTTCTCGATGCGAAAGATGGACCACTGGAACCGTCGGACGATTTCTAACGCGGACACGAAGAAAACGGTTCGCGAGTTTTTCCGTAAGTGCGCGGCGAGTTTGTACGTCCACGAGACGCGGAGCATGAGGTTGGTCGCGCACGCGAAATAGTACACCGCTGGCGCCTTGTATAATCTGTTGTTTCGCAAACCGTACGGGGCGAATGCTTCGTTCTCGGCGTTGCTTTCTATTTCGGCGATGATGTTGTTCTCGTTGTTGTTTCCACCACCACCGCTCGATGCCGAAGAAGAGGAAGGAAACACTAGCTTCTTCACCATCGGTAAATCCCAATCGTGGGTTAAATCCCAATAATAGCTAAAACTACTGTTCACGACGGCAAACGCGAACCACATCGGTCGATACAACCGTTCCCAATCGTCCTCGTCCACGTGATATTTCAACGCAGAGCACCAAATGACTGGAAACGCGGAAAAATATTTCACCGCGTTCCAGAAACACAACTCGTCGCCGGTGTCTCTTCGCTGGCGAATGCACTGAAACAATCGAATGGCGCTCGGAATGCACAAAACAAACGGAATGCGCCAACTTTGATCGCCACACGCGCCTTCAGCCGCGTGAGATAAAACGTGACCTTGGAATGCGCTACAAAACACTCTCTCAACGTCCGATAACGACTTTGCGAACGAGCACAAAACATCGGCGGCGAAGAAATCGGCGAAGGAAATAGCGTGCGCGGTTGGCGCGGCAATTCGAGATACGGTGACTCTTAAACCTTTCCTAGCCGTTCCAAACAGGAAACCATTCTCCGTCGGCGCGAAAAATATCACCAAAGGTGCCAACACGTAAAAGAAGAAGATGTAAAACGACGCCGCTATTTCGTTTTCGTCCTTTAGCGCTTTACTAAAACATGCCGCGCCAGTCGCCGTAGCCACCGACATCACCCCTGCGATGCCAAATATTGCGGACGCATCCAACGCGTGCGGAATCGCGTCTTCGTTCGCGAACGATTTCGTATGTTTCTCACTAAACACCACCAACGGCGACGGCACCAATTTCATCTTCTCGTGCCACAAATACACGTTTATCCCCCATAACCACAGCGCCAACGTCATTAAACTCGGCGCGCTGAAATACACCGACACCAATCTCGATTGGTCCATCTCCAACTCGTCCATATTCACCATCAGCACGCCGAGACTAAACACGAACCACACGGTGAACAACACCTTAAAAACTTTCGGTACTTTCAATTGAAGGCCTTTCTCTAACTTGAAGTCGCCAAACTCCACTCCCGAGTTGATGTGCGGGATCGACGGGTACGACGCCGAAGGATTAAACAACAACGCGTCGTTATTATTGTTGTTATTATTATTGTTCGCACCACCACTCAACCAACCCATCTTCTCTCCTCCTCCTCCTTCTCCTCCGAGCGCGTGTTGCAGGAGCTGTTGCGCACCCCTTCGCATATATCTGTTACGAACACACAGTTCCCCTAAAAGTTTTTCTTATTATGCTCTTTTAAAGAATGCTTTTCGCGCGCGCGTCTCCAACGTCCTCTCTCTTTTAAACGAAAAGACCAACGATCACTTCTTCAGCTTCTTCGCGATTTCCTCCTCGCCTTTCTTCACCACCTCCCCGATGCTTTCCCCGTTCGAGACGTCTTCCATCATCTTTCGAATCGTCTTCACGTTCCGTCGTAACATCGACGTGCTCGTTCGAATATCCGAACGCATCAAGGACGCCACGGCGACGATGGCCGCGCCCGTGATCACGAAGTTTGTCCACGCCATTCTTATTATTGATTGCGCGCGTTCTTTCTTTTTGTCTTCTTCTTTTTGTCTTCTTCTTAATATTCGCCGCGCAAACAAAGGGTATTTATGACACGTTTTGAACGTTCGAATTTCCACAAAAACAGTCTCGCATGTCTCGCATCGATTATTCCAAGTGGGATAAACTGAACTACTCTTCTTCTTCTTCTTCGGAAGAGGAGGACGACGAGAAAGAAAAGACGCAGGAAGCGAAGGCGACGACTGCACACTTCGAGAATCTCTCGCTTTCTGCATCGTCGTCGTCCTCTCCACTTTGGAACGGGTTGGTGTTGCATCATAAGGATGTGTTTGTCTCGCATGTGCTTTCGAAATTGAATTTGTTGGATCGGTGTTTCTTTTCAAAGGTGAATACAGAGAGTCGGGGTGTGCTTGAATACGCCGGGGTAAACGTATCGGGATTAGGTTTGATTGTTTACGAATGTTCATCCATTTCGACGTTGGAATGGGCGTGGAATAACATACGCTGGGGAAAGAAAGATACCAAAGGAGACGTGGTAGACCAAGCCTGGTTTTGCAAGGAAGTTGCTGCAACGAACAAACTCGAGTTTCTCAAGTGGGCGAGAGAAGTGAAACATTGCGAGTGGGATGAATGGACGATTAATCAGGCCGCAATTAAAGGTAATCTCGAGATGTTGAAGTATTGCTTCTCTAATAATTGCCCGTGTGATAAAGAAGAGTCGTGTAAACTAGCTGCTAAAGGAGGACACCTCGACTGTGTTCGATTTCTTTTCGACAAAGTGAAACCTTCGCGAGAGACGGAAAAAGAAGCGGTAATACAAGCCGCAGCATATGGTCACTTAGACATCTTGAAATACTTCTTCGAAGAACGAAAGATACCTGATGTGGTAAAGATCGCCTGTGTGGGAATCGCTGCAAGGTTTGGCAAACTCGATTGCCTCAAATACTTAGTCGAAGAGGCGAAAGTGCCTCTTAACTATTGGGTACACATCGCTTCCGCTCGTTACCACGAACACCCTGACTGCGAAAACTACTTGCTCGAAAAAGGGTGCCCAGAACCAACGGACGAAGAATACGCTCGATTTGTCGAGGCAACAGAAAAAGCAAAAGCGCGAGAAAGACAAGCAGCTTCTTGAGAACAGTAGATGGATCATCGAAAGAGAGAAAGAAAGAGAGAGACACCTGTGTTTTGTATTTTGGACCAAAACGTAGATATTTGCAATTCACACGACAAGAAAGAAAAGAGGAACACTCGTCATTTTTAGGCAGAGAGTACACGCACACGCGCGCACACTTTTCACGCGCACGTAAGAAGAGAAAATGTCCTTTACCGCTGAAAACGCCTTTCGCGCGCCTCATTTTTCTTCTTCTTCTCTCCGCCGATGCTGCTCTCCTCCTCGCGCTTTGAAGTCTTCGTCTCGGGGAAATGTGAAACGTCATCACCTTCGTCGTCGTCGCGCGATGTTGACGCGCGCGGAGTATAACGCGTTACCATCATCACCCTCGTCTTCGAGAACAAAAACCGACGACCGAGGACGGAGTTCTTCGTTTACGTCTACTTCCTCGAGGAATTCACCGGAGGAAGTGTTGCGAAGGGCGGAGGAGCTCCAGGCGTTGGTGCGAGATATCGCGCAAGTGGCGTCTTCGACCGGGCCGGCGGGGGTGTCGAGGACGGTACAAGCCGCGCGGGCAATATTTGAGTTAGGGGTGAAAACAATACAGAGCGGTAATTTAGAGCGAATGACGGCACCGTCGGCGTTGAGGCAACTGTTTGAGGCGCTCGGGGCGACGTATATTAAGTTTGGGCAGTTCATCGCGTCGACGCCGAGCGCGTTTCCGAAAGAGTTTGTGGACGAGTTTCAGAAGTGTTTGGACGATACGCCGCCGGTTTCTTTTGGAGAAATTAAGAGGATTTTAGAAGAAGAAGGGTTAGACATCGACAGAGAGTTTTATTCGATCGATCCGAAACCGTTGGCGACGGCGAGCGTGGCGCAAGTCCACGCGGCGGTGTTGAAAGGATCGAATAAAGAGGTGGTGGTGAAAGTTTTGAAACCAGGAGTTGAGGACGTGTTGAAAGCGGATTTGAGCTTCGCGTTAGTCGCGTCGAAAGTGCTGACGTTTTTGAACCCAGAGTTGAATCGAGCGAGTTTAGTGGACATCGTGAGCGACTTGAGATCGAGCATGATGGAAGAGACGGATTTTAGGAAAGAGGCGAAAAACGTGCGAGATTTCACTCGGTTTATTGAATCGTCAAAGTTAGAATCGTTAGCGACGGCACCATTTATATACGAAAAGCTGAGCTCGAAGAAAGTTTTAGTCATGGAACGTTTATACGGGTCGCCGTTGACGAATTTAGAAGACGTGGAGAACGAGTTGAAGAAAAACGGGAGAGTGGCGATGAACCCGTTGAACCCGAGCGTAAAATTAAGCGCTGAGGATGTGTTGGTGAACGCGTTAAATGTTTGGTTTTCATCCGTGCTCGCGTGCGAAACGTTCCACGCGGACGTCCACGCGGGTAATCTCTTAGCGTTGAGCGACGGTCGCGTCGGGTTTATCGATTTCGGCATCGTCGGAAGTCTCTCCGTGGAAACCTACGAATCCGTTCGCGCGTTTTTCGCGGCTACCGCCACGCGCGATTACGATAAAATGGCGTTGTCGTTAATCACCATGGGTGCGGCCGAGAAAGACGTCGACGCGTCGAAATTCGCCAACGACCTCCGGGAAGTTTACAAAGCTTTGGATGAAATCGAACCCACCGTCGTCGTCGACGAACGCTCGCAAACCGCGGCGGTTTCCGTCGACCAACTCGAAGCGCAAAATGTCGCTTTAAAAATAATCCAAGCCGGTGAAGAGAACGGCGTGAAGTTCCCTCGAGCGTTCGGGGCGCTTTTGAAACAAATTTTATACTTTGACAGATACATCACCGCGTTAGCGCCCGACGTTTCGGCCATCGACGACGAGAGATTGGACTTTGTCGACGCCGTGGTCGTCGACGTCGGTGACGTTGGGAAACGCATCCCTTAAATGAATACAACGCCAATACGTATAAATGTGCGTTAGAAAAGCTCTGCCGAACAAAAGCGCGAGTGTCTGTAAATATAAACATGATTAAAACGTATACTCATCAAACGTAAAAATCCCACCTTGTGTTGCTTTTTCCTTCCTCACATTTTCCCGGGAAAAGAGTTCGTTACGTTATACAAAAATTCACGCGCTTCTTGAAGAAGAAGAAGAAGAAAAAGAAAGAAGAAATGAGGGCAAAACGCTGACGATGTTAACGACGATGCTAAAACCGTTCTCCTTCGCGAAATCTTTGGTACCATCGCTCGCGTGCTTCGCGTGTGGCGTCTTGCTCGAAATGGGTTTTGGTCTGACGGGGAAACTTCGACGGGGAAACGTGACGAAGAAGAGAAGACTTCTGGCGGTCTCCGGCACCTTGCAAGACGGATTCGCGCTGAGGAAGAACCTAGACGGCGTAAGAGAGGAAGATAAAGCCGTGTTTATTGGGTTCGCGCTCGTTCGAGGCGTGAAGATGTATTTCGACGTGAAACCAGAAGGGTGCCGAGAACACGTCCGGAAAGACTTTGAAGACGAAGACGAAGAAGGACGAAGAAGACAAAGAAGACCGAACATGAATCCAGCGTTAGTGGTGACGAACGATTGGAACGATGCGAACGTGTACCACGTGTTTGCGGTGACGGAAGAGGCGTTGTGCGAAGCGTTGGCGAATGAACCGAGGTATTTAGGCATCGCGCCGGACATAGCGAAGGTGGATTTGTGGGCGAAGGAAACGAGCAAGAGCGTGAGGGTCGCCGCGGGTGTCGGAAGCGTTTCCGGCGGCGGCGGAGGAGGAGTTGGAGGTGAAAATGATGACGATGATACGAGATACGCAACAATGCTCACGGTTGTTGCGTACGGGATTCCGGGCGCGCGCGCGGTGGAAGCCAAAGGGTACGCGAAAGAGGACGGGTGTCGCGTGACCACCTTCGCCGAATGCTCCGCGCGCGCGTTCGGCGACGAGAAACCACCGTTTACCACGCGCGACGCAAACATACGCAAAGCGCAAAAAGGAAACCTCGCATCACAATCTCCCTCATCATCATCTAAAGACGACGACGAAGAAATACACGACGCGATAAATACCACAAAAATCATCCGTTTACGAGAGGATCTCTACGGCGCTCGGTCCTCCTTTTCGCCGCGACTGATCGATCGAACCGCCGCCGAACGCGCCGTAGCGTACGTCCAAAAACAACGCGCAACAATACCCAAAAGCGACGTAAATACTCTCGGAGGATATTCTCCGCCCGATGCGTAACTTCTTCCTAAAAAAGCCATCGGCGTAAATACCGTCTCGTTGTTATTCTAACACACAAGTACTGTACTCTTCAAAAGCTCCATTGCCACCACGCTTTCAAAAGTCCGTCCGCGTACTCATACAATTCAAATGGTTTCCCCCGCTGCCACCGGTGGTAGCACTCCCTCCTCCTCTTCCTCCTTTTCTGTCCAAATACCTAGGATCGTCTTCCGTTACCTCGTCGTCGCGCTCGCTTTAAACGTCTACATGGCTCCCGGGGAGACGGTCGCGGACAAGCTCGAAAATGCCTTCGCGAACATGTTCGGGTCCATGGTGCGACCGTTGAGTTCGTGGACGAAAGCGAAAGAGTTTTACACCGTTTTAGAAACGACCGGTGCGGTGGCGGTCTTGAAAGTCGCCTTGTTGTGCAAAGCGATCGCGTATACGCTGAGACGGAAGAACAGCAGAGCAACGGAAGCACAAGCGCAAGAAGGAAAGAAAAAAGAGTAAAAGAAGAGGAGTTTTAGGTGCACGTGTGTTGTGTATTTGATGTAAGAATTACATTCGTGTTAAGTTAATCTGGACAGTATCATCATCATCGTTCATATCGTCGCAATGATTTCTTTCATTTTTCTTTTTTAAGCGCCCGTCGTGCATGTACAGTTCGGTGAGCGAACGCTCGTTGGAAACGCGCGTTCCTCGTCGACGGCGCGTAGTATAAATATAAATATTTATTTCGTTTTCATCACGTGTCTAACTTTGGTTGAGTAAACATGATGTTTTAAGACAAATCCGTATCGGAATCGTACGGGTCGGCCTTCATATCTCTCATGTCAATCGGCATCTTCACGTGAGAGCCCTTCTTTTGGAACGGAATGTGCACCGCGAAGTACACCCCAACCATGGCCCACGCGACGGACCATCTCCAGCCTTGGTTCAAGTCGCTGCTCGTGTCGTAGATGCCCAACATCTCGTGTCGCGGTCCTCTAACGCCTGTACTCGGATCGATGATATCGTTGTGACTCGCGAAGAAACCAAACAAGGAAAGGAAGCACATGAAGAAGGAAACGACGACGCACTTGTGGAAAGATCTATCGATGGCGAAGCACGCGATGCAGCAAAGGAAGATACCGCACATCGTACCGCCAGCCGCGGACATCATTTGAATGCCCATATCGTACGAGTGGTTTCCTTGTGATTCCAAAGACATTTTGTTCGCGATAAACGGCATAACGCCCAATAATAAAGCCGGGTAGTGTCTCGGTGGAGTAGCCTCAAACGCTTGTCGACCGAGCAAGAGACCGACGAAGATAAGAATAGCCCCGTTCGCACAAAGCGGGATCACGTTGTACAAACTCGCAAAGATACCACTACAGAACAAGACAAAGTAAACAACCCCGTTCAAAAGCGAGTAACCGATTTTAGCACCAAGCGCTTTGTGAATCGGGTGACCGATGTACATGGTCGTACCGTAGATACTGCCCGCGAGGGCACCAATCATCGTTCCGAGACCGTCAAAAATCAAACATTCTGCCATAGGATACGAATCACCAGCCATCTCGGCGGATTCGACATCTGCCATCGAGCCTAAAAAGCCAATCGCGCCATAGAGTAAAGATTGAGCAACGAGATCCTTGACATCAGAGTGGGCGAAGCCTTTCAAACCTTTGCCAAAGCCGCCGAAGATGTCGCCCTTACCGGCGTACTGTTTCCACGCAGCTTTAGCTAACGCTTTGTCCGTACCTTGGCACGTCTTGCGGGCTAACCCAGTTACAGCATCTACTCCGTTGTATTGTGCTGCAACCGAGGTCGTGTGCGATCCAAAGCCGTACACAATGTCGTCCGTGGACTGTTCGCATGCGCCCATCCAGCCAAACGCCGAGGAGCTCAAAATCGCCAACAAAGCGATGGGAAACGTGACGGTTTTGTAGATTGGGTACCTCACGTTCCCAAAGAAACCCGTCAAGACAATCATGAATGGAAGCCAGCACATCATCGGGTGTTCAAAGATATCGACGACGTACACGTAGCCCAACCACATGAAACCAACGCCAAATAACGGGATGAAGACGGCGGCGGTTGGAAACAACCACCTGACCAAGTCGCCTAAGAAGAAGCCGCTGACTTCGAACAAACCGACGATAAAGTTGGCCGTCACGGAAACTTCCCAACCATATTCGGCTGCTTTTCTCGCCGCAGATTGAATTTCCGCATCCGTTGCCGAACATCGACTAGCGAAATCGATACATGGAGCGAACTTATCGTGACCCTTTTCCAGAGCCGGCAAAGTGATGGCGTATAACATGATGTAGATAACCGTTGTGTTCATACCGTACGGTTGCGCGGTTACATCCGTTCGATTTTCCTTCGTCGCCAGACGAGTCGCCAACCACGCGTAATACACGTTGCCAAACAGTAAGCACAAACCACACGCCGGAATGTTCCATTCGTAGTAAATTTTCTCCCACTGTTGCGCGCACGCCAACGCGTACCCCTCCGGGCCCCAACTTCTCCAATCCGCCGCGAGAAGCCCGTACCCGATGTGCCCGATCGCCGAGCCGGTCACCCCGAGCATGGTCGCCAAGTTATCGAAGAACAGTTCCCCGAACGCTTCGATGTCGCCCGCTCCGGTGAATAATTCAACCTTCGTGTTCCTGTCGTTTAAAGGAGAGTTTTTGGTGGTTAGCGCTCTCTTTTACATTTTTTTCTCGTTCTTTGTAAAAGAGGTAAAACACAAGGCTGGGGCAAAATTCGGTTAAAATGTCGATCAGACTTTCATCTCTCTGTCTCGACCACTCTCGATCGCTCCGCATGAAAAGATCGAATCGTTGCGTTCGAATGCGTTTCCTTGACAGATCGCACGCATTTTCGCGCGAATAAAAGAAACAGAAGGTCGAGACAGAGACGCGAAAGAAAACAATAAAATATCTCTCATCCCCCCGAATTCAAACGATTCTTTTCCGCAATTTTCAACAATTCAAATTAAAGTAGTACCATTTATAACTCGTCCCGTTTTGCCAGCCGAAAACTTTCAAACGTTCCTTGTACTCCGCCCACGTCTGCGGGGAACTGGACGTGCCCTTCGAGAGGGTGGATTTTGATTTTTCCAGAACCGGCTCCGACATGATATGTATAAATATAAAGTCTTCGACGTGTTCGAAAATTTGTGAGGAGGGTAGTATAAGAAAGAATTTGTCCCGAAAGGTCGCTAAAACCCTAACACTCGTAACGGTTTTTCTTCGTCCCTGGCGGCAACTTTGCGCGGAACGCCAAAGGCGAATAATATTCGTAAGCATATATTACAACAATAATAAGTACAACAACAAAAAAACAGACATAGAAATTACACGATGCATACGTTTAAACCTCGGCATCTTCCTCTCGGTTTTTTCGTTTGGAAGAAGAAGAAGCGAGGGAAGTCGCGCCTCGCTTGATTTCGACGTCGCCGTCGAGGAAAGGCGCGGCGTCGGTTCGGACGGCGACGGTTTCGTCGAGTTCGCTGAAATCGGGGAGAACGCAGTCGAGGGTCGGTCGGCCTTTTCTGAAGACGATGCGCTCGTGCTGCGAGGGTCGAGAGAAGAGTTCGTAGAAGGATCTCGCTTGCGGAAGGAGGATGAAATCGGCGCGGTAGCCTTTACGTATCAAGCCAATCTTAGGCGTAGGGAGCTTAGTGAACATAGCTTTGGCGGAGTTTGCAGCGATGAGCTTCGTCCAATACCCTTCGTTAGGTACCGTGTTCAATTGTGCCACCTCGAACGTCGCTTTAAGCGTCGCTATACCATCGTAGTCTGCGTACGGATTCCAGTAGTCGCGCACGTTATCCGTCCCCGTGCACACGTTGATTCCGGCGGATTCGAGCTCTTGAATCGGTGCAATACCTCGCCAACGAGGCGTGTGTGGAATATTCTTATCGATGAGAACGCCCACTCCATCTGTGGTACCTCTGCGATCTTGTAAACCGAGATTGGTCAGCGGGTTTACTATGAACGAGACTCGCGTGCTCGTCTTCTCGTCAATTTTTTTTGCAAGCTCAATGACTCGATCGATCGTGGCTTTTGACTGCAAAGAGAGCGAACACACGTGCGAAAGCGAGAGCGAGCGAATGTTTTTGAACGCGCCAAGGTTGCCATCGACATCGTTCAAAAATGCCTCCAAGCACGACAAAACTGCGCAGCAGTTTGGATCGTTCGTTTCGTCGATGTGCACGTCTATATTCATCGCGTATTTATTCGCGTAAGAGAAAAGATTCCTGAAGTGCTTCCGGGCTTCGTCGTTATTCGTTTCCCCTCGTCCAACAACGCCACAATACGCGCCCAATAAAACAGAATCTCCGCCTTCGTTATCGTTGTTTGCAGCCGCGACTTTTGCGAACTCATCCGCGATTCCTGGCTCCGACCATAACGGTAAAAATAAGTTACACACGCCTTGTAAATACACTCCGCGAGTTTCTAACAACTCGTTTCGTTTCCGCGCGAACACTTCGAACACTTTATCCCTTAATATCTTGTTTTCGAGATTGTTCGTCCCGTCCAAGTGCGTCCGAATCCCAATCGCCCCGTAATACAGCGCCGAACGCACGGCGAAATCAAACCGTCGTTCAAAATCTGTTTTCATAGTCCTCTCGTCCTGCACGTCCATCCACCTCGGTTGGTCCGCGAGCTCGCATCCGAGCGCGTCCGGTATCGATCCGGTGGGATTTCTGCACCTTTCAACCGTGTGCGTTTTGATCAAATGCGTGTGCGCGTCCAAAAAGCAAGGAACGAGGAGACAGTTTTCGCAGTCTGCGACGAGTTCGTCTTTCTCCTCCTCCTTTTCCTTTCCTCCGTCATCTTCGCTCTCCCGCCAAACGTCCAGGATGACGCCATTTCTTGCATCGATTTTGATCGCGCACCCGCTCACGAGTCCGCCCTCGTTTGCGGCGGACAAACGAATATTACTTTCCCCTTCTTCTTCTTCTTCGAAACTTTCGTTATTAGCGGCATCGAAAAGCGCGGACGTTGGAACTCGCACCCGTCGCAATCTCAACACGTTCGTCCTCAAAGTCTCCTCCAAATCCTCCTTCTCGTCTGCATTATTCGCATTCTTCTTCAACGACAAAGACCCCCCGGTCATCAGTCTGCTCGCGATGCGTTCTCGCCGTTTTGACGATAAAGAGGTGAAAAACACGGAGGATTCTTTTCCTCTTCCTCCTTTAGTAGTATCATCATCATCATCACCATAATCTTCTCGCATTTTTCCAAACGACTTTGGTTGTTAAAACGCACACTGATGATTCGGAGGGGCAACACGAATCGAGAGGAGTCGCAGAAGAACGCTTTAAAGAGTCGCCCCCGTGTTTTGACCAAAACGACTCTACGACTCTTTTGACTGAAAGATGCTCTCCTACTACTCGCTCATATACTTTATACGTGTGGCAGAAAAGGTATGTATTGCGCTTCCACTTTTGCGGGAATTTCGAAGGCGTTTTGAAGGGCGTTTTAACGTTTAGGGTTTATGTCCCGAAAGGACAGCAAAAAAAAGAACGGAAAGGACACCAAAAAACGGCACAGGGAATTATACACACACGAGCGCATCAGAATGACTTCAACGCGCGTGGCGAAAGGCGTTTCCAACGCGGACTTCGTCTCCGTCGCGTGTCCCGAAAAAAACAACGACGAGTGCGAGATCGAGACATTTTTCGTACTCATCGAGAACGTTTTACTCCCATCCGCGGAAGAAGATGGGAAGTATTCGAGGAAAGATGTCGTTCTGGACGCACGCGTAGGGAAAATCGTACAGATGACGGAAGCTTTTCACGCGAGCGCATTCTTCCGTGAGTACGGTTCTCAAAGGATAGAAAAGATCGACGGCACGGAAAAGATGATCACGCCTGGTCTGGTGAACGGACACACGCACAGCGTCGAACACTGGTTACGAGGCGCCATACCGCCTTTACCGTTAGAGATGTGGTTGTTCCAACTGGTGTTCAACGAACCGCGAGGAGCGCCGGGCGGGTGGTTTAAAGAGAAATCGTGGATGGAAACGCCCGCGGCGATGGTTGCAATTTCGGCCTTGTTGTGTGGGATCGAGACGCTCATGAGTGGGTCCACGGTGGTTATGGACCATTTATTCGTGAGGCATATCGAGGACGTGGAGGCGGCGGTGACCGCGTATAAAGCGTTGGGAATACGGTGTTTTATCGCGCCAATGTTGGACGACGAGGCGACTTTTAAGCATAATTATTGTCCGTTAGCGAGAGATGCGAAAGAGAGGCTTGCATTTTGTAAGGGGTGCGGATGTTGCGGCGGTTTAGATCCGAAAACTGGGTGTTTTCGAACCGAGAAGAGCGCGTCGGATCCGAAGAAGAGGGAGGAGATGTTGCAGTTGTGGGAGGAAGCGGTGCAGAAATTTCACGACCCAGAGAATGGAGTGAATATTTGTATAGGTCCAGTGACGTGTTTCGGCGCAACTTTCGAGATGTTGAAAGGCGCGGCGGATTTGCGGAAAAAATACGGGTTGTGCGGCCACATTCACTTATTAGAGACTCGAACGCAGGCGTTGCAATCAAAACAGTTCTTAAATGAAAACGGATGCGAGGGATCGTCGGTGAAGCTTTTAGAAAAGACAGGATTCTTAGACTCACCGGGAACCTCGCTCGCTCACGGCGTCTGGTTAACCGACGAAGAGTGTGAAATCGTGAGAAGAACTGACGCTACAATCGTACACAACCCGCTGTCAAATTTACGACTAGGATCAGGAGTTGCGCCGTTGCGAAGATACAAGAACAACGGCGTCAAAGTTTGTCTCGGCGCGGACGGTTCGTGTTCGTCAGATGGCCAGGATATGTTAGAAGTTGTGAAAATTGCGAATTTTTTACCGTGCGTGGAAACGGCGGAATATCGAGACTGGCCTTCGCCGAGGGAGACGTATTTGAAGTTAGGCTGCGAGAACGGGTACCACAGCATTAACCTGGGCGATAAAGGCGGGAAGATACGAGAAGGAATGCTCGCAGATGTCTGCCTGTGGGATCTCACCGCGCTAGCGCTGTTACCGAAAACTGATCCTCTCGGTTTACTCGCTCGAGGGAGCAGAACGCAGAATAAAGCCGCGGGATCCGTGCTCGCGGAGTCCTGGGTAAACGGGAAGAGAGTCGTGCGCGCCGGCGAAATTGTTGGGTGCGACGTAGAAGCGTTGCGAAAAGTTTTAGCGGATGCGCAAAACTACGTGCACGAAACAGAGGGATTGAGTATGGAACCGGCGGCGAACGATGCCTCGAGGAGGGCAGAAAACGAGTATCGCGCGGCGCTAGGTTTGCCCGTGGACAACGATAAATATGTGCCGTCCGGGCCTCCCCCGGAACCTGTTGACTTTTCGCAAGACACGACGCTGTTTGATTCGACTTTACGCTAGCGTGATAACTACTATGATGTACTACCTGTATAAATACTACTACTGGATGTATAAATAACCTTCTGTTTACGAGCCGTGCGCGCCAACTACGCCGTTTTTGCGAATCCAAACTGGAAACGCAAAGAGTAAGATACCGATACAAATCATCAATAGGTCAACGACGAGAAAACTGCCGTCGCCTTCTTTCAAAACTAAGTGCATGGATGGATACTGCATAGCGCCGGAAATCACGGCGAATACGCCGATACCTATACCATATAACTGTCCGAACGTCGCGTTCCCGAATACGCCTTGCACGTATATCGTCAAGCACGAGTAGTTCCAAGCGCGAAAGCAACCGAACGCTAAAAATGCAATCGATAAGCTCACTATATCGTGATTCCAAAGCACACCTACAAAACTTAGCACCCCTAAAACGTTGACCAACGTGAACGCCGGCGCTAATCCGAATCTATCGACGAAAAAGCCGAAAAACGGCGTCAGAAACGTGCTCACTAAAATTAAGGCGTTGAACACGCGAACGTACGCGTTCGCGTCTTTCGTACTTCTACCGTCGCCGTTATACAACATCTGTTCGAATATGCTTCCCAAAATGAACATCGAACGATAAATACTACCGAGAGACCACGCGGCAACAGATATAAAATACGGCGTTCGCACTTGTTCCGTAAATTTCATCTGCGTCAACGGAACGCCCAAGTGCTCCAACCCTTTGGCGCGAGAACTTTGAACCTTCGCAAGTTCACCATCCCCCCCGCTCTCCATCTCCGCTTCCTCGACGTACTCTTCTTTCTCCGGCGAGTCCAAGTACTTTCCCCACACGTAACTATTCGTGCTCATCATAAACACCGCGCTCAATCCGGCTAACCCGTAAAACAACGCTCTCACCGAACACCCCGCTTTATGCATCGCCTCGAACGCGTAAAACGTCACCGTGCTCGAATCGAACGCCATATTCGTCGCGCTGTGCGACATTCCAAAATACATAGTGTGCCTCCAATGTTCGCAAAACTGGAAATGCGAGATGAAAAATCCCGCGCCTCCACTCCCGAGGAACACGCAAGAGACCACGTACGCGTCAAACGTCTTCGAATCCGATTCCGCGAAGAGCACGCACCCGACCGTAAACAACGACAGAGAGACCAATCGCACCCACTTCACGCCTTTCAAATCGATCAACCTTCCCCAAAACATCATCGAGAGTGGCACCGAGACCGTTCCTGCGGTAAACATCGCGTTAAACTTCAGTTTCTGCCCCACGCACTCCTCCTCTCCCTCTCCCTCTAGCATCGTCGCTCCTTCTGCGCCTCCGCACGTTTCCGCGAATTGGCCGTCGCGTTTTAACGCGATCGTCAACGCGCTCAAACCGAACGTCACCCCGGTGCACAGGAGACACTCGACGACGGAGAGGCACAGGAGGAACCACTGACGTCCGTTCGTTCTATTCATCGCTGATTTCGTGGGTTTCATCCTTTTCTTTCTTCTGTCTCGTTGTTTGTTGTCTTCGTTTTATCCGCAGAAGTAATGACGCCGCCGCCGGGGAAAACAACACCCAGAACAAAGAAGAATCCTACTCGCTCGCAAAACGAAGGAGCAAGCGCTGCGATGCTGCTCGTCTCCGTGGGATTCTGCGCCGGGCTTGCGTTCTACCGATTCGCGCTCGAATCGGTCGTCTTAAAGAAGCGAAGGAAGAAGAGAGAGGTGGATCGAGTCGCGCGGCGAAGCGTCGCTTTGCGGGAAGGGAAAGATGCGATCGAAGGGGAAACGTACGTTCAGTGCAAAGGAGGAGAAGGAGAAAGCATGAAGAACGACAAAAGCGAAGAAAAAGAGAAAGAAACACGTTCGACGGGAAGTTTTAGGACGTTTCCAGCGCACGGAAAGAACACCGCGCTGGTTATCATCGACATGCAGAGCGACTTTTTGAGCAAATCCGGAAGGCTCGGACAACACTACTCTCGAGACGTTCTCGAGCGGTTGGAAGCGACGACGGCGAACGTGGCGAGAGTTCTGGAAAAGTGCAGAGAGAAAGGGTTCACGATCGCGCACAGTCGAAGTCACAGGTACGGAGCGGAAATCCGGAGAGATTTACTCAACGGAATTGACGTGAGTATGAGTAGCCCGATCGAAGGCGTGGACGCTACGTATAACTTTGTCGAGCGGTTGAAACCAAAGGAGGGGGAAATTATCGTGGATAAATGGACGTTCGGCGCGTTCGCGAGCACGGATTTAGAGAAGCAATTAGTCGGACGTGGGGTGGAACGGATATTGTTGTGTGGGATACTGACGAACGTGTGCGTCATGGCGACGGCGGTGCAGGCGTGCGATCGATTTTTCCGGGTGTGTTTAGTCGAAGACGCGTGCGGGGCGTTCGGGAAGGAGAAAGAGGGAGGTTGGCACGATATGGCGGTCACTTTGATTAACGGACCGCAAATCGCGAAACAAAATCATCACAAAAGCGTAGGTTTGTATTTCGGGGAAGTCGCGACCGTGGACGCCGTGGTGGAAGCTTTGGACGTGTTAAAATGAATGCGATTTTTGGTAGATATTTAAATGTACAACGATAACGTGAAACCTTTTATACCGCGGCCGCCGCCGCCATCACCGCTTTGTCGGTGGTGCCGCCGTAATTGCTTCTAATTCGTCCTAATATGTATTCTTTTGCGGTCAAACTTTCTTGTCCAGGATACGCTCGAATTACTGCGGACTCGTCGGCTTGCGCGAAAAACGCCATCGAGTGTCGGCTCTTCAGCGCCTCCTCTCCTTCCGGCATTCGAACTCTGTGTAAATTGCTCAACAAGTCGCCATTCGTCCAACGACTCAGCATGTCGCCAATATTCACGGTAATCGCACCAGGGTTCGTGTGATCAATCTGTGCCCACTCGGTGTTTTCGAATCCATCTCTTCTCGGGTTCGCCGCGCACTCTAAACCACCGTTTCCGAATTCCGTTCGTTGATACAACAACGTCACGTTGCACCAATCCGTGTGCGCTCCTGCGCGCATGTATCCCATTTTCGCTTGGTCCTCCGCCTCTTCTACTGAATCAAACGGTGGATAATGTATCATTCGTAAAGTACACTGACTCTCGTTCTCTACCCATAAACTGTGTTTACTCGCGATATCTTCTTCTTCTTCTTCTTCTTCTTCTCCGCCTTGCGCTCTCCTCCTCCTTCTCCGTTCGCGCTGCAAACGCGCGATGACCATCTTCGCCAGCTCCAAAGATTTCCCCATGAACTCTCTCGTGTTCGCTTCAAAATCCGGACCCATATCTTTCGGCCATCTCGTTTCCATGCTCGACTCTTTCGCCGTGACTTGAAAACTTTCCTTTTCGTCTTTCAGTTGCGTGCTCGGTCTCACTTGGAGCTTGTACTCGTATCCCGAATTCAACTTTGCATCATACGGCGACTCTTGCTCTTTCACCGCTTTCGCTCGCGCAAAAAACTTCTCGGAGAATTCAAATTGTCGATCTATGTCATCCTTATTCACGAACGGTGCGTTTACGAGTGCGAAAAACCCTACGTTTGATGCCGCGTCGTATAACTTCGCGTCCAACACATCAGAATCCAAATTGGAAAAATCGATCACCGGGACGGAACGTGCGGAATCATTCAACGCGCGTTTCAAGCCTAACCCAGAGGTCAAGAGTTTCGATTCCGTGTCCACGTCTTGATCGATGATGCGACTATTCTGTGCGCTCATTTACTTTCTCTTTTTTGTCTTCTCTTTCTCTGTCTGTGTCTGTCTGTGCGCGTCTTTATTGTAACGCGGAATTTCCCGAAAAGACAAAGAAAAACCGTTAGAAAAAGCCGCACACTTAGATCACTAATGGACGCGATCCCAAACTCCCGCCCGTACGCGTGGCCCTTCCCCGACCCGAGCGAAATCTATTTCGACGCGTTCGAACACACCGCGTTCATTCTGATCGACATGCAGCTCGATTTTTGCGGCAAGAACGGGTACGTCTCCAAAATGGGATACGACGTTTCCCTCACCCGGAAACCGATCGAGCGCGTCGAGAAGGTGCTGCGAAAGTGCCGAGAAAACGGAGTCCTCGTGTTACACACCAGGGAAGGACACAGGAAAAGCTTACGAGATTTACCGGAGAATAAACGGTGGAGAAGTGCGCAAGCAGGGGCGGAAATCGGGAAGGATGGGCCGTTGGGGAAAATTTTAACCAGAGAAGCCAACGGGTGGAACCTCATAGAGGAGTTGAAACCGCTCGAGACGGAAGACGTGATCGATAAACCAGGGAAGGGATCATTCATGGGGACGGATTTAGATCTCATATTACGGTTAAACAAAATCAGACGGATTATATTTGGCGGGATAACGACGGACGTGTGCGTGCACACGACGATGCGAGAGGCGAACGATTTAGGATACGAGTGTTTACTCTTAGAGGACGGCACGGGAGCCACGGACGAGGGGAATCACGCGAGCGCGATAAAGATGGTGCACATGCAAAACGGCGTGTTCGGGGCCACGGCGAAGTGCGAAGACGTGTGTGCGTTTTTAGACGCGAATCGGTTCGATGGTGCCGAAAATAGAGATGCGATCATTCCGAACGCGAAACCGTTCCCATTTACCATCAGAGCGAAGAAAACGGCGATCGTTATGGTCGATTGGCAGTTAGATTTCACCTCGCCTAAAGGTTTCGGCGCGGCGTTGGGGAACGATTGCGAAGTTTTGCGCGAAGAAGCCTTGCCGAATGCGGTCAAAATTTTAGAAGCAGGTCGAGAGGCGAAGTGCGCGATCGTGCACACGTTGGAGGCGCACAAAGCGGACCTCTCGGATTGCCCGCCGAGTAAAATTCGAAGATGCGACAAAATCGGTCAAACCGTGGATGCTAAAATGGGCCGCATATTAGTCAGAAACGAACCTGGGAACTCGATCGAGCCATTAGTAGCACCAATCGAAGGCGAACTCATCGTCCACAAACCAGGTAAAGGTGCTTTTTACAACACGAATCTCGAATTCCAGCTGAAGAGGCGCGGGATCGAGACTCTGATTTTCACCGGCGTGACCACGGAAGTGTGCGTCCAAACGTCCATGCGAGAAGCGAACGATCGCGGTTTCGAGTGCATCGTCGCAGACGACGCCACCGAATCGTACTTCCCGGAATTTAAAAAAGCGTGTTTGGAGATGATTTCCAGTCAAAACGGTATCGTCGGTTGGCGATGTCTCACCGAAGACGTCGTCAACGCTTTGAAAATATGAGACACTTACAACACATCACCTCGACACATCTTCCACACAAAATCACGCATTCACACACGCGCATCAAATAAATGCCAGACGCCATCCACGGCGCTCTCTTAACGTGCGATAACCCTCCCATCAAAACCTTCATAGAGGCTTTGAACGATTCTTTACCTCAGGAGGAAAGATTCATCGTCTCCGCGAACAAAACGTTGGACGAGAAACATCTGTTGATTCAACGCGAACGCGTTGCATTCGTCCAATCGAAAGTGAAAGAGTTCACGGATAAAAATCAGTACTCGGCGCCGAGAGACGGGTCGTGAGAGCAACAAATAATGGTCGTCGCCAAAGTCGTCGTCGGTCGGTTCGCTGGTACTGTTTCTCCAACGCGCCTTCGCGGCGGCGCGGGGAGGAGAGCGGACGAGAAGAGGAGAAGTGTGATGCCTGAACGAAAACGTTTTGGAGGAAAGAGGAAAGGAACAAACGCGGCGGCCTTGCCGGATGTGCTTTCGTCGTTGCCCTCGCAAAATGAGGACTTCATTGGCACGGTTTTGTCGAAGAACGATAATATTTTTTCTGATTTAGCGTACGTAGAAAACGACGCTTGGTGGGGGTGGGCGTTCGCGCCCGGCGGGTTTGTGCTCGGACCTTCGATTTTGTTCGCGCTGTACATTCTCGGTACTTTGATTTTTGACGCGGTCGCGAAGCAGATGAAGACGAAGGAAGAGGAGGATGAGTAGTTTTAGAGAGTTCGTTGTATCATCACTTTAATATATAGTACTTATTTACGTAAGGAACCTACTGCTGCTGCGCTACGTGCGTGCGTTTGTTTATTCTAATGAGCTAATTATACAATTTTCTTGGGCAGTAAGAAAGCGTCGAACGAGTACGCTCCCGCGCCGAACATTTGCAACAAGAGCATCCCTCCGGCGCAGGAGAGGTTGACGACAAAGTGCGTTCGCGCGTGTTCGGGCATGAGCGTTCGCGCGTTCCAGAAATCCCAGCTCAGAAACGCTTCGAGAAAGAGACTCAAGGCCATGAATCGGCAGACGAATTTGGTGCGGAGCCCGAGGAATAACGGGAGCGCGAGGATGAATTGGACCAAGAGCCAATTGCTGTCGTGTCCGTCTTTTCGCTGTTTCTGTTCGTTTTCCGCACCACCATCTCCTCCGGTTGATTGCGTTTCTTTTAATTTGCTGTACGCGTCCATATCGTTCCTAGCGATTCGAATGACCTGTTCCCAGCCGACGTATAGAAACGCAGACGCTAACGCCAATCTCGCAAACGCCAACGCGATCGATTTCAATTTGCTCTGCTTCCCTTCGCGGTTCGTTCTAGGGTTGCCGAATTTACTGAAGAGCAAGCCATCGCGGCCGTCGGTGTTTTGGACGGCTAAACCTCGTCGAGAGTGGATGGTGTTTACTAACAGTAACGTCGTCGATCCCAAAACGCTCAGCTTTTTCATCGCGAGTTCGTTGAACACGATGCCGTTTGGGCCGAAAAACACCTCTTTGGTCAATCCGATCGATTCGCGCATGTCCCAGAAGAGTAAGTAGACGCAACACATGGATGGTTTGATGTCGTGCACCATTAACGTAGTGACGACGACCACTAATAACGCGCCGTATGGAACACCGATGGGTAAATCCACTTGCCCTCGCGGGAACCCGTGCTCTTTGTTGAACTCGTAATATTTAAATCTCCACACGTAATAGGCGTACTTTTCAGCCGCCGCGTTGAAGTAATAAAACGAAATAAACAATCGGGCGAGAAAGAATATCTCGCTCGACTTCATTAATCGCTGGAAGTACATGCCTAAAATCTTCCACTTGCGCGCGATGCCGTGCGCGTTGTTCACGTCGATGAGCATGATTCGTAATTGCGAGGCTCGTCGCGACAAGTACTGGCGCTTCTTCAAACTGCCCGTATATTTGACTCTTTGGTCTTCTAAATCGTGATTCGCAGACGGGTTCGATGCGACTGGAGAGTTGAACACCGAATTACTTCGGCTGGCATCGCTCGATGCTCCGTTCATGATCATACCGTTGCTGTTTCTATTCCGAGACGGACTGCCGAAAATTTGAGAACCAGAACCGCCCATATCCCCTAACATTTCCTTTTCGTTCTCCTCTCTTTCTCGCTGTTTAGCTAATCGATACTCGTGAATCTTCCTGAACATGGTCTTCAACCAAATGGATAAAGTCGTCACCAACATGACGAAAAACTGCGCCACGACGCCGTCGACGAACGGCGCGTGTCGCTTCGGCGCTTCCGCGTGGTCGTCGATATTCAACGCGTGGTCTGGATTCACGTCGTCGTGGTGCTCGGGAGCTGGCAAAGGGTTTGGTGCCGCGTGTTGTTGTTGTTGTTTTTGCTGCTGCGCGCTATCGTTTCCGCTCTTCTTGTTCTCTGTTGGATTTTTTGGCGTCGTGTAAGAAAACGAGTTTGGTTTGTTTTCTCGTCGTTGTTGTTGTTGTCTCTCGTTCGTCGTCGCCGTCTTTGCAGCCGCCTCCCTCCTCTTCTCCTCCTCTCTCTCCTTCTCCTCTTCGACTAACTTCGCCGCTCTCAACAGCCTCTCTCTTTCCTCCCGTTTCTTCTCCATCTCCCTTTTCTGCATTTCAATCCTCTCCTTCTCTTTCCTCTCCGTCTCTTTCCTCAACTGCTCTTTCCTCTCCTTCTCTTTCCTCATATACTCCATCCTCTCCATCCGCTCTCGCTCCATCCTCTCCGCGCGTTCTTTCGCCTCCGTCTTCTCCCTCCGCATCCTGTCCACATCCATATTTTCCTCTCGTTTCCTCCTCTCTTCCTCTCTCTTCCTCTCCTCCGCCTCTCGCAAAATCCTCTCCGCGCCGGTGTTGGACTGTAACTCCCTTTGTACTTGTTCTCGTTCCAATTTTCTCTGCTGTTCCTCCTCGTACGCGATGCGCGTCTGCCGTCGTCGCTCTTCGTCTTCTTGGTGTTTTCTCGCTCTTTCTCGTATTTCTTGTTCTTCGTGTGTTTGTGATTGTTGTTGATTGTTTCCCAAAGCCGAATTCGTATTCGTCCCTATCGTCGTTCCGCTTCCGCCGCCTCCTCCCCCTGGGGCATTTTTCACCTTGAGCTCCTCTTCTCTCGGATCTTCCCATTGGCTCCTTTTATTCGTCTCCGACCAAAAGTATACTTTCCCTTCTTCGTTCTGGTATTTCTCCCACCGTTCGTTTAAGAGTGGGTAGTTCACGGTGAACTTTTCCAGTAATATCGCGTTTACGTTCGCGAGAAAGAGCGTCGTTTGGACGAGAATCAAAATCATCATCGTCGTCGTTCGTCTCCAATGCATCGTCCTCATCAATTCAGATTTTTGCGTCTTTGAGAGTAACGCGCCCGTTCTTCTCTTCCGCGCGCAGCAAAACTTCTCGTCAAACCACCCCCGAACGCGCAAAAGTGTTCTTTCTGAGAGGTAACAAATTCAAAGCGCAATCAATCTATAATAACAAGAGTAAAAATGAGACGATGTGATGATATCTGCGCGTTACTGTTTGTTTTTGTTGTTTTGTGAAAAGTCACTGAAAACTCTTCCCTTTCTGCTGCCTTTTTCGAGGAAAGGTCAGACTGAAGAAAAATTGCACGAAAGAAAAGAACTTTTTTCTCTCCGAGACGACTGCGAATACCGCGAGGAATACACAGAAGAAGAAGAAGAAAAAAGAGAGAAAAGACGACGCGAGAGAGGAGGCCGTTGTTGTTGCGGAAACGGAGCGGTTGAAGAGCTCGGACCGACCGAGATGTGGACCTGGGATTGGTGTTGCTTCGCGAGGATATTTTAGTATTTGAGTGCTCGTATTTTTTGCATTTTTCCTCTTCAGACAAGAAAATTTCACACGAAAATCGTGCAAAGAACCAAAGAACCTTACTCGAGTAACCTAATATATAGTTATTCTCATCAACACTTTACCACATCATCGATCGGCAGCAAAGAAGAGCACGCACTATATACATAATGTCTCCCTCTGAAATCACGTGCAAAGCGGCACTCGCGACCGCCCCAAACGTACCTCTGGAAATCTGCGACGTCATCGTTTCCCCGCCACAAAAAGGCGAAGTGCGGATAAAAATCACCCACACGGCGTTGTGCCACACGGACAGTTACACGTTATCCGGGCAGGACCCGGAAGGGTTGTTCCCGGCGATTTTAGGGCACGAAGCCGCTGGAATTGTCGAGTCTGTCGGGGAAGGCGTGACGAGTTGTAAAGTTGGCGACTCGGTCATTCCGTGTTACCAGGCGTGTTGTTTAAACATCGAAAACGTACAACCGTGCAAGTTTTGCGTGCACCCGAAAACGAACTTGTGTCAAGCGGTGAGACAATGGACCGGATGCGGGATCATGAAAGCGGACGAGAAAACGAGGTTTCGAAAGGCGAGCGATGACACGCCTATATTTCACTTCATGGGGACGAGCACGTTTTCGGAGTACACGGTGGTGCACGAAGTAGCAGTCGCCGTGGTCAATCCAAAAGCGCCGAGAGAGAAGACGTGTTTGCTCGGGTGCGGGGTGAGCACCGGGTGGGGCGCGGTGTATAACACCGCGAAAGTTGAGAAAGGGAACACGGTTGCGGTGTTTGGTTTAGGCGCGGTTGGGTTAGCCGTCATCGAAGCGTCCAGAGAGGTTGGTGCGAGTCGGATTTTAGCCATCGATACGAACCCGGAGAAATTCGAGGTGGCGAAAAAGTTTGGCGCGACGGAGTGCGTGAATCCGAAAGATTTCGCAAACGAGAAGATTCAAGACGTGATTGTGAAAATGACCGACGGTGGCGTCGATTTCTCGTTTGAATGCATCGGGAACGTGGACGTGATGCGCGCAGCCTTGGAGTGTGCGCACAAAGGATGGGGCGAATCCGTCATCATCGGCGTCGCCGCAGGCGGGAAGGAAATCGCGACGAGACCGTTTCAGTTAGTCACCGGCAGAGTGTGGCGAGGGACGGCGTTCGGCGGGTACAAATCGAGAGTCGAGGTACCGAAGTTAGTGGAGAAATACTTAGCCGGGAAAACGATGCTGGACGAGTACGTGACGCACCAGATGAAGTTTGAGCAAATTAACGACGCGTTCGATTTGTTACACGCCGGCAAATGCCTTCGAGTCGTCTTGTCCATGGATGAATAATCAGAGTTTTCTTCTCTCTTTCTAATAAAATGTTACATTTATATACACAAAACGCTATTTTGTTACGTACTCAACAACTTTATCGCGTGAAAAGCCACGTGGTCATGCATGAACGTCGATATGAACCAGTAACTGTGGTCGTATCCTTCTCTCACGTTATACTTCATGAACCCTTTCGTATTCTTCTCCGCCGCCTCTTGGAACCGTTCCGGATGTAACTGCGTCTTGTAAAAAGTATCTGCGTCGCCTTGATCGATCAAAATCGCCTTCGTCACTGTTTTCATCGTCCCAGGTTCCATCATTTTCACCAACTCCGTCGCATCGTGCATCTTCCACTCGTTCTCATCCTTCAAATACCCTTTAAACGCTTTTTGCCCCCACGGACAATCCTTCGCGGACGGGTTCGCGATTGGCGCAAACGCCGAAACGGACCGGTACTTCCCCGGATTCCTCAACGCCAAGGTCAACGCCCCGTGACCGCCCATAGAGTGACCCATAATGCTCTGCCTGTTAAAATCCACTTTATCGTTTATACAATCGATAGATTTACACACTTGTTCCAGTTCTTTCGTCGCGTACGTCTCCATGTTGTAATGCTCCGCGTACCCTTTCGTCGTCGCGTTCACGTAAAATCCAGCGCCTATGCCGAAATCCCACGAGGCGGATTCTTCCTCGTCAATTTTTTCGTGACCTCTCGGTGACGTGTCCGGCATTACGAAGCACACTCCAGATTGTTTGCACGTTTCAAACGCGTTGCCTTTTTGCGAGACGTTGGTGTCGTCGCACGTTAATCCGCTCAGGTAGAGGATGAGTGGCATTTTCCTCGCGTTTCCGTTTCCGACGGGGAAATCATCTTCGTCGGATGGAATGTATATCGCAAACGTCATGTGACACTTGTTGCACGGCGAATAGTGCTTGATTCTGTGCAAATAACCAGCGTGGACTTTGACGGTGGAGAGGATTTCAGGTTTGAATAGTACTTTTTCGTCGTTTTCATCGGACATGATGATGATGATGATGATATTAATGGGCGGTTGTTGATGTGTCAGTGTGTGCGCAGATGTGAAGACGATACGCTCCGCGCGAAGATGATAATACACTCCTTCTTTTAAAAACAAACACTCGTTTTCTAAATTATACGCTCTATATTATTCTTACTCTCTTCTACCAGTGGAAGTGCGACTGCTACTCCGACTGTGCGTTGGCGAGGATAACAAGCCTCTGTTCTCCTCCTCGTCCGATGTCGTCGTTCCGCGCCGGAGGATGGCTTCGTGGTTGCCGCTCGGGATGCGATGGTGAGCCGAAGAAGAAGAAGCCCCGTTATTAAAACCACCACCGTTGTTGTTATTACTATGGATGTTTCGAGAGTGCAAAACCGCCCCTGTGCGCACGTCTTCGGCATCTTTACCTAGCGTCGACCCGGTGAAGTATAAGAGGATGGCGCAGACGCCCCAACTGCTGAAACTGAACATGAAGGCTTTCTCGCGACCGAATAAGCCGACGAGTTGCGCCACGATGGCCGGGCCGAAGCCTCGACCGAGGTCGTCGGTTAAGTTGAAGAGGGAAAACGCCGCGCCGCGTTGGTCCGGCGGGTTGACGTGGATGACCATCGCGCGGACGTTCACGCCGGTATACGTGCATAAAATACCGGCAATAGCGGCGATGGTGATGTGCGAGGCCATGTTTAAGAAGGAATCATTGTAGTTGTCGGTGCTTACCAAATATAACCACGGAAGGCCGCCGAGGACGACCATAATCGCCATCGAGTTGCAAAAGGTCCTGGGGGATTCGTTGTACGCTTTTTGACCGAGAATGCCGCCGAATACCATGCCCAAAAACCCACCCAAAGAAAATCCGAGCATGATCGAGGTCGCGTGCGGAACGCCTAACCCTTTATTCGTGGCTAAATAATCGTTCATAAAGGCATTGATGACCGACCACGGAACGCATCCAGGGATACCTTGTAATAACGCGAACTTGTTCGTGGGCACCGCAAGGACCCACTTTATGGAAATCCACGACGTTTGCGCGCCGGTTTTTATTTGTTCCCACACGGACGCTTCTTTGTTATTCTGGCCGCCGTCGCCGTCGCCGCCGCCGCTAATCGTACCGTGACTGCTACTATGAGTACCGCCGCCGGCGCTCGCCGCGACGCCGACCAAATCATCGCTCGAATAGCTATTCCCATCCATAATGCCTCTTTTCGGCTCTTTCACCGACGCTAAAAACAAAAATCCAACGATTACCCCGGGCACGGCGACGACGACGAACGGCGTCCTCCACCCGTACTCGCTCCCGACGTACCCGGCGATCCCTTGCCCCATCCCGACCCCAAACGACATGCACACCCCAACTAACGCCGACGCGTGCGATCGCCTGTGCGCGGGAAACAAATCCCCAATCAACGAAAACACTAAAGGTAGCGCCCCGCCAACCGCTATACCGGTCAGCGCTCGTATCGCCAACAACTGCTCGTACGTCTTCACCACCGATATGAACAAATTCGGCCCCTGCCCGAGAAATATCGCGAACGCGAATAACTTCACTCTCGAATACTTATCCGCTAAAATCCCAATCAACACGCACGCCGGAACGCCTAATAGGAAGAACGCGAACGCTATTTCGCCTCCCAGTTTTTCGTCTCTCGTTTGGTTGTCGAATTTAAACTCTCGAGCCATTTGCGTCAAGTTTGGCGCGATTAAGTTTGAATCCGCGTAGACGAAGGTCATGCCGAGCATGAGTAAATAGAACGTTCGTTTCGACTCTTTGTTTAATTCCGGGAATGGGTCGTAGTTTTCCATGTTTTGCGCGTTCTGTGTGTATCTCTCGCGTCTCAATTCATGCGCGACCTTTCAACAAAACGAGCGCGGGAAAAGTCCAATTCGTGATGCAAACGAGAACAAAAGAAAACGAGAAGAGCGCAAAAACGACGCTTTGGAGCGTTACGTTTTCGTGACGATGACCCAGACGAGAGCGCGTTCTTATGTATTCTATGCTCTCTCTCTCTCTCCCTCTCTCTCGGCTTTTGCGCGTGTTATAAAGTGAAGAACAACCGAAAAATATATTTGTGTTTTGTTTGCTTGTTTTTCTCCTCTTTTTCTTCGTTGAAAAATGCGAAAACGACTACTTCTCGCGACGATGGTTTCTTCTTCTTAACTTCTAATCTAAACTTTTACGACGCTCGCGACGCTCGTAAAGCGTTTCATCTGCGCGGATAACTGTTCGTACAACTCGTTATTTTCTTTGCTTTTGTTCTTGACTTGCTCCAACGCTCGCGTGCAAACGGCGTCGGCTAAGCTGGAGTGTTCGTAGCCGCTATCGCAAAACGCGCGCAAGGCGCGCCACATTTCGCACGCGGATTGCGCGAGCGTTTCCGCGTTTTCTCGTTCGAGTTTACTCGATTCGGAGAGGAGTTTCGAGCCGAACCCGGTGGATGTTTTCTTTTTCGGTTTGAGGGTTTCCGAGAAGACGTCGCGGAGTTGCGAGGCGAGTTTGACCGATCGAGAGGCGGTGTCTCTGGCGACGAGGAAGGCATCTTCGACGAGGTCGTCGAGGTAGGCTTTCTCGTTCGCGTCCTTTTGAGTCGTTGACTTCTTCTCTTCTTTCTTTACGCCTTGTTGCTGCAAGCCGGTTTTGATGTTAATGGGCGCGTCGCCGATCAAATCGCCCTCGTAGACGCCTCGTTCGTAGCCAAACTCGTCGCGGAATTTACGCAACGCCGTTCGCAACGCGACCGTATCCTTCTTTTTATGCGACGCGCGGATCTTCTCAATCAACTCGCGGAATTTCTTCTCCTCCGCGCGACGTCTGGCTTCGTCGTATGCGTACGCGGATCCACCCGGTTGTTGACTCAACTCTTGCGAGGCTGCGATATTCGCGAAGCCGTTGTTGTTCTCAATTTGTTCGTCCTTCACCATCGCACCTCGACGCGAACGCGTCGGAGTCGTGTGCACTGCGTTATCTCCTCCTCCTTGTCCTCTGGCGGAGCTTCTCGTCGGCGTTCTTTGTTCGGCGGGTGGTATTGGTACTTGCTCCACCGTCGCTTGCGATAACGGTTCTTCTTTCTTCACGACGGGAAGAACAACTTGTCCGTAATTTTCTCGAGAAAGTACGCCGTCTTCCAAACTGAACTGTTTCCCCATAAACGCCAATTCCGAACCTTTCTCTTCACCAGTCGCTCTTCGTTTTGCTTTGGAAAATATCAAACCCATTTTACGATCTTCGTCTCTTCCTAACGCGTCGGCGACGGCGGCGTGTTCGTTCAACACTCGCAACGCTTCGTCGTACTCTGGGCCTAAACGCATGACATCGATGTCTTTGATGAGCTCGGAGCCTAGCTGCGGGTCGTCAAACTGGACGCGAATGTTCAGTTTAGAAACAGTTAAAACAGATCCGACGTACGCGCGTTTCGCTAACGGGTGTTTCGCCAACACTCTTTGACCGACGATGAACGGCTCTGGAATCGGGATCAACTCGGCGGTATCGTTCGGCGCGGCGAGCTTTTCAATCTCCTCTTTGCTGAGCATTTTCCCCTTCAAGTTTGCCTCTACTTTCGCTCTGGCAGCGTTTCGGTGGTATTCTAATCTAATTCGTTCGTCTCTCAAGAACGGTATGGATAAACGTCGGACTTTACCCAAAGACTTGCGGACGTCTCTCCATTTCTTTCTCGATTGTTTCGACCACGCGGTTTCGTTGATGTCGCAGTGCTTCGCGAACCGCTTGAAATCGTTCCTGGCGAACCAGTCTTCGTCTGTACCTGGCATGAACCATTCCGCTAAAGCCCACTTGCGCGTGCGTTCGTTTCCACTTCGCGCGGCCATTTCCGCCAACGGGTGGTCGCGAGGGATTCCAGGCGGCGGTAACGGCGGCGGCGGCGACAACGCAAACGTGTAGCCAGCTTGCTTGGCCAATTTCGCGCGACGGTCGAGAAGGAATAAACCTCCCTTCAACGACCTCGAGCGTCTCGTTTTGTACTTTGCCGCCACAGCTTGCTCGAGCTTTTGTTTCCCAAAAGCAACCATCGCTTTCTGGTGTTCTAAGCGTAAATCTTCCTCGGTTTTTTGGCCTTCGAGTTTCAACCTCTTCCGCGCCGGAGAGACGATGTTTTTCCCGCCTTGTTGTGAACCGCCACCACTGTTCGCTTTCTTCGGTCGGTCGCCGTTACTGCTCGCTTTCTTAGGTGCCTTAGCGTTGAACTTTTTCAACGGCGTCGCGGCGTCGGCGAGAGTCATCAAACCGTCCAAAGCGCCGCCGACATCCGCGAACGGATCGTCCTCCCCGTGATTCATCTCTTGTTCGTTGCTATTGTTCGCGTTCGCGCCGCCGTCCACGTTTTCTTCTTCGCCGTTATATTTGTGCGACTCTTGCGTTTGCTTGACCGCCGGCGACGTGTCTTGATACTCTTCGTCGCTCTCGAATCCTCCGTTATCGATCAACTTTCGTTTATTCTCTGCTCCAAACGCGGGCAAAGTCATCGCGTTCCCGGTGCTCATGGACGGACTCGATCTTTTCCCGCTCGGTTTCGGCGATAAAGACACTAAATTCCTCGCCGCCAACTGCGCGTCCTTCTTGTCTTTCCCGGTCAATTTATGCGCGTCCAATGGCAACTTGTTCTCCCTCGGCGTTCTTTTCCCTTTCTTCGGCAATCGTTTTGGCGACGGTTTCGTGCTGTTCCCGCTCGTCGCTCCGGCAATAAACGCCGCCATGTTCTGTTCTTTCTGACTGCTCTTCCCATTCCCGTTCCCGTCCGAGGTATCGTCTCTGGACGTGCTCCACTCTCTCGCGCTTTTATTCCTCGCCGCTTTCTCCTTTGCCGCCTTCTCTAAGTTGTCAAAATAATCTCTCGTCAACGCGTGCAAAGCCGCTGCCGAAGCGACCCCGTCCGGCAACGACAAAAACGCCTGGTTTTTATCGTACATATTCACGCACTCCTTCACCGACCTCCCCGTCTTTGCCGCTATAGAATCAAAGTTCGGTATGTGCTCGCTGTACGTATTCTCAAACCCGTCTCTTTCTTCTTTCAAACCGTTAAAAAACGCCACGCACTCCTCCTCGCTCCATCTCGGACCGAGCGGCGACTGCGAGACGATGCCTAATACCGTCGTCTGCGCGTCCAACTCGTGCGAGTGATAATTATTGTTGTTGTTCTTCTTTCTTTTGTTCGTGCTGCTCGGAGGTGGGAGGGGTGGTTTCCCCATGGATCCTCCTTTCGATGTCAGATTGAGCGGCGGCGGTCTCGTCGATTTTTTAGCTCCTCCTCTGTCTCCTCTTTCAGTCGTTCCCGTCGTGTTGTTGCTTACCGATTTCTGTTTTGCATTGATGCGCGAGAAAAGTACACGCAAAAAAGGTGAGCGTGAGATGTGCGTCGAACGAAAACGAAAGCGCTTCTCTCAAAAGCTGCGCGTCCGACGAACGCGCGGAGAGAAAAGCGAGAGCGCGAGAGAGCGCGAGACGAAGCGAATTTTTTCTGAATCTTCTTCCCCGTCGAGCGAGAGCAAATGTTTCGAATTTTACGCGCGCAAAAAAAGAAACACCCCCCCGTAACGAACGCGACGAAATTAAACGTGCCTTGCTCCCGCCAGATTTCTGTCCTCCGGATGCGTCTTTATCCTTTTTTTCCGTCTCCTCGGGGATGAACCGTTTCGGGGTGAGCGTTTTCCGACTGCTTTTACGCTCCGTCATCGTATACGTGCGTCTGCGCTTTTTTGTAACGAACACTTGTCTCCTTTCAAAAAATACACCAAAAAAACAAGAAATACGAGAGAGTTTTGTGAGCACTCGCGCGCACACATCTTCCGCGTCTCGATCGAAACGCGCCTGAAAATTCGTGCGCGCGTATATATGTGTGCGCGCGCATGTTCCTCGCGCGCATTTTCAGCTCTAAAAGCATCGCAACCGAGGAGATGCGTCTGTTTTTCTTTGCGTTTTCTGAGGGGGTGAACGAGAGAAAAAAGGTCAGACTTTCCCTCAAAAACACCAACAGATACACACGTATTTATTCAGTATTCACGCACACAAAACACACACAGAGAGAGAGAGAGAACACCGCTGCTTTCGCCGCCTTTCGAGAGAATTTGAGAGAATTTCAGCATCACGCGCGTAACACTACCACTTCTCGAGCTGTGTGTTGCTTTCTAAATCTCTCGTTTAAGAAGCGGACAGATTGCGCGCTTCGTTCCCGGGGAGGATTACAATCAAAATACCGTCGTCTTCGTCTTCCCCTCTGTACAGATCCACCGAGGATTTTGGAAGCTTGAGCGCTTCTTCTGTATCCGCGGAGGAGGACAACAACAACGACGAGAACAACGAATCATTCGCGAAGAAGAAGAAGAAGAAGAGTTCTTCGTTTTTTGTTGTCACATCAAAGATCGGATCGAGGAGCGGGATGATGCTTGGTGGTGACGAAAGGGA
>Ga0255779_1001044_pt1 | contig 32898 bp, 27 predicted proteins | sample 011ome_21_FD_179977 | JGI IMG/M metagenome (GOLD analysis project Ga0255779, IMG submission 179977) | Coastal salt marsh microbial communities from the Groves Creek Marsh, Skidaway Island, Georgia - 011508AT metaG (version 2) | ecosystem: Environmental > Aquatic > Marine > Intertidal zone > Salt... | reverse complement strand
TGGTGACACCAAACCTGCGATTAGGGCAGAGGCCGAGGAACGAGGGCTCATCACCGCCAAGAAGCCGGATAGCCACGACATCTGCTTCATTCCTGATGGAGACACGGCCGGCTATCTAGTTCGCACATTGGGTGAGCAGTCCGGTGCAATCAAAGATGCATCAACGGGCGAGGTCCTTGGCGAGCATCTGGGTACTTTCACCGTGACCATAGGGCAACGCCGTGGTCTGAACCTGACTGTTCCTGCTGAAGACGGTAAACCCCGTTATGTAGTCGATGTTGATCGGGCAAACGGGGATGTATTTGTGGGCTCACCTGAACTTCTCGATGTCCACCACATCGTCGGAGTGGATCCGATTTGGGCAGGAATTTCACTGACGGACCAACCTATTCATGTCATGGCACAAGTCCGTGCTCATGCAGAGCCAGTTAGAGCTCAGGCTGCTCTGGTCAATGACCACGTTTATGTTTCACTTGAAGAGCCAATTCGTGGGCTTGCACCGGGTCAGGCGGTTGTCCTCTATGACGGCACACGGGTGATTGGTTCAGCAACGGTCGCTGCAACCGATCGCGTCAACCCGACAAAGATAGACGTCTTTACCGCGGTCAACATTGTCTGAAGCACTCGTCAGCTTCCTTGGGCCGATGCCCGGGACCTCGAGCCGAGAAGCCGCCGCGGTTATTGCGGGCGAGTGCGCTCAGGCACCGTGCATCCCTTTGTTGCCTGAACGCGGCCCTAGCGCTCACTCGGTGGGCAGAATGTCTGGCATCTTGAGCACCATCAGTTCGGATTTTTGCATTAGTGCAGTTCCATCCGGTTGGCGCTTAGCCGGCGGAGTGAGCCGGGATACAACGCGCGCTCAGGCGTACTTGAGTGAAGACCTCGATGCGGTAGAGGAAGCACTGGTTGGGTTCTCGGACTTTGTCACCATGAGCATTCTTGGACCAGTTAGTTGGGCAGCTTCGGTCGAAGAAATTGGTGGTGAAAAATTGATTCGTGACCACGGTGCTTTGCGCGAGTTGAGCATTGCTTCAGCTCAGGCGATCGAGTCGCTACTCGGGAACTTGCGTAGCCGCTTTCCCGATGCCCATTTTCAACTTCAGATAGATGAACCACTGGTGATGGATGTGACAAAAGGTGAAGTCCCGACCGCAAGTGGACTGCATACATATGTGGCTTTGGACAGACAATTTGTCATGTCGCTGTGGAATCCACTTTTTGAACTAGCGCGCACGTCCGAATCCAGGTTTGGCATCAATGCCTCGACAGGATCGGTGCCTTTGAGTGATGACTACATCACATTGCTGCGCTCATCCCAGGCAAATGTTTTTTATGACCCCAGAAAATCGTCATTACTCGGGGAACTGGTTGACTCAGGGGCCACAACCTATTGGTTCAAAGACTCTGCCAAAAGCTGCAGGGATGCGGCTCTGGACATTGCATCTTTGTTGGGCAGCCTTGGCTTCACTCTGTCAGATTCACGTGACGGAATGCGGATTATGCCCGAGGAGTTGTTAATGACGGGAGGCTGGACCGAGGCTCGAAATGCACTGGCAGCAGTGCAGAGCACGGTAGATTTACTCAATGATGAAGATCGGCTCCTGTCCGATTAATCACGAATTTGGCCAAGGTGCGTTATGAGAAAGGTGGTGTGCTGTGACTTCCCCGCCTGTGAATGAGCAAGAGCGGTGGGCTCAATTAGTTGATGCAATCAACACCGCTCGGATTCAATACTCTCTCGATTCATCCCAGACTCTCTCGGACGCAGAGTATGACGCTCTCTACAGAGAATTAGTTGCACTCGAAGCCTTGTATCCGGAATTGGTCACGGGGGATTCACCAACGCAATCTGTTGGTGGTCATTCATCCGAACTGTTTGAGCCTGTTAAGCACCTCGAACAGATGTATTCGCTTGATAACTCATTTGATTCCGAGGAAATGCGGGCTTGGGGTGACCGCGTGGTAAAGGCGCTAGGTCAGTTTCCCTCGATGCTCTGCGAATTAAAAATAGATGGACTAGCGGTCGATGCGGTGTATCGCAACGGCATATTGGAAACCCTTGCCACGCGAGGTGATGGTGCAACGGGCGAGGATGTGACAGCAAATTCACTCCTCATTGCAGCGATCCCACAGAAACTAAGTGGCAGCAATATTCCTCCGCTCCTTGAAGTTCGCGGTGAGGTTTTCTACCCCCTTGCCGTATTTGATGCGATTAACCATGAGCAGGCTCGAAGTGGCAAGCAATTATTTGCCAATCCGCGCAATGCGGCCGCAGGTGCACTCAGGCAACGGTTGGACAAGCGAGCACGCGAATGGGAGTCGGCTCAGGGCACAAAACGCGAGGCAAAATTGCTGGACGATCTAACAGCGGCGCGGGCGCGACTTTCAGGGCTCCAGTTCACCGTTCACGGAATTGGAATGCATGAAGGCTTGACGGTTGACTCGCAGAGTCAGACGTATGCATTACTCAAACGGCTTGGGCTGCCAACAAGTGCACATTTCTCTGTCCTTGATTCAATGGACGAGGTAATAGCATTTATCAATCAATTCAATGAGCACAGGGCCGATGTCGATTTCGATATCGATGGTGTGGTTGTGAAGGTGGATTCCCTCAAACAACAACGGGAACTCGGCTTTACCTCGCGGGCGCCGCGATGGGCCATGGCTTACAAGTACCCACCTGAGGTAGTGCGCACACGACTACTCGATATTGAAGTGAGTGTGGGCCGCACAGGCAGGGTCACGCCCTACGCGGTGATGGAACCGGTCAAAGTCGCTGGCACCACGGTGTCGATGGCTACATTGCACAATCCGACAGAAGTTGAGCGCAAAGGCGTACTGATCGGAGACATGGTGTTCTTGCGCAAGGCGGGCGAAATCATCCCCGAGGTACTTGGGCCCGTCATGGAGGTGCGAACCGGAACAGAACGTGAATTCGTCATGCCAAGTAATTGTCCCGATTGTGGTGCCATCCTCGCACCTGAAACCGAAGGCGATAAGGACATTCGATGCCCCAACTCACGCGCCTGTCCAGCCCAGTTGCGCGAGCGACTCATTCATTTGGGCTCGAGAGGCGGCCTCGATATTGAAGGGCTCGGTGAAAAATCAGCGCAGGCACTGCTCTCCGAGGGGATCATCACTAATGAGGGGGAAATTTTCTCGCTCACTCGAGAGCAACTCATGCAATCTCGCTTTTTTACTCGGGATCCGCACAAGGGGGAAAGTGGACCGCAGCTCAATGAGGCCGGAAACACCCTGCTAGACCAACTGGGCGGCGCGAATGATCGGCCCCTTTGGCGATTTCTCGTGGCATTGAGCATTCGTCACGTTGGACCTACCGCGGCCAAAAAATTGGCCAATGTTTTTCATAGTTTGAGCGATATTGAGCATGCCTCGATCGAAGAATTGGCGGCAATTGATGGGATCGGCGAGCGCATCGCTGAGAGTGTTAAGGACTATTTTGATGTGACGTGGCATCAGGAGGTCATTGCACGATGGCGCGCGGCGGGCCTTGACCTGGCCGATTCGGGTGCCGCCAACTTCACCGCGGGGCCACTCTCGGGCAAAACAATTGTGATCACGGGATCCATTCCCGGATTCACGCGTGATGAAGCTCAGGAAGCAATTGTCCAGTTGGGTGCACATGTCGCAGGGTCGGTGTCCAAGAAAACAAATCTTGTGGTGGTGGGTGACAAGGCAGGCTCGAAGGCGGATAAAGCCGCAAGTTTGGGCGTCCCCGTGACGGGAGCAACGGGATTTGATTACTTACTCCGAGGCGATTTTGAAAGTGCATTGCAAAGGCGAGATTGATCCGAGGGGAACACGGAGCGTGCTGGGGTCCCTCAATAGACTGCGGGCATGTCGAAATTGGATCGGGATCAGGTCATGCACCTTGGTCGGCTCGCTCGGCTCGAACTCACTGAGTCGGAAGTCGATCACTACACGGAGCAGCTGGGTCAAATTCTCGGAGCCATTGAGGCGATCTCCGATGTTGCCGCCGACGACATTCCACCGACATCCCATCCCATCCCGGTCGTCAACGTTTATCGGGAGGACGTCGCATTACCAGGGTTGGATCGTGAAGATTTTGCAGTGGGGGCGCCCGCTTGGGAAGATGACAGATTCCTGGTACCTCGGATTTTGGATGAACCCGCATGAGTGATGCCAGCCTGAACTCAGATTTAGTCCGCCAGAGTGCGGCAACCCTTGCCACCGCGATCGCTCGTGGAGAAGTGTCCAGTGAGCAGGTGACACAGGCTCATCTCGACAGAATTGCCGAGGTTGACGGCCAGGTTAATGCTTTCTTGTTCGTGGATCCTGAGGCCTCACTCGCCCGTGCGAGAGAAGTCGATGCCCAGATTTCCTCGGGCATAATCGCCAGCCCATTGGCGGGTGTTCCGATTGCTCTCAAAGATCTCCTGGCTACGCGTGGAGTGCCCACCACCTGCGGTTCCAAAATTCTTGAAGGCTGGATTCCTCCCTACAACGCGACCATTGTTGAGCGTCTTGAATCTGCAGGCGTGGTGAGTCTGGGTAAAACAAATATGGACGAGTTCGCCATGGGTTCATCAACAGAGAACAGCGGTTATGGTCCAACGCATAATCCGTGGGATCTAGAGCGCATTCCAGGTGGTTCGGGAGGTGGATCAGCCGCTGCGATTGCTAGTTTTGAAGCTCCACTTGCCATTGGTACAGACACGGGTGGGTCCATTCGCCAGCCCGCCGCTGTCACTGGAACGGTGGGAGTCAAACCAACCTACGGAGGGGTCTCGCGCTATGGCATCGTCGCTTTGGCTTCATCCTTGGATCAAGCAGGACCGTGTGCCCGAAGCGTTATGGACACTGCGTTATTGCACTCAATAATCGCTGGGCACGATCCACGTGACTCAACATCGATAAACGCGCCTGTACCCGATGTCATCGCAGCAGCGAAGTCTGGCGATGTCCGAGGAATGAGAATTGGTGTTATCAAGCAATTACAGGGCGAAGGTTTTCAGTCGGGAGTAATTTCTCAATTCAATGCGGCGCTGGAGATTTTGGCGGGGCTTGGAGCTGAGATTGTTGAGGTTTCCTGTGAACACTTCCAGTACGCCCTGGGCGCCTATTATTTGATTCTTCCTTCTGAGGCATCCAGCAACCTCGCGCGATTTGATGGCATGCGCTTTGGAATTCGAGTGGGTGATGACGGCCAGCATTCAGTCGAGCAGGTCATGAGTGCAACTCGCGAGGCTGGGTTTGGCGCTGAAGTCAAGCGGCGCATCATGCTAGGAACGTATGCCTTGTCAAGTGGCTATTACGATGCTTACTACGGCCAAGCCCAAAAAATTAGGACACTCATAACTCGAGACTTCGAGGCAGCCTTCGCGCAGGTGGACGTGTTGGTCTCTCCAACTGCTCCAACAACGGCTTTCAAGTTGGGTGCGAAGGTGAATGATCCACTGGCCATGTATCTCAATGACATCGCAACGATCCCCGTTAATCTCGCAGGAAACTGTGCCATGTCCCTACCCGCTGGACTTGCTCCTGAGGACGGACTTCCCGTTGGGTTCCAAATTATTGCCCCTGCAATGGCCGATGACCGGCTCTACAAGGTTGGATCAGCATTGGAGGCCGCTCTGGTGGACAAATGGGGCGGTCTTCTCATCGATGAGGTGCCATCACTATGACGACCACTAGCGCATTTGAAAGCGTGATCGGAGAATTTGATCCGATCATTGGGCTGGAAACTCACATTGAGTTGGGAACAAATTCAAAAATGTTCTGCAGTTGCTCCGCTGAGTTTGGCGGTGATCCGAACACACACGTATGTCCAGTCTGTCTGGGATTGCCGGGTTCAATGCCCGTGGTTAACCGTGCAGCTGTTGAATCCACCATTCGCATGGGCTTGGCACTGAACTGTTCCATTGCATCGTGGTGTCGCTTCGCACGTAAAAACTACTTTTATCCTGATATGCCCAAGGACTACCAGATCTCCCAATACGACGAACCACTGTGCTTTGACGGCTACCTGGACGTCACGGTTGTCACGGATGACGGTCCTCAAATTTTTCGGGTTGAAATTGAACGGGTCCACATGGAAGAGGACACGGGCAAGTTGACCCATGCAGGTGGAGCAGGCCGAATTCATGGCGCAACGCATTCCCTAGTCGATTACAACCGTGCAGGAATCCCTCTCATAGAGGTGGTCACAAAACCAATCACGGGCACTGGCCGCTACGCACCTGAGGTCGCTAAGGCCTATGTAGCTGAATTGCGAGACCTTATGCGTGCACTCGGCGTCTCTGATGTCCGCATGGAAGAAGGATCGTTGCGATGTGACGTCAATGTCTCCTTGAGTCGTGATGGTGAACCGTGGGGGACACGAACCGAAACGAAAAATGTGAACTCGCTGCGCTCTGTTGAGCGAGCCGTGAGATCAGAAATGTTGCGTCAGGCAGATCAGTTGCGTTCGGGTGAGCGGATCATTCAAGAGACCCGCCACTTTCATGAGGAAACAGGCGACACCACATCCGGGCGTTCAAAGGAACAAGCGGAGGATTATCGGTATTTCCCGGAGCCTGACTTGGTTCCAGTCGCTCCCTCTGCAGAATGGATTGAGCAACTTCGTACCACACTCCCCGAAGTTCCTTCGGTGCGTCGTGTGCGTTTGCGCGACTCCTGGGGTATCAGTGACTTTGAAATGCAGAGCCTTGTCAATGCGGGAGCACTCAACCTCATTGAGTCCACCATCAATGCAGGTGTTAGCGAGCAGGCTGCGCGCAAGTGGTGGACTGGTGAGTTTTCAAGGATCGCTAAGGAGCGCGACTGCGAACTCGAGGACTTGTCTGTTACACCGGCTGACATCCTTGAAGTGGAAATCCTCATCGCCTCTGGCGATTTAACGGACAAGATTGCACGCACCGTATTTGAAGGGGTGCTTGCTGGAGATGGATCGGTTACGGCGGTCATTGACGCAAGAGGACTCAAAGTGGTTAGTGACGACGGCGCTTTGCTTGCAGCCATCGAACAAGCACTCGCCGAACAACCCGACGTGGCTGAAAAAATAAAGTCTGGGAAAATCCAGGCAGCCGGAGCCATTGTCGGTGCAGTCATGAAATTAACCAAGGGTCAAGCAGATGCTGCCAAAGTTAGGGCATTGCTGTTTGAGCAGTTGGGTGTCACCGAGTGAGTCATTTATGTCGCACCACCAAGTAGTCACTATGAAGGGTTAACGCATGACGAACATGAAGCCGCGCAGCTCCGATGTCACCGAAGGTCTCGAGAGGTCCGCAGCTCGCGGCATGCTGCGTGCCGTTGGCATGACCGATGAAGACTTTCCCAAGCCACAGATCGGCATAGCTTCAAGTTGGAATGAAATCACACCATGCAACCTGTCACTGGCCCGTTTGGCGTTAGCGGCTAAAGAGGGAGTCCATGCGGGCGGCGGCTTCCCCATGCAATTTGGCACCATTTCGGTCTCCGATGGAATCTCCATGGGTCATGAAGGCATGCATTTCTCACTGGTGAGCAGGGAGATCATCGCTGATTCCGTTGAAGCAGTGATGCAGGCTGAAAGGCTTGACGGCATGGTGACCTTCGCAGGGTGTGATAAATCCTTGCCCGGCATGTTGATGGCAGCCGCTCGTCTTGATCTCGCCTCCGTGTTCGTTTACGCAGGTTCGATTTTGCCCGGGCATGTGAAACTTTCCGATGGCACCGAAAAAGATGTCACGATCATCGATGCATTCGAAGCTGTCGGTGCCTGTGCACGCGGACTCATGTCTCGAGAGGATGTTGACACGATCGAGCGCGCCATTTGCCCGGGCGAAGGCGCTTGCGGTGGCATGTACACGGCCAACACCATGGCGAGTGCTGCTGAAGCCATGGGAATGTCACTACCCGGTTCAGCTGCACCACCCGCTGTTGACCGCCGACGTGATGGATTTGCTCGCCATTCGGGTGAGGCCGTTGTGGAATTGATTCGCCAAGGAATTACGACCAGAGACATCATCACCAAACAGTCACTGGAAAATGCGATCGCTGTCGTCATGGCATTTGGTGGGTCCACCAATGCTGTACTGCACCTGCTCGCGATTGCTCATGAAGCAAATGTCGACATTGTGATGGACGACTTCCACCGAATTGGGTCCAAAGTTCCCCTATTGGCCGACGTCAAGCCATTTGGTCGCTATGTCATGAGCGATGTTGACCGCGTTGGTGGTGTACCTGTCATCCTGCGGGCATTGCTAGATGCAGGGCTAATAAACGGTGATTGTCTGACAGTGACAGGGAAGACCATGGCTGAGAATTTGGCGTCGATCAACCCTCCAGACCCTGATGGTGACATCCTTTACGCGTCGAAAAACGCTATAGCAACGAGCGGTGGAATTTCCATTCTTGGTGGCTCTTTAGCCCCAGAAGGTGCGGTGGTGAAAAACGCGGGTGTTGATGTTGAGGCATTTGAGGGCACGGCAAGAGTTTTTGAACGTGAGCAATCCGCCATGCTGGCACTCGAGGACGGCACCATTAACGCCGGTGATGTCATCATTATTCGCTACGAAGGCCCCAAGGGCGGTCCAGGCATGCGTGAGATGCTCATGATCACCGGTGCCATTAAGGGCGCAGGATTGGGCAAAGACGTATTACTCATCACCGATGGTCGCTTCTCCGGAGGCACCACGGGACTGTGCGTCGGTCACGTAGCACCTGAAGCCGTTGATGGCGGCCCCATTGGCTTGGTAGAAGACGGTGATCGAATTTCCATCAACCTGGTGGACCGAACACTGGAACTACATGTTGAGCCTGAAGTACTGGCCGCGCGCCGGGCTGCATTTGTGCCACTGCCTCCTCGCTACACCAGGGGTGTCTTGGCCAAGTATGCGAAATTGGTGGGTAGTGCATCCAAAGGAGCGGTCTGCGATTAAGGGGCAGTCGGCCCTAATGTGGTCTGCGTCACCTTGTGGTGACACGCGAAGGACAAGCAGATATGGTGTGGGAGTGGCAACGAGACTTTCTGTAGTAGTTATTAGGCGCGCGGGCTAGCAAGCACCCCCACGCGCTGCCCTCCGCTACCCACTTGGGTCGGGGGGTTTTTCATTCGGAATGATAGGCCCGTTGAGACTTCGGACTCAAGGACAAGAGAGCGGAAGAGGACATGACACAAGAAATCACCGGAGCGCAAAGCCTCGTGCAATCGATGGAGGCCGCCGGTGTTGAAGTCGTATTCGGAATCCCAGGTGGTGCGATCCTCCCCGCTTATGACCCCCTCATGGATTCCACCAAAGTGCGTCACATTTTGGTTCGGCATGAACAAGGAGCGGGCCATGCTGCCGAGGGGTATGCCTCAGCGACTGGCCGAGTCGGTGTGTGCATGGCCACGAGTGGGCCGGGTGCAACCAACTTGGTAACCCCCATCGCTGACGCTTACATGGATTCTGTCCCGATGGTCGCCATCACTGGCCAGGTCCCAAGTGCGGCGATCGGTACCGATGCCTTCCAAGAGGCCGATATTCGAGGCATCACGATGCCGATCACAAAGCACAATTTCTTGGTCACGAACCCAGATGAAATTCCGACCGCGATAGCCCAGGCCTTTCATTTAGCATCAACTGGTCGACCTGGACCCGTGCTCGTGGACATTGCCAAGGATGCGCTTCAAGGCAACACCACCTTCAACTGGCCAGAAACTATTGATTTGCCAGGCTATAACCCGAGGACGCGTCCGCATTCTAAGCAGATCCGGGACGCTGCCAAGTTAATTTTGAGTTCACGCCAGCCAGTTCTGTACGTGGGTGGGGGAGTCATTCGTGGCAACGCATCGGCGACTCTCAAGACGTTGGCTGAAATGACTGGAATCCCAGTGGTTACAACCTTGATGGCTCGGGGTGCTTTCCCTGACTCGCATGCGTTGCACCTCGGGATGCCCGGTATGCATGGCACGGTTGCAGCGGTTGGAGCTCTGCAACAGGCCGACCTACTCATTACCCTCGGTGCTCGCTTCGATGATCGAGTGACAGGAAAGTTGTCCTCATTTGCACCCAAGGCAGCCATCATCCACGCCGATATTGATCCAGCGGAGATCGGAAAGAACCGACAGGCTGACATTCCCATTGTGGGTGATGTCGCGGAGGTCATCCCTGAACTCATTGCGGCTATTCAAGCCGAGTTTGATCAGGGTGTCACGGGCGACTACGAAGGTTGGTGGGTCCAGCTCAACCGCCTCAGAGACACCTATCCATTGGGCTATGACTTTCCCACCGACGGAACCCTTTCCCCGCAATACGTCATTGAACGCCTTGGCAAGATTTCCGGGCCAGATTCCATCTATGCCGCAGGGGTTGGGCAACATCAAATGTGGGCTGCCCAATTTATTGGCTATGAAAACCCAGGCACTTGGCTGAACTCTGGTGGGGCCGGAACCATGGGCTACGCAGTACCTGCTGCCATGGGCGCCAAGGTGGGTCGACCGGATACCACAGTGTGGGCGATTGATGGAGATGGGTGCTTCCAAATGACCAATCAGGAATTGGCCACCTGCACAATCAATGAGATACCGATTAAGGTCGCATTGATCAATAATTCCAGCCTTGGAATGGTTCGGCAGTGGCAAACACTGTTCTATAACGAGCGGTACTCGAATACAGATCTTCAGTCACATAGATTTCCAGATTTTGTGAAGTTAGCCGAAGCTTATGGAGCATATGGTTTGCAATGCGACTCACAGGACAACGTTGATGCAACAATCGAAAAAGCACTGAGCTTGAATGATGCACCCGTCGTCATTGACTTTGTTGTTCATCGAGATGCGATGGTGTGGCCCATGGTTGCAGCGGGAACAGGCAACGACGAAATCATGTACGCCCGATCGCTAGCACCAGAATGGGGAAGTGACGATTAATGTCTAGGCACACTTTGTCAGTACTCGTCGAGGACCAACCGGGTGTTTTGGCTCGCGTTGCGAGCTTGTTTTCTCGTAGGGGTTTCAATATTGAGTCCCTTGCGGTTGGCCCAACCGAACTTCCCCATGTCTCAAGAATGACAATTGTCGTTTCGGTCGAAGATTCACCACTAGAGCAAGTCACGAAACAACTCAACAAACTCATTAATGTTTTGAAGATTGTTGAGTTGGAGGCGGATCAATCGGTCCAACGGGAAATTATGTTGGTCAAAGTAAAAGCTGACCTAGACTCTCGGAGTCACATACTTGAGACAGTGCAACTATTTAGAGCCAAGGTCGTTGATGTTGCTCAAGACGTGGTCACGATCGAGGCCACGGGAGCACACGATAAATTAGTGGCGCTGCTCAAGGTATTGGAACCATTTGGGATCCGAGAACTCGTTCAGTCAGGAATGGTTGCCATGGGGCGTGGTTCACGGTCAATAAGTGACCGTTCGCCACGATCCACCGACAAGGCCGTTTGAAACCGAAATAAGACGTCTTAACCAATAAATCACAAGAAAACGAAGGAGAGCCCCCGTGGCCGAAATGTTCTATGAAGTAGATGCTGATCTTGACCTGATCAAGTCTCGCAAGGTCGCAATTATTGGTTTTGGAAGTCAAGGGCATGCGCATGCATTGTCACTCGCTGACTCGGGTGTTGACGTCCGTGTTGGCCTTGCTGAAGGCTCAAAGAGCCGGGCGAAGGCCGAAGCCGCGGGACTGCGGGTTGTGGATCCTGCGACGGCCGCCGCTGAGGCTGATGTCATTATGATTTTGGTTCCAGACCCAGTTCAAAAGAAACTATTTGACGACGACATTGCTCCGAACCTCAAAGAAGGCGATGCGCTGTTCTTTGCCCATGGGTTCAACATTCGATTCGGCTACATCAAGCCACCGGCATTCGTTGACGTTTGCATGGTGGCCCCCAAGGGACCTGGTCACCTTGTGCGACGGGAATTTTCAGCAGGACGCGGTGTCCCAGTTCTCATTGCCGTTGAGCAAGATGCTTCAGGCAATGCGCTTGCGCTTGCATTGAGTTATGCCGCAGCAATTGGCGGATTGAAGGCTGGCGGTATCAAAACGACGTTCACGGAGGAAACCGAAACTGACCTTTTTGGAGAGCAGGCAGTTTTGTGTGGTGGAGCGTCACAGCTCATCATGTACGGCTTCGAAACCCTTACCGAGGCCGGTTACCAACCAGAAGTTGCCTATTTTGAGTGCCTCCACGAGTTGAAGTTGATCGTGGACCTCATGTATGAAGGTGGAATTGCTAAACAACGCTGGAGTGTCTCCGACACGGCAGAGTTTGGAGACTATGTCTCAGGCCCACGTGTCATCGACGAAAACGTCAAGGCAAACATGCAAGCAGTTCTCGCTGACATTCAAAATGGCGCTTTTGCGCAACGTTTTGTCAATGATTACAACAACGGCAGTCCCGAGTTCCTCGAACTCCGAGCCAAGGGTGAAACGCATCCGATTGAGGCGGTCGGTCGCAAACTACGCTCGATGATGAGCTGGGTTTCGGGCGATGACAAGGATTACGTTGAAGGATCGGCTCAACGCTAATTAGAAAAAGACGATTTTCATCTGTGGTGCGGTCGATAATTCGACCGCACCACAGCATGTGCGGGTTAAATTGTCAGCCAATAGACTTGGGGCGTGACCAAATCCAAAGTCCTCATAGCCGAAGAACTCTCACCCGCCACCGTTGAGGCCTTGGGCCCCGACTTCGAAATCGTGAACTGTGATGGTGCAAATCGTGCCGAACTCCTAGCAGCGATCACTGATGTCGACGCGATTCTTGTGCGATCAGCAACTCAGGTGGATGAAGAAGCCTTTGCTGCGGCAAAAAATTTGAAGGTTGTGGCTCGTGCGGGCGTAGGGCTAGACAATGTCGATGTTAAGGCTGCCACTCAGGCTGGCGTTATGGTCGTTAACGCACCGACTTCGAATATTGTCAGTGCGGCTGAACTAGCTGTTGCACTGCTTCTGGCGAGTGCGAGAAACATTGTTCCTGCCAATGAAGCGCTACACAAGGGGGAGTGGAAGCGCAGCAAATATACGGGCGTTGAGGTCGCGGACAAAGTTGTCGGGGTTGTTGGTCTAGGGCGGATCGGTGTTCTGGTCGCACAACGTCTCAGTGCATTTGGAGTTCAGTTGATCGCCTACGATCCATATGTACAGCCGGCACGTGCGGCTCAACTTGGGGTTCGAATGGTCACTCTTGATGAGCTTCTGGCCGAGAGCGATTTCATCACGGTTCACTTGCCCAAGACGCCAGAAACAATCGGGTTGATTGGCGATGCAGAGCTTCACAAGACCAAGCCAACCGTGCATATCATCAATGCGGCCCGTGGAGGTATCATCGATGAAACCGCGCTCTACCAAGCATTGGTCGATGGAAGAGTTGCTGGCGCAGGTATGGATGTGTATGCCAAAGAGCCGTGCACAGACTCACCCTTATTCACCCTCGAAAATGTTGTGGCGACCCCACATCTGGGTGCATCCACCGATGAAGCACAAGAAAAAGCAGGTATCTCAGTCGCTCGATCGGTGCGTCTAGCACTGGCTGGTGAACTAGTGCCCGATGCCGTGAACGTTCAAGGCGGACAACTGCATGAAGACCTCAAACCAATCCTTCCCCTTGCTGAAAAGCTGGGTGCCATTGCCTGCTCGCTCGCGCAAGCAGCACTGGTACGGGTCGACGTTGCAGTTCTGGGCGAGATATCAGAGCACGATGTTCGAGTCCTCGAACTGAGCGCTCTCAAAGGTGTGTTCCAAACACTCGTCCATGACCCGGTGTCATATGTAAATGCCCCTGTTTTGGCCGAACAGCGCGGAGTTGAAGTGGCACTCACCACCGATCGCACCAGTGAAGATCATCGGAACCTAGTCAGAGTCACGCTCACACTGACAGATGGCAGCAAAATAAGTGTGGGTGGCACGGTTACCGGTGCGCGTCACACCGCGAAAATAGTTGAGGTGGACGGTTTTGATGTCGACGTTCCGCTCAGCTCGCACATGGGATTCCTGCGCTATCACGACAGAACTGGCGTCGTGGGCATCGTTGGAAATATTTTGGGCTCTGCCGAAGTGAACATCGCAGGCATGCAGGTCAGTCGCGACGACTCCGGTCACGCCATGATTGTGCTCACGGTTGACTCAGAGATCCCTCAAGACTCCCTAGATTCCATCGTTGTTGAGGTCGGTGCTCACTACGGCAGGGCAATAAGCGTCTAGTCGTTGCGAACGGCTCGATTGACCGCGCTGATAATGGCTTTCAGCGACGAGGTTGTTATCGATGGGTCAATCCCGACTCCCCAAAGAACCTTGCCGTTCACCGCACACTCTAAATAGGACGCCGCCGTAGCATCACCGCCTGCACTCATGGCATGTTCGGCGTAGTCAAGTACCCGAACGTCAATGCCATGATGAATCAGAGCGTCACAAAATGCGGCGATGGGGCCATTACCGGTTCCGGTTAATTCGATTTGCTCGTCGTTGTCAGTGATGACCGCATTGATCGATGTAGCGCCATCCACATCGGACTCATGTTTGACACTCTTGAGAGTGAGTCGGCCCCACGGAGCATTGGGATCGGGCAGGTACTCCTCAGAGAATGCGCTCCACATGGCGATGGGAGCAACTTCACCGCCTTCGGTATCGGTAACGCGCTGGATAACCTGCGAAAATTCAATTTGCAGGCGACGCGGAAGATCGAGCTTGTGCTCAGTGCGCATGATGTACGCAACGCCGCCCTTGCCCGACTGAGAGTTCACCCGAATTACCGCTTCATAGGTGCGTCCAACATCCTGTGGATCAATGGGGAGGTAGGGCACTTCCCATCGGTAAGAATCAACCTCGATTCCGGCTGCTGCTGCATCGGCAGCCATTGCGTTGAGGCCCTTATTGATGGCGTCCTGGTGAGAGCCTGAGAACGCTGTGAACACGAGATCTCCGCCATAGGGGTGGCGTTCGTGCACCGGGATCTGGTTGCAGTATTCGACCGTTCGCCGGATTTCATCAATGTTGCTGAAATCAATTTGTGGATCGATTCCTTGACTGAATAAATTCATGCCCAATGTGACGAGGCAAACGTTCCCGGTTCGCTCCCCATTACCGAACAGGCAGCCTTCAATGCGGTCTGCGCCTGCCATGTAGCCAAGTTCTGCAGCAGCAACGCCAGTTCCTCGGTCATTGTGTGGGTGCAGTGAGAGCACAATGCTGTCTCTGCGGGCAAGATGCCTATCCATCCACTCAATTGAATCCGCGTAGACGTTTGGTGTCGCCATCTCTACCGTGGCAGGAAGATTCAAAATAACTTTGCGCTCTGGAGTTGGTTGCCAAACCTCTGTGACCGCGTCGCACACTTCGAGTGCAAATTCCAATTCGGTTCCCGTGTAGGACTCAGGGGAGTACTCAAAATAGATATCTGTATCAGGGGTGATTTCCTGTGCAAACTTTGCACAAAGTTGTGCCCCATGAACCGCGATGTCGATGATGCCCGCCTTGTCAAGGCCAAATACCACTCGACGCTGCAGGGTCGATGTTGAGTTGTACAAATGAACAATCGCGGTTTTGGCTCCAACCAATGATTCGAAGGTGCGCTCGATCAAATGCTCTCGAGACTGAGTTAAAACCTGAATGACAACGTCGTCTGGGATTCGATCTTCATCGATAATCTGCCGGACAAAATCAAAGTCGGTCTGCGAAGCTGAGGGAAAGCCCACCTCAATTTCTTTGTACCCCATTTTGACCAGTAGCTCGAACATGGCCAATTTCCGAGCAGGTGTCATTGGGTCGATGAGCGCTTGGTTGCCATCGCGAAGATCAACCGCGCACCACCGAGGTGCGTGGGTGATGGATTTTTGCGGCCAGGTGCGATCGTTCAGGTTGATAGGGGGAAATGGGCTATACCTGTGGAAGGGCATGGGTGATGGTTTTTGACTGGTGCTGGCTGACGTTTTTGACATGTTGGACATGTTTGACATGAAGGCTCCCGAGTAGGTGTGAATGGATTCACCGGCGCTGTGACTTCCCGCGTCGAGGAACCGGTTGGCTAAACCTCGGCGCGGTTAGTAAGCAGAAGTAGTGGGAGGAGAATTAAGGATACCGGTGCCAAGCTGAGTGCAGGTTGCACTTTGTGACCATGCAGGCTTCGATGACGCATAATCTGGCCGCTCCTCATAGCCACCAATGCTATCACGAGCGATGGCCCTCTCGATTACGCCCAGTAGGGGCCCCGGGGGTGAGGGTGACTAATCTGCGTGCATGACAAATAGCTACTCGATCTCTCTCATTCCAGGCGATGGCATTGGCACCGAAGTCGTAGCCGAGGCAATGAAAGTCCTTGAGTCTGTGGCGGCACTGGCAGATTTCGAATACACAACCACCGAGTACGACCTTGGCGCGCGTAGGTATAACGCCACGGGCGAGCTGCTCCCCGAATCGGTCATTGAAGAGTTGCGCACGTCTGATGCGATACTCCTCGGTGCGATCGGCGACCCCAGCGTCACACCCGGCGTGCTTGAGCGCGGCGTCCTTTTGCCATTACGCTTCACACTTGATCACCATGTGAACCTGCGCCCCGTGAAGTTGTATCCCGGGGTGGTTGGACCACTAGCGGGCAAAAGCCCTGAGGACATCGACTTCATTGTGTGCCGAGAGGGTACTGAAGGCCCCTACGTCGGTGCGGGCGGTTTCCTTCGCAAGGACACTCCGCACGAGGTCGCTACAGAGGTCAGCCTCAACACAACCTTCGGGGCAGAGCGCATAATCCGTGATGCATTTGAACGTGCAATGAAGCGAACACGCCGTAAAGTTTCCATGGTGCACAAAACCAATGTTCTGGTGTACGCAGGGAGCATGTGGCAGCGAACCTTTGATCGAGTTGCACAGGAGTACCCGGAGGTCAGCACTGAGAGCCTCCATGTTGATGCGGCATCAATGTTCTTCATTACGAATCCGGAAAGATTTGATGTTGTTGTGACGGATAATCTCTTTGGTGACATCCTCACCGACATCGGTGCAGCAATTGTTGGCGGTATCGGACTTGCAGCCAGCGGGAATATCGACCCCAGCCGTAGCAACCCCAGCATGTTTGAGCCAGTTCACGGATCGGCTCCTGACATTGCAGGACAGGGCAAAGCAGATCCCACAGCAACGATCATGTCGCTGGCAATGTTGCTTGACCACATCGGCGAACATCAGGCGGCTCAATGGGTAGAGGAAGGTGTTGCGGCTGATCTCTCGACCCGCGGCACGCAAGAGCGCTCAACGAGCGAGATCGGCAGTGCCATTGTGACAGCGACAACACGGGCCGCGAATCATTAATTTCTACCTTTAAGGTTGGTAAATGCAGATGCAAGGGACGATCATTGATCGAAGTGAAGGCGCGAGCCGCCTCTCGGTATTGGAGCGCGACGAGATTCTGAGTAACCCAGGATTTGGCAAGTACTTCACCGATCACATGGTGAGCGTCGACTGGAGCGTTGATCATGGTTGGCACAACGGACAGTTGTTGCCCTATGGCCCAATCACCTTAGATCCGGCAACAAATTTCATGCACTATGGGCAAGCCATCTTCGAAGGAATCAAGGCTTACCGGCATGGCGACAACACCATTAAAACATTCAGGCCATTTGAAAATGCACAACGCTTTGCGCGCTCGGCTCGCAGGCTAGCCATGGCTGAACTTCCCGTGGAACTATTCGTCGAGAGCCTCGATGTTCTTGTGCAGGCGGATGCCGATTGGGTGCCGGGAGGTCGGGAACGATCCCTGTATCTACGCCCGTTCATGATTTCGACCGAAGTGGGACTTGGTGTTCGGCCTGCGAATGCATATAAGTATCTGCTCATTGCATCACCCGCGGGGGCGTATTTCGCAGGGGGCATCAAGCCAGTGAGCGTTTGGGTCTCTGACGATTATGTCCGCGCCGCTCCGGGTGGCACAGGTGAGGCAAAATGTGCGGGCAACTATGCCGCGTCACTCCTTGCCCAAGCCGAAGCTGCGGCACACCACTGTGATCAGGTTGTATGGCTTGACGCGATAGGGCGGGAGAAAATCGAAGAGATGGGTGGCATGAACCTCTACTTCGTATACGGCAGCGGGGACTCGGTTCGAATCATGACTCCTCGCTTGACGGGCTCATTGCTCCCAGGGATTACGAGAGATTCATTGCTAACCGTCGCTCAGGATTTGGGCTATGAAGTTTCTGAAGGCGAAATCACCGTTGACGAACTTCAAGCTGGCTGCGCCTCAGGAGAGATCACCGAGGTCTTTGCTTGCGGCACGGCTGCGGTGATCACGCCTGTGGGTACCGTGAAGAGCCGACGCAATGGTGAGTTCACGGTTGGATCAGGGGATAGCGGGCCCGTCACGCTCCAATTGCGCGATGCACTACTGGATATTCAGTCGGGTGCCGTGGCCGATCGTCACAATTGGATGCACACCCTCGTAGGGTGATCACCCCGCACCTAGAAGGGCTATGGCAGGATAAGGGCGTGGCAATCGTTTCGATCATTATTAATTAGCGCGTCGTAATGACGCGCTGCCCTTCGCATTGCGGAGGGTTTTTTTGTGCCCGAACCTGAAGGGAGAGTTTCAATGCCTCGTAATGACGCGTTCCACCTTTATGACACCACCTTGCGTGATGGCGCTCAGAGGGAGGGGATCTCCTATTCAGTGACGGACAAACTTGCCGTGGCCGCACTGCTTGACGAGTTCGGGGTCGATTTCATTGAGGGCGGCTGGCCAGGTGCCATGCCTAAGGACACGGAGTTCTTTGAGCGCGCGAGATCCATGAAATTCAAAAACGCGCAGTTAGTTGCATTTGGTGCAACTCGGAAAGCAGGGACATCGGCGAATGAAGATCCGCAGGTTCAAGCCCTTGTGAACTCAGAAGCCCCCGTGATCACCCTCGTGGCCAAATCAGATCTTCGTCATGTTGAGCAGGCTCTCAAGACGACCGCCGAAGAAAACCTCGCAATGGTGCGTGACACCGTTGATTACTTGGTTGGTCTTGGGCGCAGGGTCTTTGTTGATCTTGAACACTTTTTTGATGGATATAAGTTCGACCCTGACTATGCCCTCGCAGTTGTACGCGCATCCATGGAGGCCGGCGCGGATGTTGCCGTGTTATGTGACACAAACGGCGGCATGCTTCCAAGTGGCATAACTAGAATTGTGACTGATGTTCTGGCGGCCACAGGTGCTCGGATCGGTATTCACTGTCAAGATGACACTGCGTGTGCGGTTGCAAACTCAATTGCGGCAGTAGAGGCGGGAGCAACTCACGTTCAGTGCACGGCCAATGGTTATGGAGAGCGAACAGGCAATGCAGATCTCTTTGCGGTCACAGCCAACTTGCAACTGAAGTTGGGCATTGAGTGTGTTTCACCCGAATCACTAGCCTCGATGTACAAGATTTCGCACACTATCGCTGAAATTGCAAACATCACTCCTGATACCCATCAGGCGTATGCGGGGGTCTCCAGTTTCGCCCACAAAGCAGGATTGCACGCGAGTGCTTTGCGTATCAATGCAGAGCTCTACAACCACATCGACCCAAAAATTGTTGGAAACATTCAAAGAGTTCTCGTCACGGAAATGGCAGGACGGGCCTCAGTCGAACTTAAGGGTAAAGAGCTGGGCCTTGACCTGTCAGGAGATAGCGAGGTGCTGTCGGGAGTTATTGACCGGGTGAAGGACCTTGAGGCGCGTGGGTGGTCATTTGAATCGGCAGATGCTTCATTCGAACTTCTCGTCCGTGAAAAGCAGGGTCAAGGCCGTAGGTTTGAAGTTGAATCCTGGCGCACGATTGTGGAGCAGCGCGAGGATGGAGTGGTGGCGAGCGAGGCAACCGTGAAAGTTCATGCCAATGGCGAACGTATTGTGGCCACGGGTGAAGGCAACGGTCCCGTCAATGCTCTGGATAATGCCCTGAGAAGCGCGGTCTCGCAGATCTATCCGGACCTTGTGAATCTCAAGCTCACGGATTACAAGGTGCGCATCCTGGAGGGGGTCAAAGGTACGGATGCCGTGACCAGGGTTTTGGTCGAGACCACAAATGGCCAACGGGAGTGGACCACAATCGGTGTCCATGAAAATGTGATTGCTGCTTCTTGGCAGGCACTGGATGATGCGGTGCACTTCGGCATGATCCAAAATGGGGAAGGGTAGTCTGCGCCCGTGCGCATTTGTCGATATTCATTCCAGGAAATTGTGTCATTCGGTGTCATCGATCAATTGGATGACCAGGGCGAGATAGGTTCTGACACCATCATTCTCCCACTCAACGGACACCCGTATGGTGAGCTTGAGCCGCAAGGGCAAGCGATTGCTGCAGCTGAAGTAAAACTGCTCGCGCCAGTGCTGCCCAGCAAGATCATTGGTATTGGGAAAAACTACGCAGACCACGCCGCTGAAATGGGTGGGGATGTGCCTGCCGAGCCACTCTTTTTTCTCAAACCGAACACAAGTGTCATTGGCCCAGGAGAGGCAATTGTTTTGCCACCTCAATCAGAACTAGTGCATCACGAGGCAGAACTTGCAATCGTTATTGGGCGGTTCTGCAAAGACGTACCTCGGGAACGGGTACCTGAAGTGATCCTCGGTTACACCTGTGCCAATGACGTAACGGCTCGTGATTTGCAAAAGCGAGACGGACAATGGACGCGGGCCAAGGGCTTTGACACATTTTGCCCCTTAGGGCCATGGATTGAAACTGACCTCGACACAAGTGATTTAGCCATAACGGCTCATGTTGGACCCGAATTGCGACAATCAGGAACTACTCAGGACCTTATTTTCAATGTAACGGAGATCGTGCATTACGTCAGTTCGAATATGACTCTGCTGCCAGGGGATGTCATTCTGACCGGTACACCTGCAGGTGTTGGACCGCTGGTCCCAGGCGATGAAGTAGAAGTGGAAATTGAGGGCATAGGCACGCTCATAAATTTTGTTCATAGTGAGCGGACCTCCTGAGAATCATGGCAATGAACATAAAAGAACGTCAGGGCTCTGACATTCGGGTTCGTTTTTGCCCCTCGCCGACAGGAAATCCGCATGTCGGGATGATCCGCACCGCCCTTTTTAACTGGGCTTTTGCCCGTCATGTGGGAGGAACTTTTGTCTTCCGCATCGAGGACACCGATGCGGCGCGTGACTCCCAAGAGTCCTATCAAGCATTACTTGATGCACTCAGTTGGCTAGGCCTTGATTGGGATGAGGGCCCGGTAGTTGGTGGCGATTATGGTCCGTACAGGCAATCAGAACGTGGAGATATCTATGCACGAGTGATGTCTCAATTAACTGAAGCCGGTTACACATACCCCTGTTATTGCAGCGCTGAAGAATTGGATGCGCGCAGGGAAATTGCCATGAAGGAGAAACGCACTCCCGGTTATGACGGACAATGCAGAAGCCTTTCCCAGGACCAGATCGACGCTTATGAAGCCGATGGTCGATCGGCAGTTATTCGGTTCCGGATGCCGGGCACGGATTTTACCTGGAACGACTTGGTCAGGGGGGAGGTGACCTTCAAAGCCGAGCATGTCCCTGATTTTGTTCTCGTTCGGGCAAATGGTGATCCTTTGTACACGCTGGTCAATCCCGTCGATGATGCCTTGATGAAAATAACCCACGTTCTGCGCGGTGAGGATTTACTTTCCTCAACACCCAGGCAGCTGGCACTTTTCGCGGCTCTCGAAGAAATCGGGGTGGCGTCCTACACACCTTTATATGGGCATCTGCCCTACGTCATGGGCGAGGGAAACAAGAAACTATCAAAGCGGGATCCCGGTTCAGCGCTGAGCATGTATCGAGAGGAGGGTTATCTTCCACAGGCGTTGTTGAACTACTTGGCATTGCTTGGGTGGTCCATGGGCAATGATGTCGAGTTTTTCTCTCCCCAGGAAATGGCGGCAGCCTTCACCCTAGAACGGGTGAACCCCAATCCCGCACGTTTTGATCTCAAGAAGTGCACCGCGATAAATGGCGACTGGATTCGGCACATCGCACAACAGGAACTGACAGGGCACTTGATTCCCTTCTTGGAAGGCGCGGGAGTGGTCACCGCGCCACCGACACAGGAGCAGCTCGAGACCCTCAATCTCGCAGTCCCATTGATTCAGGAACGATTGGACAAGCTGAGTACAGCCCCCGAACTCATTTCGTTTTTGTTCAAAGATGTTGTCGCCATCGATCCTGCACTGTGGTCAGATGGCGCACTTGATGTTCTCATGGAAAGTGCGTCGGTTCTTGAAGGGCTTGAGCCTTGGAATCACGATTCAATTCAGAACCTTTTGAAGGCAACCCTCGTCGATGGGCTGGGCATTAAGCCAAAATTCGCTTTCGGGCCCATTCGCACTGCCATAACAGGACACAAGATTTCGCCGCCACTCTTTGAATCGATGGAGATTCTGGGCAAGGAAATATGCCTAGGTCGATTGAGTGCTGCCATTGAGAGTTTGAAGTAGTTTGTGCTGTTCGGGGCTGATCATGGACTCGCAGAGGTCACAGATAGACTTTGTCGGCATCCCATGGGGTATGGGGTAATTGGCAGCCCAACTGATTCTGATTCAGTTAGTCTAGGTTCGAGTCCTGGTACCCCAGCGAACTGTGTTCATCGCAGTTTTTCCCGGCCCCGTTGTGTAGTGGCCTAGCACGCCGCCCTCTCAAGGCGGTAGCGCGGGTTCGAATCCCGTCGGGGCTACACCCGGTGGGGGAGTCATCATGATTCCCCCACCACAGTTGCCACAGGAGGCATACATGGGAACACCGCGCACGATGGCCGAAAAAGTATGGGCCGATCACATTGTTACCCACGGCGAGGGTAAGCCTGACCTTCTCTACATAGACCTCCATCTCATCCACGAGGTCACAAGCCCCCAAGCATTTGATGGGTTACGTGACGCTGGTCGCCCAGTGCGCCGCCCAGATCTCACCGTGGCAACGGAGGATCACAACATTCCAACCGTGGATGTGGACAAGCCCATCGCCGACCCAATATCTCGCATTCAAGTGGAGACCCTTCGCAGGAACTGCGAAGAATTTGGGGTGAAGCTATACCCTTTGGGTGACGTGGAGCAGGGCATCGTTCACGTGGTCGGTCCGCAAATGGGTCTAACACAGCCCGGAATGACCATCGTATGTGGTGACTCGCACACGAGTACGCACGGCGCTTTTGGGGCGCTTGCCTTTGGAATTGGAACGAGCGAGGTCGAACATGTCTTGGCGACTCAAACTCTGCCGCTTAAGCCTTTCAAGACCATGGCCATCACGGTGGAGGGTGAGCTTCCAGCAGGGGTGAGCGCCAAGGACATCATTCTGGCTGTGATCGCCAAGATCGGCACAGGTGGCGGCCAGGGCTATGTTCTTGAATACCGCGGTTCAGCGATTCGAAACCTGTCCATGGAAGGTCGCATGACGATTTGCAACATGTCGATCGAGGCGGGTGCTCGCGCAGGTCTTGTTGCCCCTGATGAAACTACTTTTGCTTATTTGAAAGATAAGCCGCATTCACCGCAGGGCGCGGACTGGGATGCTGCGGTTGAGTACTGGAAATCACTACCCACTGATTCCGATGCGAAATTTGATGCCGAAGTAATTATCGATGCAACTACGTTGAGTCCGTTCGTAACATGGGGGACCAATCCTGGTCAGGGCCTACCGTTGAGCGCGTCGATACCGAATCCGGGTGACGCTGCAAATGAAGTTGAGCGCGTTGCTATCGAGCAAGCGTTGTCGTATATGGATCTGACTCCGGGAACTCCGCTCAAAGAGATTGCGGTCGACACCGTATTTCTAGGATCGTGCACCAATGGTCGAATCGAAGACTTGCGAGCCGCGGCTGCTGTCCTTGAAGGTCGCTCGGTTGCTCCCAATGTGCGTTTGCTCGTCGTGCCCGGTTCAACGAGAGTGCGCCTTCAAGCTGAGTCTGAGGGACTTGATCAAGTATTTCTTGCTGCAGGGGCTGAGTGGCGGGGCGCAGGCTGTTCCATGTGTCTGGCAATGAATCCTGACAAACTTGCACCGGGGGAGCGCAGCGCATCAACATCCAATCGAAACTTTGAAGGCCGTCAAGGTCCGGGCGGCCGTACCCACCTTGTTTCACCCGAAGTGGCGGCTGCAACAGCAGTTGCTGGCACCCTGTCTTCACCCGCTGACTTGGAGGTTGCATCCTGATGGAAGCCTTTACCGTTCATACCGGAAGTGCAGCGCCACTTCGGCGGAGCAATGTTGACACCGATCAGATAATCCCGGCGGAGTACCTCAAGCGGGTAACGCGACACGGCTTTGAGGATGCCCTATTCGCCTCATGGCGCAAGGATCCCGAATTCATCTTGAACCGACCCGAATACCAAGGGGTCAGTATCTTGGTAGCCGGACCAGATTTCGGCACCGGCTCCTCGCGCGAACACGCGGTGTGGGCGCTTCAAGACTTCGGGTTTAAAGCTGTGCTGAGCTCCCGATATGCCGATATTTTTCGTGGTAATTCAGGCAAGGGCGGCTTGCTCACCGCTCAACTCGATCACGAGGTCATTGAGTCAATCTGGGAAATCATCGAGTCCGATCCAAATGCCCAAGTCACCATTGACCTGACTGCCAAGACGGTTTCAGTCGGTGAACTGGTGGCCGAATTTGAAGTGGATGACTATGTCCGATGGAGACTCCTTGAAGGCCTGGATGACATAGGGATCACCATGCAGCAAGAAACGGATATCACTGAATTCGAAAAAACGCGACCTACCTACAAGCCGACGGTTTGATTTCTGCCACCGACACAAAGGCTAGGAATCACAAAGTCACAAATCATTTTTCGATTGTCAGCAAAACCGTTGCGCCGCAACAATTATCGGCGTGGCGTTGCATCAATCTGAGTGGTTTTCGACATAGATTAAGCACGTTGGTCACCCGATCAACCTGACCACCCTCCGGAGGGGTTTAATCGTGAACAAAGCTGAACTGATTGATGCTGTTGCTACCCGCCTTGATATGAGTAAGCGCGAAGTCACAGCCGTTGTAGATTCCTTCATCGAAGAAGCAAAGAAGTCTGTCGTTCGTGGCGAAAAAGTTGCCATCAGCGGATTCGGTGTTTTTGAAGCGCAAGCTCGCAAGGCGCGCCTGGGTCGTAACCCACGCACCGGCGAGACCGTAAAAATTAAGGCAACCAAACTCCCCAAGTTCCGTCCAGGCGCTGAATTCAAAGCAATCGTTTCTGGTGCTAAGAAAGTTGCCGGTGGCACAGCCGCTCCTAAGAAGGCAGCAGCAAAGAAAGCTCCCGCCAAAAAAGCAGCAGCCAAGAAGGCAGCTCCTAAGAAGGCTGTCGCTAAGAAAGCCCCTGCAAAGAAGGCAGCAGCAAAGAAAGCTCCCGCCAAGAAGGCAGCGCGTCGCAAGTAGGTTACAAATGAGAGTTGGTGGCCGCTGCCTTTGGGTGGCGGCCACTTTCTTGTGTCATGCCTAGCTTTTGTTCAATCACAAAGTTGTCGGTGAGAAGTACAAGCCGCTGGCCAATTCTTGGACGGACAAGTTCAGAATTCGCCGCTATCGTGACATTAATTTGTTGACCAGACTCGGTGACCACTGAGAGCGGTTGTAGTGAGGAGACCGTGACCAACTCTGGTCCTGCTTTTTGTTGTAGAGCACCTTGGGTTGACTTCCCAACTCCAAGTCGAATTGCATCCCATAAGTCAATCTCGGTGTCTACATCCCGCCGTGCGCCAAGTAATAAGGGATCCGAAATTTCGTGTGCGCCGACTTCTCTGTGGCAAGCGCGGGAGCGAGGGCCAAAACGAGGGACAGCCTCTGATTCTGAGCGGCGAATCCACATGGTTGAACCAATGCCCTCTGAGTCAGAGAGAAATGCGCACACAAACGGTGCTGCCAACTCAATGAACCTATCAATGTGGTCGGCGGTCAGACATGGCAAATCTCCAAGAACGACAAGGATTGGATGATTCTCTGAGCCGTTTTGCGAGTCAAGGTGAATGCAGTGATCGATGCCGGTCTTGATCGCGGCGGTCAAGCCGACTTCTTGACCCTCAGAAACTACCTGACACCCAAGATTCTGGGCGAGCTCGGCTATTAGGGGGTCCGACGTTACAACCGCAATTGATGTAACGGAGGAGGCATTACTCAACGCCTCCAATACGTCAGCCAAAAATGCGAGAGTGAGATCTTCGCGCCCCAAACGTGACTTAGCCTCGTGGAGAGCCTTGGCTGGAACTACGGCCCGCACATGAGTAGACATTGCCCCATTAAACCGTGATGACCACTAGTCTGAGTCAGTGCCTGGACATCCCACTCGAGCCTCTCGCCTAGGCTGGGGTTACCGCGTGGCAGTCGCAATTTTTTGGCCGCTTCTCATGCTGCTTACCAAGAGAGATTGGCGCGGATTTGATCAATTGGACGACGTTGACGGTGGAGTTATCATCGCGACCAATCACACTTCGTGGTTCGATCCACTTGCTGTCGCTCACCCCCTGTGGGCACATGATCGTCCACCAAGGTTTCTCGGGAAAGAGGAAGTTTTTCGAGTGCCGATCATGGGTCCTGTGATCACGAGTGCGGGCCAGATCAAGGTGTATCGCGAAAGTGCTGAAGCCATTGGTGCCTTCAGGGACGCTGTTGAAGCGGCAAAGAATGGCGAATGCGTAGTTGTCTACCCCGAAGGAACAATTACGAAGGATCCAGACCTGTGGCCCATGGCAGCCAAGACCGGTGCGGTTCGAATCGCGTTGGCTTCTGGTCGACCTCTGTACCCCATGGTGCAGTGGGGCCCACAAGCTGTCATGCGCCCCTATAAAAAGGAGTTAAGGCTTTTTCCCAGAAAGACAATGCAGGTGTGGTTGGGCGAGCCGATAGACCTCTCAGAATTTGCAGGCAAGGAATGGACTCCTGAATTGCTCCACCAAGCAACCGATCTACTCATTGCCCGAATGACCGAAATTGAATCTCGCATGCGCGGGGAAACACCCCCGAGCAAGCCTTACACACCGGTGAGTGATGAACCCGTACCTGATGAAAGGGACGAGAAATAATGCGCATTGCAATGATGGGAAGTGGATCTTGGGGCACGGCATTTGCCGCGGTCCTCGCGGATGCTGGATCTGTGGTAACCATCTGGGCGCGAGATCCGAATATCGCGCGATCCATCAACGAGGATCGTGTTAACTCTTCGTATCACGATAGTGTGCTGCTTCCCCGAGGAATCAATGCAACAACGAAGCCAGAGGTGGCACTTGATGGTGCCGACATTGTGGCACTTGCCGTTCCTTCGCAGGCGCTCCGAGAGAACTTGGCGTCGTGGGCGACAAAGGCCCCTTCCGATTGCATCTATGTGAGTTTGATGAAAGGTATTGAACTCGAATCAAATGAACGCATGAGTCAGGTGATCGCCGAGGTCACTGGTGCCCCTCAGGATCGGATCGCCGTTGTTTCTGGTCCAAACCTTGCCCGCGAGATTATTGCGCATCAGCCCACTGCAACGACAGTTGCTTCAACCAGTGAACATTGCGCCCGCATGGTGCAGGAGGCTTGCACCACTGATTATTTCCGTCCCTATTGGACCACCGATGTCATTGGAACCGAGATCGGCGGTGCGGTTAAAAACGTCATCGCGCTTGCAAACGGAATCGCAGTCGGCTTGGGCTTGGGGGAGAACTCACAAGCATCCCTCATTACTCGTGGTTTGGCCGAAATGGCTCGCCTCGGCACCGCTCTCGGTGCGGATCCGATTACCTTTTTGGGGCTTGCAGGAGTGGGTGATCTCGTTGCCACCTGCCAATCACCGCTGTCCCGTAATAGAACCTTTGGTGAGAATTTGGGGCGTGGGTTAACCGTGGAACAAACAATTGAACGGACCAAACAAACATGCGAGGCTTATAAGAGTTGCCAGCCAATTCTTCAATTGGCAAATAAGGCGGGAATCGACATGCCAATTACCTATGAGGTCGTTCAGGTGCTACACCATGGAAAGCCTCCAAAAAATCTATTGCGCTCATTTATGGCACGGGATACCAAGGCCGAGTAGCAGCAGCATTTTTAACGAGCAGGGGAGATGCCATTAAGCGCTTGGTCGAGGTCGTCCCATAAATCCTCGGGGTGCTCGATCCCGAGCGAGAGTCGAATGAGGTTCTGTGGCACAAGTTCACTCTCAAAGGCCCAACGACGCCTTCGTTCGAGGAGGGACTCTACGCCACCAAGGCTGGTTGCATAGGTCCAAAGCGTGGCTGCTTCGCTGACTGAGTCCGCATCTCCCTCTACCTCAATTGAGATCATGGATCCCCACCCTGGGTAGCGCACGCGATTCACCTTTTCATGTGCTGCCAACTTTCCAGCAATGTATTGAGCGTTACTTTGGGCTTTGTCGAATCTGAGGAACAGGGTGCGAAGGCCGCGCAATGCGAGAAAACAATCAAATGGGCTCGGCATAGCACCCAGGAGGATTCGTCGAACGCGTGTGGCTTCTGTGAGTTCAGGGGTGGCGCAAATAACAGCGCCCATGAGTAGGTCGGAGTGACCGCTGATCATTTTCGTGACGCTATGAAATACGTAGTCAGCACCTAGCTCGAGAGGTCGCTGTGCCACTGGTGTCGCGAATGTGTTGTCAACGACTGAGATAACTGGGGGTTCTGCATTCTTTGCAGCTGCAAGACAGGTTTTCAGGTCGGCGATCTCCATCATCGGGTTGGTTGGTGATTCCAGCCACAAGACATCGGCTTCGGCTAGTGCTTCAATCACCAGATTAGTGTCAGCGACCTCAACGGTTGTCAATGAAATTATTCCGCGCTCTGCAAGTTCCTTTAGCCGCCCAGCCACTCCGGTGTAAAGGTGGGTGGGCGCCAGGATCCGAGTTCCCACGGGGAATTGATCCAAAATTGCATTCGCGGCGGCCATGCCCGAAGAGAACACAACTGCCGTGCCACCTTCAAGTTCACCTAGAGCGGTTTCAAGAGCTTCTGCTGACGGATTACCTTCACGGGCGTAACCGAGTTCTCCTCCCGCGTGAAATGTCGAAGCTGGAACTATCGGTTGGTTGATGGGTGCATCCGCATCACGTGCTGGACGCCCGCTTGTCACGGCGATCGTGCTGGGGTGTTGGCGCTCATGCATTCCCACACATTAGACGGTGATCCGCGGTGATGCTTTCCGGGTGCCGTTGTCGGGGCAGGCAGCCTCAATGTTCCCGTGACTGGCACGGTACGTTCGGCTCATGCCAGAGAGAACCGGGCGTGGATCCACTCCGATCGCCCTCATTTTTGGGGGCGTTGGACCTGAACACTCCATTTCTTGTTTGAGCGCTCAGTCTGTTCTTAAAGCGTTGGTCTCAAATAGAGGCGATTCCTGGCAGGAATCAATTTTGTGTGTCGGTATCGCCCAAAAAGGTTCATGGCATTTAGTTGATGCCTCAGAAGTATTGAACTTCACCATCAGCGACTCAGAACTGCCAGTTGTGCCCACGAAAGGCCCACTGGTTGCATTGCGCATGAACCCTGTAGAGCCCGGTTTTCTGGTAACAGGTAATGCTGGCAAGGAATTCGTGGCCTGCTCCTTGGCTTTTCCCGTCCTGCACGGCGAAGGAGGCGAAGATGGCCAAATTCAAGGGGCTCTCGATGCCGCAGGAATAACATTCATTGGCTCGGCAGTAAACGCGTCCGTGTTGTGCTCTGACAAAGTGACAACCAAACAGGTGCTGCAACAGGTTGGTGTCAATTGCGGTGACTGGACCAGTGTTGACCACGAATCTCAGTGGGAGAAAGCGCTTCAAGTGTTTGGAGACTCAAATATCTTTATTAAGCCCGCGACTGGTGGTTCTTCGATTGGAATAACTCGAGTGACTTCGGAGCGGGACATCGCTGGCGCAATTGGAGTTGCACTAAGCATTTCTCCACGGGTCATTATTGAACGCGCAATTCCTTCGCCGCGTGAGCTAGAGGTGGGAGTGCTGACCGTTGGTGGGGATGTGGTCGCATCGCCAGTTGGGGAAATTCAGTTAAAGCCTCATTTTGATTTTTATGATTTTGAGGCCAAGTACCTTGCCGATGGAGCCAATCTCATTACTCCAGCAGACCTGGACACCAAGGTGAGCGAGAGAATTCAGGGTATTGCAGTCGAAGTGTTTAAAGCACTGGGCTGTCGCGATTTTGCTCGAGTTGATTTCCTATTAAGTCCTACGGGGGTGCTTGTTGTCAATGAAGTGAACACAATCCCAGGGTTCACTTCAATTTCAATGTACTCAAGAATGTGGGCAGCCGCAGGCCTCACCTTTGAAGAATTGATAGCTCAACTCGAGCGCAATGCTTGTGAGCGGCTGACAGACCAGTCTTAGGACGGATCAATTCCTAGATCCACAAGTACGGAGGCGGCAGGGTCGTACTCACGCGGGATTGCCACCTCGATGTATTCCCCCGTATTCACCGACGTAAATTGTGTTCCCGAGTCAAATTCCTCGGGGTACCAATCAACGCCATTAATCGAAAAGAGTTGACTCGTCGCGGACAGCGTTACTGGTTTGGCAACACCACAGCGGACATAAATGGGCGGATCGCCCCATGCTCGAATGCCCTTCGATGAATCTGTGGTGGCACGCATCAGGCTGCCGACCACGCTGACAGGCAAAGATGCCACAAGCTCCTGGCAAAATGGTGATCCGCCATTTGGACCAGTTGAAATGTTCAAGGTTGAACCGCACGAAGTCACCACAATCATTACGCCGATCAACACCCCGGACATCGCTGCAAGCCCGTCGCACTGACGTGTCATGGAAAATTTCCTATTCTCAATATCAGGACGTCTAACGACGCGTTTCGTCATAGATAAACACTTTTCAACGTGTAATGCTGTCACTCTATATTTCAACGACCAAAGGACCAAATGCGGTATGAGTGCGACAAGTGGTGAATCAGAATTGACCCTGCAATCTGTTGGTGAGTTTGAAATTATTACCCGAATACGTGAGATCACCAATGCTCAGGCTCAGGACCTGCCCAAACCGATTGTGGACTCGGGCGATGATTCAGCAGTTATCGCGATGAGCAAAGAAGACCTAGTCGTGAGCGTCGACCTATTTGTTGAAGGTCGGCATTTCAAAACTGACTGGGCTACCGCGCTGGAGATTGGTCGAAGGTGCGCTGCGGCTGCCATGTCAGATATCTGTGCGATGGGTACCGCGCCCACATCAATTTTGGTTGGCCTTGCTGCCCCAGCTGATACATCCGTGGCCTTTATCCGCGAACTAACAACTGGCTTGGCGCATGAAGCAGCGGCTGCAGGCGCTCGTGTTGTCGGTGGGGACCTCAGTTCGGCTGACTCCATTGTGGTTTCGGTAACGGCGATTGGTTCCATGAAACCCAAGGATGTTGTCACTCGATCTGGAGCGCAGGTGGGGGATGTCGTGGCAATTCATGGTCGCCTTGGCATGGCGGCGGCAGGATTGAGAGTCCTTCAACGAGGCCTGCGCTCTCCACGGGTCTTGGTCGATGCTTACCGATACCCAGAGATTGATTATTCAGCTGGGGTTAGGGCCCGCACGGCAGGAGCGAAGGCTATGGCAGATGTTTCAGACGGTTTAGTGGCAGACCTCGGCCATATTGCTGCTGCGTCTGGAGTGACCATCGACATCGAATCCGCATCCTTGCCGGTGCCAGAGGCATTAACGAGCGCGGCGTCGGCATTCGGTGCGGATCCATTGGCGTGGATTCTGACCGGCGGTGACGACCACGCGCTGGCAGCAGTGTTCCCATCAAACACAGAATTGCCCCAAGGTTTTGTGGCCATTGGAATAGTTCGCGAACAGGCTGATGATCTAGTACTGGTTGACTCCGAGCAGGCACCAAGCGAAGGCGGTTTTTCGCACTTCGGTTAAGACTAGGGTTTTTTGAGCGCGCTCAGGAAGCGCGAACAACCTTGCCTGCCTTGATGCAAGAGGTGCAGACGTTGAGGCGCTTGGGTGTGCGACCAACCAGGGCGCGCACGCGCTGAATGTTCGGGTTCCAACGGCGCTTGGTGCGTCGGTGGGAGTGTGAAACGTTATGCCCGAAACTAGGGCTCTTTCCGCAGATATCGCAGTTCGCAGCCACAAGTACTCCTCTAAAGTTGAATCGAAGGGATTTCGATCATTCGGTTTATATAGTGGTCCCCGAGTCTCGAACCGTTGGATTAACGCAGCCAGTTAATACTGCGCTCTACGGATGAGCCTGAAACCTGAGCAAGAATAGCCGAAGCGTGCAGAACCAGGACAAGGAGGGGCTCGATGAGTGACGAACCCGCCTTGAATGACGTGAGGGAAGTTACCCCGAACACTCTGAGCGAATGGTTGCTGCACGCGAAACAAGCCCTTCACCAGGCCCGAGATCGAATTGATGCGCTGAACGTCTTTCCTGTCCCAGATGGGGACACGGGGACCAATATGTACCTCACCTGGGAGTCTGCCTGCGAGGGAATCGTGCCCGAGGGAATCGTGCCCGAGGGAATTGTGCCCGAGGGAATTGTGCCGGATGAAGTGTCGGGCAATTTGGTGGAGGCCGCCAACAGGATTGGGCGCCAGGTAGTACTGGGGGCTCGGGGTAATTCTGGTGTCATTATGTCGGCGCTGATACGTGATTTTATGGGCTCAATCGCCAAGGAACCGAGTTCTCTGGCTCGGGCTCTACAGGAAGGAACCGCCGGCGCTTATGCGGCGGTGGCAACGCCCATTGAGGGCACGATTTTGACAGTGGCGCGGGCAGGGGCAGAGCGGGCTGAGGTTTTGGCAAGCCAAGGGGTCGGTTTGCTCGGGGTCGTGAGAGGGGCGGCGGACGCTGCCTATGAAGCTCTTATGGAAACGCCAATGCTGTTGGCGCAACTGCGCGATGCTGGTGTAGTAGATGCAGGTGGATCGGGACTTGTAGTAGTTCTGGATTCACTGGTGGCCGTACTCACGGGTGAAAGTCCCAGACGAGCCCTCTTCACCAGTGAGTCTTTGCCGCAGAGGGTT
>Ga0255779_1001033_pt1 | contig 33056 bp, 29 predicted proteins | sample 011ome_21_FD_179977 | JGI IMG/M metagenome (GOLD analysis project Ga0255779, IMG submission 179977) | Coastal salt marsh microbial communities from the Groves Creek Marsh, Skidaway Island, Georgia - 011508AT metaG (version 2) | ecosystem: Environmental > Aquatic > Marine > Intertidal zone > Salt... | reverse complement strand
GGTATCAACCGAAAAATCTTGCATGTGGGGGGCGTCATCGGTTTCGGGGTTATAACGATAAAGGCTCACCTGTAGCATTTCTCTGAACTCCTGACTTGCTCAGTAACTTCGCGCTTTGGGTTGGAAAGTTTCGACAGTGTGGGGCGTAAAGTTGACGCCTCGCTTTGAAACGCGCTGGCCATCGCTGTGATACAGCGAGTGACACAACCAATTCTCGTCGTCTCGCTCTGTAAAGTCGTCGCGCGCGTGGGCACCGCGACTCTCATCCCGCGCCTCGGCAACAATTGCAGTGGCTTCAGCCGTCTCAAACAGATTCTGTAGCTCGAGGCATTCGATGCGCGACGTATTAAACGCCGAAGATCGATCAGCGAGCACCACAGCCTCCACCCGCCCTCTCAGGGAGGCCAATTTGGCAATGCCGTCGCGCATGAACTCTCCGGTTCTGAATACCCCGAAATGGTTCTGCATGATCTCCTGAAGCTCACGACGCAAAGGCGCCACGCTCTCGCCGCTGGTGCGGTCGTTGAGCGCCTGCAGCCTCTCACTCGCCGCATCAATATCGGACTGAGACGCGTCACGCAGCTCAATCCCCTCGCGCAACGATTTCTCGATGAATAAGCCGGACGCCCGACCAAATACCACCAGATCCAATAACGAATTACCGCCTAAGCGATTGGCACCATGCACGGAGACGCAGGCCACCTCGCCACACGCGTAAAGCCCTGGAATCACTCGATCATTACCTTCGCTATCAACTGTGAGCGCCTGTCCATGAATGTTGGTGGGTATACCTCCCATCATATAGTGACAGGTTGGCACAACCGGAATTGGCTCTTTCACAGGGTCAACGTGGGCGAATGTTCTGCTGAGCTCACAAATGCCAGGCAACCTCGACTCAAGCACATCCTCACCGAGATGATCGAGTTTGAGTTTGACGTGGTCTCCGTTTGGCCCGCAGCCACGTCCCTCTAAGATTTCCATAATCATGGATCTGGCAACGACGTCACGCCCCGCCAGATCCTTTGCATTAGGAGCGTAACGCTCCATAAAGCGCTCGCCATCCTTATTAATGAGATAGCCACCTTCACCGCGACAGCCCTCTGTCACCAGCGTCCCGGCGCCGTAAATACCCGTGGGGTGAAACTGCCACATCTCCATATCCTGAGCGGGCACACCAGCCCTCAGCGCCATGCCCATGCCGTCTCCGGTATTGATATGAGCGTTGGTCGTAGATGCATAAATGCGACCGGCGCCTCCAGTTGCAAAGACCGTTGCTCTGGATTTCACGTACACCGTCTCACCGGTCTCGATGCAGATGGCTATTACGCCAACAATCGCACCGTCTTGGTTTTTGACCAAATCAACTGCGAACCATTCGTTAAAAAAGACGGTCTCGTTTTTGACGTTGTTTTGATATAGCGTGTGCAATAGCGCGTGGCCAGTCCGATCCGCTGCCGCGCAGGTTCTTGCGGCTTGCCCGCCCTCTCCATAATTTTTGGACTGCCCGCCAAAGGGTCGCTGATAAATACGCCCCTCTTCGGTTCTGGAGAACGGTAAACCCATATGCTCAAGCTCGAAAATCGCCTCCGGGCCAACAGAGCACATGTACTCAATGGCATCTTGGTCACCGATATAATCAGAACCTTTAACTGTGTCGTACATGTGCCAACGCCAATCATCATTGGGGTCTGAGCTTGCGATAGCACACGTAATGCCGCCTTGGGCTGACACCGTGTGTGATCGGGTCGGGAACACTTTGGATATAACTGCCGTCTTGTACCCGGACTGCGCTAACTGCAGAGCAGCACGCATACCGGCGCCCCCGCCTCCAACAATAACCCCATCAAATGAAATTGTTCTCATGGTCTTCTCATTCTTCAAAGCACTCGGGTTTTAGCCGTCTTTCTCACTCACCACGGTCAAGCAGTCAACTCCAGACAATCACCACGACCCAGATCACATACACCACTAACGCAAGCGAGGCTCCCAACTGACACAACAGGCGAAGCACGTTGCCTGCGGTGCCCAGCAGGCGCTCAGTTAGGTAATCGGTAAAGACCGACCACAAACCTATCCAGCTGTGCGCCGCCAACGACAGTGCTGCCAGCAGCGTAAAAACCTTGACCCAAGTCTGATCAAACAGGCCTCTCCAGGCAGTGTAGTCAACTGAAGCACCTAACTGGTACGCAACGAAAACAAAATAGGCGAGCAAAATGACTGAAGTGACGCGCTGTATCAGCCAGTCTGACAGCCCTGTTCGACTAAAACTTGTAACCGATGTCACCATATTGCCAGCCCCCATAGCACGGCAGCGCATGCTGCCAGCACAAACACCAATCGAGCGCCTATCACGCCACCTCGCATGGTTTCGCCTATTCCCGCATCCATTACCAGATGCTTGATCCCTGCCAATGCGTGATAGCTCATCAAGCTTGCGATCAGCCAGATGATGATTTTTGCCAGCGGGGAGCCCAGCAATTGTCCCAAGGCTAAAAACGACGCCTCAGACGCGAGGCTCTGATCGAGCGCCCACAGCAATATGAAACTGGTAAAAAACAGCGCCACACCGGTGATCCGGTGAGCGATAGAGGCATAGGCGGTAACGGGCAGATTGATGGTGCCCAAATCTAAATTAACCGGGCGCTTGTCCCTGGATGTCGGTCTCACGTTAGCTCTCGAAGTAGTGTCACGGATGTCAGTCGGACCGCTGCGGGTGCGTCAAAGTCCGAGGGGCCGCAGTATATGTTGGCAGACCAGTGAATACAATTTCCAACCCGCAAAAAGCGCTAATCATCGTCACGCAAATTGACATCGCTCGCAGGCACGATTAGTTTGTCGCCCTCTCCTCTATAACCGGCGCGAAGGGACATGTCCGAGAAAAAAGCGACACTCAACATCACTGGCGACGACGGGTCTCACCAGGGAATTGATCTGGCAGTGCATACAGGCACCCTGGGACCCGACGTGGTCGACGTCGGGAGCCTGACTGCCAACGGTTACTTCACCTACGACCCTGGGTTCACCTCGACCGCGTCCTGCGAGTCACAAATTACCTTTATCGACGGAGACAAGGGAATTTTGTTGCATCGGGGTTACCCCATCGAACAATTGGCGGAGCACTCCGACTACCTGGAGACGTGCTACCTGCTATTGAACGGAGAACTACCCACCGCAGATCAAAAGCAGGAGTTCGTCGGCATCATGACGCGCCACACGATGGTGCATGAACAAATCAGGACTTTTTTCAACGGCTTTCGCCGGGATGCTCATCCCATGGCAATCATGTGCGGCGTCGTGGGCGCTCTATCAGCGTTCTATCACGACTCCACGGACATCTCGGACCCCTGGCACAGAGAAGTCGCGGCTTTTCGGCTGATTGCCAAAATGCCCACGCTCGCGGCCATGAGTTACAAGTTCTCGATTGGCCAGCCTTTTATGTATCCTGACAACAGCCTCGGCTATGCAGCAAACTTTCTTCACATGATGTTCGGCAACCCCTGCGAACCCACCAAGGTATCACCGACTATTGCCCGTGCAATGGACCGGATTTTCTTGCTCCATGCAGATCATGAACAGAATGCCTCGACCTCTACCGTCAGGCTTGCCGGATCTTCTCAGGCCAACCCTTTCGCCTGTATCGCCGCTGGAATTGCCGCGCTATGGGGCCCCTCCCATGGCGGCGCTAACGAGGCGGTCGTAAAAATGCTCGAGGAAATCGGATCCGTAGACCGCATCGACGAATTTATTGCGCGCGCCAAAGACAAGAACGATCCCTTTAGACTAATGGGCTTTGGACATCGCGTTTACAAAAACTTTGACCCTCGCGCAAAGGTGATGAAGCAGGCTGCAGATGAGGTTCTCGCCGAACTCGGCATCGAGGATGAGAACCTGGCAATCGCAAAGCGCCTAGAAGAAATAGCGCTCCAAGATGAATATTTCATCAAGAAAAAGCTTTATCCCAACGTCGACTTTTACTCTGGCATTATTCTGAAAGCGCTGGGCATTCCAACGTCGATGTTTACCGTGATATTCGCGATTGGACGGACCGTGGGATGGATTGCACATTGGAACGAGATGATTGGCGGTGCATATCGCATTGGCCGACCGAGACAGCTCTACACAGGCCACCCACAACGAGATTTTGTTCCGGTGGATAAACGATAACAGTCATGGAACCCGGCGCTGTCATTACGGGATCGGGGCTTTACACACCCAACAACTCGATTAGTAACGAGGAGCTGGTCAGCTCTTACAACGCGTGGGTTGATCTTTACAATGCAGAGCATGCAGAAGGCATCGCGCTAGGTGAGCTCGATCAGAAAATGCACTCCTCGGTGGAGTTCATTGAGAAAGCCTCGGGCATAAAAAGCAGATTTGTCATTGATAAAGCCGGCATTCTTGATCCGAGTCGCATGGTGCCGAGTATTCCCGAGCGTGATAACGAGTCACCTTCTGTGATGTGTGATATTGCCTGTGCGGCTGCGCGAGAGGCATTGGATCAAGCGCATATCACTGCCGATCAAATTGACATGGTCATCGTGGCCGCCTCCAATATGCAGCGCGCCTATCCCGCGATGGCGATAGAGGTGCAGGCTGCGCTGGGAGCAAAGGGGTTCGCCTTCGATATGAATGTTGCCTGCTCCTCTGCGACCTTTGGCATTCAGCAGGGTCGGGACGCAGTTCGCTCTGGAAGCGCAAAAAAAGTTTTAATGGTAAACCCCGAGATCTGTACTGGGCATCTCAACTTCAGAGACAGGGACTCGCACTTTATTTTTGGCGACGTAGCTACAGCGGTAGTTGTGGAGCGTTCGACCGACGTAGCGAAAAGCATCGGCTGGGAAATAGTGGATTCGCGGCTACAAACGCTCTTCTCCAATAACATTCGCAATAACTTCGGTTTTCTCAACCGGGCTGATGAAGCCGGCATAGGAAGTATCGACAAACTCTTCGTTCAGGAAGGCAGAAAGGTCTTCAAGGAAGTCTGCCCTGCGGTTGCGGCACAAATCACCGAGCAACTGGCCGATCTCAATATCTCGCCAGATGACTTGAAGCGCATCTGGTTACATCAAGCCAACCAGAACATGAACGATCTCATCGCGCGAAAGGTTTTCGGCAGGGCCCCCTCGGCGGCTGAGGCACCCACGATTCTCGATGAATACGCCAACACCTCCTCGGCCGGCTCGATCATCGCGTTCCACAAGCACAGTCAGGACTTAAAGAGCGGCGATCGGGCGGTGCTGTGCTCGTTTGGTGCAGGCTACAGCATCGGCTCGATTGTGCTGCGCCGCCGCTGAGCCCCCCGGGGCTCACTATGAGCTCTCAAGTATCTCGCCCACTGCGCCTAGCAGCGCCTGCGTCTGCTCCGGCGTACCGACTGATATCCGCAGCCAGTCCGAAATTCGCGGAGATTCCCACCGTCGCACAAGAATGTTGCGCTGACGCAGGGCGTCAAACAACCCCAAACCCGAGCCTCGACCGGGGCGAGTGAAAATAAAATTAGCCTGAGAGGGAAGCACCTCAAAGCCCATTTCAAGCAACCCATCGATCATACTTTTTCGACTCTCGATCACCACTTTCGATGCCCGAGCGAACCATTCAACGTCCTGAATGGCCGCCGTTGCGGCCGCCTGAGCCACCGCGTCCAACGGATAGGAATTAAACGAATCCCTGATACGACCCAGCCCGTCAACAAGCAACGGGGAAGCTAACGCGTACCCAACGCGCATGCCCGCCAAACTGTGGCTCTTGGACAAGCTTCGCGTGACAACTAGGTTGTCGTAGTCGTTAATCAGCGGCGCTGCCGTTTCGGCACCGAAGCCATAATACGCTTCATCTATGACAACTAACCGATTACGATTCGCAGCGACCAAAGTCTCGATTTGCCAACGCGTCAGTGCAAGACCTGTGGGCGCATTGGGATTGGCCAGCACTACCGCCCCTTGTACATCGAGGAGCGCATCGACATCGATGCTGAAGTCGTCCCGCAAAGGGCACTGGGTCAGGGTGGACCCGTAAAGTTGACTCCAGACGGGATAGAACCCATAGGTGATATCGACACTGGCGACGGGACGGTTAGCAAGGCAAGCCGCCCATAGGTGAGCGAGCACCTCATCAGAGCCGTTGCCAACAAAAACCTGCTCTGCGGACAGACTCTCGCGAATCGCAATGGCCGACCTCAACAGGCTGGAGGTAGGGTCCGGGTAGCGACGCAGCGCCTCTCCGGCGAGAGAAGATATCGCGCTCATAACGGCATCAGAAGGTGGCAATGCGTGCTCGTTGGTATTGAGCTTTACAACCGCTTGCCCCACGGGCTGTTCGCCCGGCACGTAGGGCCTCAAGGACGAGACTTTGTCTACCCAAAAACGACTCATAGTGCTAACCCGACAATTCCGCGCACATGCTACCTGCTGATTAGGCCAATGTCAGTGTCAGCAATCTAAATCCACACTGCCGTATGCCTAGTCGGAGGCGGCAGCATCGGCGCAACGAGAGGCCGGAAAAACCAATCTAAAACAGCTTCCCTTGCCCAGCTGGCTGTCAACAAATAACTTCGCCTCGTGGGATACAGCCACATGTTTCACAATTGCGAGCCCCAAACCGGTGCCGCTGGTTTGTTGACTTCGACTCTTGTCTACACGATAAAATCGCTCTGTAAGCCGAGGTATATGCTTGGCCGCGATACCCAGCCCCTTATCCTCTACCGACAATACCGGACCGACTGCAGAATCTGCCCACCGGACCTTAACGGGCCCTTTTTCGCTATATTTTAGGGCATTAACAATCAGGTTACTTAGCGCACTGCCGAGCTCCCGCTCGTCACCCCGCAGCGGGCGGCCAGACTCAGCGAGGAGCTGAATATCACGATCTGGCCACGCAGAACGTAACTCCGCAACCACACTCGCAGCCAAGTTACTGACATTCACCAGATCGTCTTTTCGCTCACCCTCGACCGTCTCTATTCTGGTCAACCACAACAGATCAGCGATCAAAACCTCCATCCGGCCTACCTGTGTCGCCATAGAGGCGAGGGGCTTTTGTAGCGCGGCATTGGGTCCAGCCAACAACGAAGGCAGGGTTTCGATATAGCCCTTAATCACAGTAAGCGGCGTGCGCAACTCATGGGACACGTTCCCCACAAAATCGCGCCGCATTCGCTCGACCTTGTCTTGTTCCGAGACGTCCTTGATGAAAATTAACTTGTCACTGGCGCCAAAGCGCGAGAACTCCAGCTGCATACAGAACTCCGGGTCGGGACCCGGTTTTATTCTCAACGGCTTTTGAAAATTTTGTTCTTTCAGGTAATTTTTAAGCGCCTTTCCGGGAAACAGATCGCGGAGAGGCTTCCCCTCTTCCTCTACCCGGTTTATCTTCAGTAAATACTCCGCTGCGCTGTTGCACCACAACAACTTGTTGCGCGCGTTGATAATCATTGCAGCCTCGCGCATAGACTCAAAGGACTCGTTGCGATAGACCGGCGATAAAGAACGACTGTTATCGAGACTGGCACCGCGACTGCGCAGCACATAAACGTCATGCAAAACACCGCGAACCGCCGCATCTCCCAACGGAGGAACATCTTCAGGGTTGGCAAACCAGCGATAGAGGCGGGACAACTGCCACCCCCACAAGACGACGAGCGCGAAAAGAGAGGCAACGACAGCGTTTGATGCGTGACCCGTAGCAAACCAGCAAGCGACTCCCAGCGCCATCGCCACCAAGACCCGGCGATATTCCAAGTGGAGCAGGCCGGAGCTACTCACAGCACTGTCAAATCCCTGGGAGAAAACCTGTAACCCGTACCGCGCACGGTCTGAATTAAATCGCTGTATGCTGCATCGACGTCTTGCAAGGCTTTCCTGAGGCGCCTGATATGAACATCGACAGTGCGCTCTTCCACATACACGTTGTTACCCCACACCCGGTCCAATAATTGTGCCCTCGTGTAGGCGCGCTCGGGATGTGACATCAAAAATTGCAGCAACTTAAATTCAGTGGGGCCCAAACCCAACGACTTGGAGCCCAAGGTGACGCGATGGCTATCCACTTCGAGCACAAGCTCACCCACTACCAACGCATTAGGATCATCTGACGATAAACGCCGCAATATCGCACGAATTCGGGCGATCAGCTCCTTAGGGGCGAAGGGCTTGGTGACGTAATCATCTGCGCCGAGCTCCAACCCTTGAATAACATTATCCTCATGACTTTTAGCGGTCAGCATTATGATCGGGATATTCATGAACGCCTCTTCCTTTTTCAGGCGCCTGAGAAGCTCTATACCGCTGCCACCGGGCAACATCCAATCAAGCAAGATGAAGTCTGGCCTGTCGCTAGTCACCACATCATAGGCCTCGTCGATAGTGCCGGCCTCCAGACACTCAAAATCCGAAATCTCCAGCGCTAGCCTGAGCATTTCTCGGATGCCTGACTCGTCGTCGACCACCAGTACTTTCTTTAACGCCATAACTTGCTTCTCTCGCCAGCTCCGCGCATTACAGCGAAGAAATGTGACAGTTATGTGAAAATCACGCGTGCAACCGGCCCTTGATTCGTGATCACCACCAGTCAAACCAACCGCGCGGTTCGAGCTCCTTCGAGCACCCTTGCAGCTGCGAGTTATACCGCTGCGCCTGCTTCTCTACTTTTCTCGCCACGTCGACCAACCAATCTTTGCTACGGTAAGTCTGACGCTTGTAACCGCCATGTCCCTCGTGATACGCCAGATAGAGTCGGAACGCGTCCTGCTTATCGAGGCCCAGCTGCTGATGAGACATATCGTTGTACCAGCCGATGAAGTCAATAGCGTCGCCAAAATTATCTCTATCTGCACCGTAATTGCCCGAGCTACGCTGGTACCAGTCCCAAGTGCTGTTTTTAGCCTGAGAATAGCCATAAGCATCGGAAGGCCGCGGACCCGGTATCACGCCAAACAACTTTTTTCGCGGTGGCTTGGCAGTCGCGACAAATCGAGATTCCTGATGCATAAACGCCATCGATACCGAGATTGGCACGTTCCAGCGTGCTCGAGATTCCTTGGCGTCCTCGTACCAACCCGACTTCTCGCGAAAAATGTCGCAGACGTTGTCGACCTGCTCGGGAGGTGACGTCGTACAGGCGCTGAGCACCGAAATTGCGAGAGCCAGACTCAGGGCGCGAGCACGATAGGTAATCGCTTTCATGATGAACCTCCCAAAACTTTAATCAGCGCGTCCTCGTCGATCACCGGAATGCCAAGGGCCTCTGCCTTCTTCTTCTTGGAGCCCGCACCGGGACCCGCCACCACCTTGCTGGTCTTTGCGGACACGCTGGATGCCGTCTTTGCACCCAGCGAACGCAGGCGGGCCTCCGCCTCGTCACGACTCATGCTAACGAGTTTCCCGGTCACCACCCATACCATACCTGCCAGCGAGCCCTCACCGCTATCTACCTCTACTGCCGGCCAGTTGATGCCCGAATCTAGTAATGAGGCCACCAAATCCCTGTTGAGGGGGTTATTTTTGTATGCCTCGATGTGTTCGGCCACAATGGGCCCTACATCATCGACACACTCCAACTCCTCTCTCGAAGCCGCCAGCAATGACTCGAGATTGAGAAAATGGAGTGCCAGGGCTCTTGCCGTGGCCTCGCCTACCTCTCTGATGCCGAGGGCATAAATGAATCGGGCAAATGTCGTCGATCGCGCGCGAAGCAGCGACTCGACAATGTTCTCACTGGATTTGACTCCCATTCGATCGAGCTTGCGCAAATGAGTTACCTCGAGCTGAAACAAATCATTGAGGGACTGCACCAGACCTTCATCGACCAGTTGCTCGATGAGCTTATTCCCCAGCCCTTCAATATCCAGCGCTTTTCTCGAGGCGAAGTGGCGAATCGCTGCTTTTAATTGCGCGGTGCAAGCGAGTCCGGCGCTACAGCGAATGACGGCCTCTCCCGCCTCCCGCTCTACACGAGATCCACAAGCGGGACATTCACTCGGAAAAACGATGTGCTCCCGATCATGGGATACGGCTGACCCGTCAGGCTCAGGTATGACCGATACGATCTGGGGAATAACGTCACCGGCACGCCGGATGACGACTCGATCACCCAACCTCAGGCCCAGCCTCTGAATTTCATCCGCATTATGGAGGGTTGCATTACTTACCGTTACGCCAGCCACGAATACAGGCTCGAGCCGCGCGACCGGAGTAATGGCACCTGTTCTGCCCACCTGAAAGTCGACCCCAACCAGCCGCGTACTCACCTCCTGCGCCGGGAATTTGCGAGCAATGGCCCAGCGCGGTGCGCGCGAAACAAAGCCAAGCCGCTCCTGCAACGCGAGATCATTTACCTTAAACACGATGCCATCAATGTCTACAGGCAAGGCATCTCGGGCTGCGGTCAATCGATCGAAGTACACCTCACAGGCCGCTATCCCATTCACAGCCTCCATGTACTCGGATATCGGCAGTCCCCACGCCGCCAAAGCATGCAGCACCTCACTATGAGTAGGAGGCAAAGGCCCCTCTACGGCACCGACCGAATAGGCGGTGAAGGACAAAGGCCGCCTCGCGGTCACCCTGGAATCCAGTTGCCGCAAACTCCCCGCCGCGGCATTCCTTGGGTTGGCAAAAACCTTATCGCCGGTATCTCGAGCACGCGCATTCATCTTCTCGAATGCCAATCGAGGAATGACAATTTCTCCGCGCACCTCCAAATAGCTAGGGATAGCATCGCCGATCAATCGCAGAGGGACATTGACAATAGTGCGGACATTTTCCGTCACATCCTCCCCGGACGTGCCATCGCCTCTCGTGGCCGCCTGCACCAGCTCACCGCTACGGTACGCGATGCTTACCGCGACGCCGTCCAGCTTGGGCTCACAACAATATTCCACCACCTCAAGCTGCAACCGTTCAGTCACCCGTCGATCAAAATCAGCAAGCTCCTCATCGGAAAATGCATTGTCCAAGGACAACATAGGCACCCGATGAGTTACGGTTTCAAAGGTAGTGAGTGGCGCCGACCCAACACGTTGCGTGGGTGAATCCGGTGCAGCTAAGTGTGGATGGGCAGATTCAAGCGCCAGTAAGCGCAGCATCGCGGTATCGTATTCGACATCGGGAACTTCTGGATCGTCCTGCTCAAAATAAGCCAGTGACCATCGCAGTAAATTCTCTCTAAGCAGTGAAATTTCCTGTTCCGGGGAGGTCATGACGATATTAGGTCCGTCGAACGAGCAGTCGTCTCTCCAACTCTCGAATTTGCTGGCGCATGTGCTCCAGGCTTTGCCGGGTAACAACACTGCGCTTCTCGTCCTGAATATCGCCATCCAAGGCTTTCGCAACCACTTTGGCTGTTTCGTACATGTAGTCGAAAGCTTTGAGCATGTCCGTGGGCCCAGGCAGGGTGACAAACAACATGAGACCGCGCGTCTGCAACGGTTCCATATTATCAATGTCAAATACGCCTGGCTTCATCATATTGGCAACACTGAACTCTATCGGCCCTCTTCCCGATGCCCGCTCATGCCGATGAAAAAAATCCATATCACCAAAGCGCAGATCGCAGGCCAGCAAGGATTCCAAGATATCCATCCCCGCGAATCCCTCCTCTGACCGAGCCACCACGTAGAGAATAAATACGTGGGTATTAGCACCTCTGGGTAGCCGCCCCTGCTCCACCGAATCCGTCCCAGAGACCTCTTCCGGCTCGAGGGTATCGAGCCAATCCACCGTTCCCTCTGCGCCCACATCGCGCGACTCTGAGGTCGACGGATCACCGTGCGGTTTAACCGTGCGTCGTCGCCGGGGGGAGGCGGACACCGCGGGCGCGTGTTCATCAGCCTCGGCTGGAGCCTCGACGTGACTCGCCACCTCATCGACCTCAACCGCAAGATCGATGGGATCTGGTGCTGTGGGAAATTTCCGCGCACTGCCACCGGATTCCCGTGCTCGCTCCTCCACCGCCTCCGCAGCAGTGACCGACGCGCCGTCGATGGCTACCGGCTCATGAATCGCGTCATCCAAATCACCAGGCTCAAGGTCGTCGCGACGCACAATCCGCGCCCCGCCGTTGGGTAATTCAGTCAGCAAATTAAAGGTATCGCCATCATCTGAAGCAGATTTTGACCGGTCGATACGGGCATTCAATCGGATCTCGGCGCGGCGTTCTTTCCAGAGCCGCCTACCAGCATCAACCAGCACAGCGGCGATCATGACGCCGCCCAAAATGACCATCCAGTCTCGAATCGATAGCTGCTGCATCATCCGAATCCCTAGCTCGCTGCGAGCTGCGCCGCCTCTTCCACGTCCACACTAACGAGGCGAGAGACTCCGGGCTCTTGCATGGTCACGCCCATCAACTGATCGGCGGCTTCCATCGTGATCTTGTTATGCGTAATAAAAACAAATTGCACTTTTTCCGACATCTCGCGAACCAATCTCGCGTAGCGACCCACGTTGGCGTCATCCAACGGCGCATCGACCTCGTCAAGCATACAAAAGGGCGCTGGATTCAGCTGGAAAATTGAAAATACCAGCGCAATCGCCGTCATCGCCTTTTCACCTCCGGACAGCAGGTGAATCGTCGAGTTCTTTTTACCGGGCGGCCTCGCGAATATAGCAACCCCGGTATCAAGTAAATCATCGCCCGTCATCTCCAGAGAAGCGGTACCCCCTCCAAACACTCGGGGAAAGAGCTCGGCAAACCCCGCGTTAATTTGGTCAAAAGTGTCTTTAAACCGCTGTCGCGTCTCTTTATCAATTTTACGTATCGCGGTTTTAAGCGTCTCGAGGGCTGACTCAAGGTCTTCATTTTGAGCGTCAAGATAATGCTTTCTCTCTGCGGCTTTAGCATGTTCGTCGATTGCGGCTAGGTTTATAGGACCGAGACGGCTAATGCGATTAGCGGCCTTCTCAACCCGAGACACCCACTCTGCCTCCTCCGCTCCCTCGGACAGTGAGGACACCACTTCCTGTACTACTGCATCGCGTTTGACGATTTCCTGCTCGAGGGTCTGCAGTCTGACGCTACTTTCCGCCTCGCGCAGGCGCAGCTGCTCCATTTCACCTTGCACTGAACTGACTGACTGTTCGTGCGCCATGCGCTGCGATTCAAGGCCTCGTAGCTTAGCGTCGATTTCGCCAACCAGCGTGCGCTGACTATTGAGCTCAGCCTCGGCTGCTATGCGCTGCTCGAGAAGCTCAGACAACTTAGCTTTATTTTCTGCGTCGGGGTCTTCCCCCCCTGGCAAAGTCTGGTGCAGTTCCGTTTCCCGAGACTCGAGTGTTTTGAGCTGCGACTCCGCACGCGCGATCGTTTCTCGCAAGGTCGTGGTTTGCGTGGCGAGACTCTGTCCCTGAAGCTCACTTCGCATCAATTCGTCTGCGGCCAATCGCGAGGCCTCTCGCTGACCCGACTGCGCCGCCGTCAGCCGCTCGCGCTCGCTTTGAAGGCGCTCCCTCTCAATTCTGTCCAGCTCCATCTGATCAAGCGACGCAGAGAGCTGCGTTCGCGCATCAGCAAGGTTCGCTTGCTCCTGATCATACTGGCGCTCACTTTCGGCGATGTCCTCTTGCAACCTTTTAAAGCGCTGAGCTTGCTGCTCTATTTTTGTCGCCAAGGCTCTTTGCTCAGCCACCCACTCCGCCCGTTCATTCACTGTGGCCTGAAGCCCTTGCTGTGCGCGCGCAAGAGATTTTTCGGTTTCGGATCTTTGCTGCAGCAGTCCACTTATCGCCTCCTCAACACGCAGCGCCTCAGTACGGCTCTGTTCTAGATTTTCACTGAGCGTATCTAACTGCGCCTGCCGCGCAATCACTCCGGCCGCCGGATCAGCATCCGAGCGGCGCCGGTACCAATCGCGCCCGAGCCAGTCCCCCTCTCTTGTCACTACCGACTCGTGAGGCTCCAGGGTGGGCAGTAACGCGCGCGCCTCCCCAAGGTCGACAGCGGTTCTCACACTAGCCAGCCATTGCATGACGCTTGGCGGAGCCTTGACATGACTCGCTAGCGTCCCCGGGGTTTGCGCCGGTGTACCACCCACCGCACTCAGCAAAAATGCCCCGGTCGGGATGACTTCCATATTAGTAAGCTCATTGACGTCGGCATCGGCTATGAGCAACGCGGACAGCTTTTCTGCCAGTACTTGCTCAACTGCAGAATCCCAACCTGATTCGACCTCAATGGCGGTATAAAGCCCTCCTGGCGAGGACAAACCCGATGAGGCCACCCAGTCATCGAGTGCAATGCGCTCTTCACCGTCTGGCGCAGCCTGCTGCAGAGCGGTAAGAGAAGCGATATGTCCACGAATCTCCTGAATCGAGGCACGCACTTCGTCCTGCTCAACGCGACGCTGCTCGATCGCTACTTGAGATTCACTCAGCTCCCGCTGCAGGGTGGAAATCTGCGCTTCCAGCTCAGCAATGGTCTTATCTGCCTGCTCTATATCTGACGCATAGGGTAACGCGTTGGCCTCGGCCGTTTCATCCAGAGAGGCCTGCTCTGTCTGCAACTGATGCCTGCGCTCCTGCAACTTTCTCAACACCTGCTCAAGATAAGCGATCCGACTCTGCTGCACCTCGGCGGTTTTGCTGGGGCCCTGTGCACCCTCATTAAAGCTGTCCCAAGTTTGGGACCACTGCTCGACAGCCCTATCAGCCTCAGACAGTGCCCTGGCCGCCTCGTCAGCTATGCTTCTTTGCTCAGCCAACGCGGGCTCTATGCGCGTTAACTCAGCCTCCCATTCCAGCAACTGCTTTCGATCGGCCTCAAGATGGTGACGGGTTTGCTCCAACGACGCCCGTGTCTGGTCAAGGTCTCGCTTCAACTCACCCCGTCGCTCCTGAGCGAAACGCAACGCCTGTTCAACGCGAGTAACCTCCCCTCCGACCGTATAAAAATTCTCCTGCGCTTGCGCCAGCGCGTCTGCGGCAGCTACTTGCTCTGCCCGGGCGATCTCGACACCGGCGACCGCATGGGCAACATCGGCTTTTGCCGCCTCTCGTTTGATCTCTAGGCCCGCCAATTCTCCGGATACCTCGCTACGGTCGGCGTTGAGGTCGCGCCATTGAATGGCGTAGAGCTCGCTCTGGATAACGCGTTCTTCAGCCTTTAGCTCGGCATACTTTTCCGCCGCCCGCGCCTGTCGATCGAGATGCGCAAGATTGCGCTGCAGCTCATCTCGAAGATCCGCCAAGCGCTCGAGATTCTCTGTCGTCCGGCGCATACGGCTCTCGGTCTCACGCCGTCGTTCCTTGTATTTGGAAATGCCGGCGGCTTCCTCGATAAATACTCGCAATTCTTCGGGCTTGGACTCGATTAAGCGAGATACAACGCCCTGCTCGATGATCGCGTAGCTACGGGGCCCAAGGCCTGTGCCAAGAAACAAATCGGTGATATCCCGCCGCCGACATTTGGCACCATTCAAGTAGTACTCGGATTGTGCCTCACGCGTTACAACACGCCGGACCGAAATCTCGTTATAAGCGGCGAACTCTCCGGTCACTTTGCCCTGCGCATTGTCAAAAACCAGCTCAATAGACGCCTGACTGACAGGCTGCCGGCTGGTCGTACCATTGAAAATCACGTCCGTCATCGACTCGCCACGCAGGGTTTTGGCAGAACTCTCTCCCATTACCCAGCGCACGGCATCGATTATGTTGGACTTACCACAGCCGTTGGGACCCACTACCGCGCACATATTGCCGGGAAATTGGACCGTCGTCGGATCAACAAAAGACTTGAAGCCCGCCAGCTTGATGGATTTAAGGCGCATTATGGTGTCCGCGTACCCGTTCGGCTCTCCGGGATCCGCAGCAGACCCCAGACAAGGATGAAACACAAGATGTAGTGTATCTGCTTCAGCCCAACAACACTATGTTTGATTGTGAATTAAGGCTGATCTGTGGGCTGAAGCATCACCGCGAGGGGGGCGGAGGCACCCACGGGAGTGCTGTCCACAGCGCCCCAGGCGACACTGTTCTCTCTTCCGGGCTGTCCATTTGCCGAAATCTGCACCTCGACCGAGACTGCCACAAAGCTCGAGAGTTTTTGTCCGGCCATTGAGTGACGATCCTCCAGCGTGACCGTCAGGGGCCACGCGGTGACCGCTTGCCTTACGACGGCGATCGGCATCCCGCCTTGCTGAAGCGCGGGCCGAGCAAAGACGTAGAGCGTTGCTCCGTCCCTCACCTGGACGGTGTCAGCCAGCGAGACTTCGACCTTCAGCCCCACGGAAACATCAGGAACCCCCCCGGACGCCTGCAGCTCGCTCCGAGCCCGATCGATTACCTGAGTCAGCATTTGATAGCCTGGAGAGCCTTCGGGTTCCAGAGAGCGGAGCGTCTCCCAATAGCGCACCGCTGCCGCGTAATCTGCCGCTTCAAACGCTGCCATGCCCAGCGTCGCCAGTGCGGCTGGGGCAATGGGGTCAATGGCGAGCGCTTGCTCTGCTCGGGAACGGGCGCGGTTACTGAGCACCCGATCAGCCGACAAAAATTCTGACTGAGCCGCCTTACCCAAAATATCAGGAGACGCGGCGCCGGCAGTAATGAGCCGGTCAAAATACACGAATGCCTTAGTCGGCTCGTTAGCTGATAGATGGTATTCACCCAGCAGCAACGAATAATCGGCGTTATCCGGTCGCTGCTCGGCACGGCGCTGAATCCGCGCGATGAGCGCGGAAATCTCGTCCGGGCTCGCACCTTCGAGCCCCTCCAGCGCACGGGAAATCGACACATCATCAAGACTGCCGAGATTTACGTAGAGAACAGCGACCAGAGCAGCGAGCGCAAGCACACCGCCAAATGAACCCGCGACCACGTAGCGAGCCGGTAAAGTCGCCTCAACCGTCGCTGGGGCCAGTCCGTCCTCCATCACCCTGAGGGCCGCCTCCTCACGCAGTTCAGGCGCACTATCGGCTAACTCCCGCTGCCGCAAGCGCAGCCAGTCGGCATTACTCTCGGGCAGCGCGCGCCGCTGCCACCATTGGGGTAATACCGCGATGAAGACCGTCGCCAACACCATAAGCAAAGAAGAAAAAACCCAAAAATACAGTGTCATAGGGAATCATCTTCCATCAATTTCTTGAGCTCTGCCGTCTCAGAAGCAGTTAATGCTGGCGGAACGGCTGCGCCCCGCCCCCTAAAGTGGAAAGCCAACGCAATCAATCCTGCGCCAATCAGGAGAGCGGGCGCCCACCAGAGCACCGCCGTATTGCGATCAACCGCTGGGCGATAACGGACGAACTCGCCGTAGCGGGCCACCATAAACGCCAGAATCTGCTCGTCACTTTGTCCGGCCTCTAACTGCTCCACCAGGACGACACGTAAATCGCGGGCGATCGGCGCGTTGGAATCAGCGATATTTTGATTCTGACATTTGGGACACCTCAATTCCTGACTGAGGGTGTGATAGCGCACCTCCAGAGCCGGCGAGGAAAACTCATAGGTTTCAATAACCGCATGGGCGGCTATAGAAAGCAGCCATCCCCATAACGTCAATACGATGAGTCCATAACTGCCTGTCACGGGCCCTGAGAGGATTCGCTTCACTGCGCCACCGAACCTTTGCGCGCGCGCGACGTGGCGCCCACCGAAACGGGAGGAAACCAAGCAGCAAAATCAGCGGCAAAAACCCGCGCATCCAAAATGCCCACGTGTCGATGAACGATCGTGCCTTCTTGATCGATTACATAGGTCTCTGGCGCCCCATAAACGCCCAAATCCAGTCCCAGTGACCCCTCGGCGTCGACAATATTCAGCGCATAAGGATCTCCCAGCTGACCCAACCAAGCTCGGGCCTTGGTTGCATCATCTTTATAGTTCAGCCCGTAAATGGGGATCTCCGCTTCTGCGAGCTCCAACAGAAAGGGATGCTCGACGCGGCAGGAATAACACCAGGTGGCCCAAACATTGACGAGCGCCGGACGCTGACTAAGGTCTGCCACGCCAATAGCCTCGCCAGATTGCAGTTCCAGCTTCACAAATTCGGGAAAAGGCTGACCCAATCTGGCAGCCGGCAAAGCGGTGGGGTCGAGAGACAGTCCTCGGAATAGAAGCACCGAGAGTAATCCAAAACCGAGTAGCGGAAGAAAGCGCCTAGCCTGCAAATTCGAGACCCTGATTAGCCACATCAGTGCCTTGTCGAGCGACTGCCTGAACACGATAGCGGCGATCTAGCGCTGTGACGAGCGCACCCAAACCGATAAAGAAAGCCCCAACCCACAACCAACGCACCATGGGTTTATATTGCAGACGCACAGCCCATGCACCCTCGCCGACCGGCTCTCCCAGAGCGATGTAGAGATCACGCAGAATACCGGCGTCGATAGCCGCCTCTGTCATGACCTGTCCGCTAGCCAGGTAACGTCGTTTTTCCGGGGTCAGTACCGCGATCACCGTCTCGCCCTTGGTGACCAAAAAAGAAGCCTGATCAGCGACATAGTTGGCACCGGGCTGTTGGCTAATACGCGTCATTTCAAAGCGGTAGCCGCCGAGATCAGCGCTATCCCCCTCGGCCATTCTCAGATCTCGCTCCTCTGAGTGCTGTGTTACGACAACGGCCCCCAGTACCACCGCGGCAAAGCCAATATGGGCCAGGGTCATACCAAGAAAACTGGGCGTGAGCCTGTGCCACTGAAGGGCCGCAGTACTTCCCACCCTGAGCCGGTGCCACAGACCTCGCAAAACACCCAATGACACCCACCCCGCAAGTAGCACTGCGAGAGCCACCCAGAGATTGAAGGTAAAAAGCATCACCGATAGCACAGGCGCCAAAACAACCACCGCGATGGCAGGGATCAGCAATTCATGCAGCCAGCGCCTCGGAGAGTCCTGACGCCAACGGGAGACAGGACCTACGGTCATAAAGGGCATCAACAAGGCCATCAAAGGCACAAAAACCGCATTGAAATAAGGCGGGCCAACAGAATATTTACCCAAGGAAAGCGCATCCATGACCAACGGAAACAGCGTCCCCAAGAGGACAATCGTCGCGGCAACAATAAAAATCAGATTGTTGACCATGAGCAGTGACTCTCTGGAAATCACTGCATATTCGACACGACTGGCCACTGTCGGCGCCCTCAGGGCGTACAACAGGAGGGATCCGCCCACAACTACAGCCAAAAACACCAAAATAAAGAGGCCGCGTTCCGGGTCAGCGGCAAACGCATGGACGCTGGTCAGAACGCCCGAACGGACGAGAAATGTGCCCAGCAGGGACAATGAGAAAGCAAAGATTGCCAACAGTACTGTCCAAGAGCGGAACACACCCCGCTTCTCAGTCACCGCCAAACTGTGCACCAAGGCGGTACCCATCAACCACGGCATAAACGAAGCATTCTCAACGGGGTCCCAGAACCACCAGCCACCCCACCCCAGCTCATAATAGGCCCACCAACTCCCCAACATAATGCCAAGCGTAAGGAATCCCCACGCGACGTTGGTCCATGGTCTCGACCAGCGCGCCCACGAGGCGTCTAAGCGGCCCCCGATAAGCGCAGCTATCGCAAACGCAAAGGGCACGGATAATCCGACGTAGCCCATGTACAGTAACGGCGGATGAATGATGAGTCCCGGATCTTGCAGCAGTGGATTGAGGTCGCTGCCATCCGCCGGCGTGTTGGGCAACAATCGCTCAAACGGGTTAGAAGTGAGCAGAGAAAACGCGAGAAAGCCGACGGCAATGAGTCCCATCACGCTCAGCACGCGCGCAATCATGACCAGTGGCAAACCGCGACTCAAAAACGAGACTGCGGTCATCCACCCCGCTAGTATCAACACCCACAGTAGCAAAGACCCCTCGTGATTCCCCCAAAGCGCGGAGAACTTGAATAGCGGCGGCAGGAGGCTGTTGGAATTGGCCGCCACAACGGCGACCGAAAAGTCATCTCTAAGAAAACTAATAGCAAGAAGCCCAAAGGCGATAGCAGTAAAAACTAAAACACCCACGGCCAATGAAGGCGCGAGATTCATCGCTGACACATTGGTCCGCATGCTGCCCCAGAAGGGCACAACGGTCAGACCGATGGCAAGCCCAAAAGCGATGATGAGGGAAACATGGCCGAGCTCGGGGATCATGGCGACACCGGCCCAAGAGACACCTTGCTCTTGCCTTCCAGGGCCGCCGCAACCTCGGGTGGCATGTAGTTCTCATCGTGCTTGGCCAGCACCTGGGTAGCGACAAGCGCACCGGTCTCGTCTAGGCGCCCTTCCGCCACCACCCCCTGCCCCTCGTCGAACAGATCGGGGAGGATTCCGGTGTAGCGCACCGCGACCGAGGCCTCGTAATCGGTAACCAAAAATTGCGTCGTCAGACTGGTGTCACTGCGCTCAATGCTGCCCTCGACCACCATCCCGCCCAGACGAATGTTTCGATCCAAAGGAGCCTTGCCAGCCACAACATCAGCGGGGGGATAAAACAAATTGATGTTGTCCCTCAGCGCAAAAGCAACCAGTCCGATCGCTGCACTTGAAAGCACAACGATGAGGCTCACCCAAATCAATCTTTGCTTTCGATGAGGGTGCATCAGCCTGACGACCCCACCGACTCCGAACGGACATCTGCTGCAAGATCTTGTGGTTGGGTTGCGTCCGATCTTGGCGTCTCCGAAGCATGACGCCTCTGCTCTTCCGCTATCAGCCACAACTTGCGCACTCGCAATTGTCTCGCCGGCACCCAAAGCAACCCGATAAGCAGTGACACAGTAATCGCGTAGGCCAGCCAGACGTATACCCCGTGGCCATCCATGTCCATGGCCGCCGCTATGGATTCAAAATACATTACTCAAACCCTGCCCACTGTCTTACCCAGGAAGACTGCCGATGGTGCCAAATCAACTCTGCGCGCATATTCATAACCACCGTCACGGCGAACAAACCATAAAACGCAACAATCATCAGAAGCAGCGGGTACATCATGCTCACATCGATTGCGGACTCGCCTGTAAATTTGATTGATGCCGGTTGATGCAGGGAGTACCACCAGTCGACCGACTTGTAGATGATCGGGATATTGACTGTGCCTACAAGACTCAATACGGCGCAGGCTTTCGCCGCCGCCGCTTTGTTCTCGTACGCTTCAAACAAAGCCACCACGCCCAAGTAAAGAAAAAAGAGGATGAGCATCGACGTAATGCGCGCGTCCCATACCCACCAGGTGCCCCAGGTTGGCTTGCCCCATATGGCGCCAGTCACCAGCGCAATAGCCGTCAGCACTGCCCCTACCGGCGCCGCAGCTTTCATCGCAATGTCCGCCATTTTTATTCGCCATATGAGGCTGATCGCACCTGCCAGGGCCATTACGTAATAACCCGCCAGGGCCACCACCGCCGCCGGCACGTGTATGTAGATGATGCGATAAGAATTCCCTTGTCGAAAGTCGGGCGGCGCGACCAGCAACCCCCAGAAGGTACCGACAAGAAGCAATATTAGGGTCAGCGGTAACAGCCATTGCACCAAGTTGCCGCCGAAGCGGAAAAACCAGGGCGGTGAGCCCAGCTTGTGAATAAAAGACCACATCGTCAGATTATAGCGCCTAACAGGACCTGATGACTCACCCAAGCAAAGCCATACCGGCTGACCTTAGAAACGTTTGATCGTCAACCATTGTCCAGCGAGATACGCAGCGCCGCCCCAATCGCGATCGGCGCCAACGCCAGCGAAACCAGCATCAACGCGGCGAGTAGCGCCAACCAACTCATCACATTGCCATCTCGGGCTGCCTCAACAACCGCTGAGCTGCCGAATATCAACACGGGAACATGCAGTGGAATGATAATGAGCGACAGTAGCAACCCCCCACGTCGGATACTGACAGTGAGCGCGCTGCCGACCGCGCCGATCAACGTTAAACACAAAGACCCCAGCAGGAGGCTCACCACCAATACCGGCAAAGCCTGACTTGGCAATCCCACCATCACCGCAAAGAGCGGCGACACCAGTGCCAGAAGAAATCCAGTGCCCAACCAGTGAGCTAACACCTCCGCGAGAGCCAGAATGGCCAGAGGATGCCGCGCGAGGCACAGCTGCTCAAGGCTGCCATCTTCGAAATCCGAAGCGAATAATTTACTACTGACCATCAAACTGGCGAGGAGCGCCACCACCCACAATATTCCGGGTGCCATTTGCGATAGTCGCTCTGGGTCAGGTCCCAAACCGAGCGGGAAAAGTGTCACGACCATGAAAAAAAATAGCAGTGGATTTAAAAGATCAGAGGGACTGGCTGCGAGCGCTTTGCCATGACGCAGAAACTGCCTAAGAAAAGCTGCCGACAGAGAGAGCGATACCGGATCAGAGGTTGGCATATCGTGTGAGATCCAGGTCATGCTGGTGGGCACCAAAACGACTTTGCTGGTGACTGGTGAATAAAACCGCTCCGCCCGACGCAACGTGGCCGGCGATTTGTTGCTCAAGCCATTGACAGCCCGCGGTATCTAACGCCGTAAATGGCTCATCGAGGAACCATAGCCGCGCGGGAGTTAGACAGAGTCTTGCCAGCGCCACTCGCCGCTGCTGCCCCGCTGACAGCGCACCCACCGGCACTAACTCATAGCCCGACAGACTCACAGCGCTCAGCGCGTGTCTTATCTGCTCATCCCCCACAGGCGTGTCACAGGCAGGGTGCAGGCGAAGATTGTCGAGCGAGGTTAAAGCACGCTTGAGCGCAGTACTGTGGCCGATAAATAGGGTAGATGTGTCGCACTGTATAGTCCCCTCTACCCCCAGGCGCGCTAATCCTGCCAGCGCCCTCATCAGACTGCTCTTGCCTACGCCATTGGGCCCTACCAGTTGCCACAATTCCCCCGCTTCAATACGAAGTGACACGCCGCGCAGTAGTGGTCTGTCTCCCCTGTCGATGGCAACCTCTGTCGCGGCCAGGAGACTCATTAGAGGTTCACGACCCGAATATCCGGCAAACCCAAACTGGCGTCGACTTCGACCGAGAGCCCCCCGAAGTCGAACAGCGAGTGATCCATCAGGTGTGAGGGAGCTACATTGCCGAGCGCTCGAAATATGCTCTCTGTGCGGCCCGGATATTGCTTTTCCCATTCATGTAGCATTCTCTTGATCTCCTGACGCTGCAGGTTTTCCTGAGTCCCACAGAGGCTGCAAGGGATGATGGGGAACTGCATTGCGCTGGCATAACGGGCAATGTCTGACTCCTTGCAATAAGCGAGAGGTCGAATCACAACATGTCGTCCGTCGTCACTTTTCAGCTTGGCCGGCATCGCCTTCAACTTGCCTCCGAAAAACAAGTTGAGAAACAACGTCTCGACAATGTCATCCCGATGATGGCCGAGCGCAATCTTACTGGCTCCAATTTGGTCGGCAAAGCCGTACAGCGTTCCTCGCCGCAAACGAGAGCATAGGCCACAGGTCGTCTTCCCCTCAGGAATAACGGATCGCACGACGCTGTAAGTATCACGTTCAAGCACATAAAACGGGATATTCAACGTTTCCAAATAACGCGGCAGCACCTCTTCAGGATATCCGGGTTGCTTCTGATCAAGCGTGACGGCGACGATCTCGAATTCGATTGGCGCGCTGTCGCGCAACGCCATGAGAAGTTCGAGCATGGCATGGGAATCCTTTCCTCCCGAAATGCAAACCATCACGCGATCCCCTGCCTCGATGAGACCAAAATCGGCGATCGCCTTCCCCACCTGACGGCGCAAACGCTTTCTTAACTTGTTGAACTCAAACCGGCCCTTACGCGAGTCCGTTTGTTTCAAATTGTTACCCCTTGTGTCAACCACTGCCGTTACTGGCTCCCATCTCTTTTATTGCCCGCGATAATAGGAGACAGCGGGTCGACACGCAAAAGTCCTCGATCATCAAGGTAGCGATCTCACTTCGCGTTCCGGTCTGCTTTATTCTTGTTAGCAGGTACTATCCGGCCCAGGCACTTGTCTTTTTGGGGCACTACAAGGAAAATCCGCACCGCTTCCCTAACCCATCAACCCCAACCTAGAGGTCATAGCTGATGAAATCACCTGTTCGCGTCACAGTAACTGGAGCTGCTGGTCAAATTGGGTACGCACTCCTGTTCCGTATCGCATCCGGATCGATGCTCGGCCATGATCAACCGGTGATTTTGCAGTTGCTTGATATTACCCCCGCGATGGAAGCGCTGAATGGCGTCAAGATGGAGCTGGACGACTGTGCCTTTCCCCTGCTGAGCGGTGTCATTTGTACCGACGATCCCGAGGTAGCGTTCAAAGATTGCGACTACGCGCTACTGGTCGGGGCGCGTCCGAGAGGACCGGGCATGGAGCGGAAAGACCTACTCGAAGCCAATGCTGCTATCTTTGGCGTTCAGGGCAAGGCCATCAATGCGGTCGCCAGCAGAAACATCAAGGTCTTGGTTGTGGGCAACCCTGCCAACACAAATGCACTGATCACCCAGCGCAATGCGCCCGATATCGATCCGCGCCAATTCACCGCAATGACTCGGCTCGACCACAACCGCGCCGTCACCCAACTTGCGCAGCAGACTGGCACCACTGTTAACGACATACGACAAATGATCATCTGGGGCAACCATTCAGCAACCCAATATCCTGATGTTCATCACGCGCTGGTAGAGGGCGGCGCTGCGATGTCGCTGATTGATATGGATTGGTATCAGACAGGATTCATCCCAACCGTGCAGCAACGCGGTGCCGCCATCATCGCAGCACGCGGAGCTTCTTCGGCGGCATCCGCCGCCAATGCCGCAGTCGACCACATGCGAAGCTGGGCGCTAGGAACGCCTGCAGATGACTGGGTCTCGATGGGCGTTATTGCAGACGGTTCTTACGACATTGAACCCGGCCTCATCTACTCATTCCCCTGTCGTTGCCAGAACGGTCACTGGGAAATCGTGCAGGGGCTCGACATCGCTGATTTCAGTCGACAAAGGATGGACGCTACTGCCACCGAGCTCGCCGAAGAGAGAGATGCGGTTGCTCACTTGCTGAGTTGATAACGGCCGAGAGGCAACGATTAATACGCGTTGGTGAGTTAAACCTCACGCAGCAATACGATGGGCGGTGTGCGGACTACGTGGCGACAAGACCACACACCCAGGCAACCGATAACCATCGCGCCGATAACTGGCCCCAGCCACCACATCAGTGGCGTCGGGGTCCACACCATATCGAAGACCTCGGTCTGCAGTACGTAAGTTGCCGCCTCAGCGCCCACGCCAGCAAGTCCGCCCGCCAGCGCACCCAGCACCAAAAATTCAATCCACAAAGTTCCCAGCAGCAACTCTCTTCGCGCACCCAGCGCCCTGAGTAGCGCCGCCTCCCTTAGCCTGCCGTCGAGACTGGATTGAATCCCGGCCACCAGAACAAGAGCGCCTGCCAAAAGAATGACCGCCAAAACCAGCTCCAATGCCCTTGCGACCTGATCCACGACAGCGCGCGTCTCTGCAATCACCATGTCTAACTCAATCACGGTCACCGTAGGTAACTCGCGCACCAATTCATTCAACACATTTTTGCGATCAGGCGTTAATAAAAAGCTGGTCATGTACATGCCGGGGTAAGCCGCCAGCACGGCGCGCGGAAAAACCATGAAAAAATTGGGCCGCATCGACTGCCAATCAACCCGGCGAATATTGCTCACGGTCACTGTGAAAGTGTCAGCGCCAATACGAACCGTGAGATTATCGCCGACAGAAGCGCCGATATCACGAGCAAATCCCTCTTCGACTGAAACCCAAGCCTCCGTAGTCGCCCGCGGCCACCACTCCCCGTTGATGAGTTCGTTGCCGGCAGGCTGATCATCTGACCAGGTGAAATTGGCCTCGCGCTGACGCGGTGCCGTTTCCGTCTCGGCTTCATCCCACCGCGGTAGCGCCTCGCTGTTGACCTCCATCACGCGGCCTCGAGTCATCGGATACAGCTTTTCAGTCTGTACCGCGCGCTGTGAGAAAAAATCCTGCAGCTGCTCGCGCTCCTCGGGCGCAAGGTTGAGTAAAAAGTGGTTGGGAACATCCGGCGGAAGCTGCGCTTGCCACTGACTGATTAGCGACGAGCGCACTACCGTCAGCATTAACATCAGCATGATCGCAATACCAAAGACCACCATCTGCAGCGAATTCGAACGGCGACGGCGCTGCAACCCGGCCAGCGCAACCCGCCAGATACTGCCCGCAAAGCCACCGATTGAATGCCCGCCAGCCAGCAACGTGCGGCCAAGCGTGACCCCCACGAGCGTCACCAGAACCAATCCCGCAACGACCGACAGCGTCACCTTGACGCTACCGCTGTACCACCACATCAAACCAATGAGTGCAGCCCCACCGAGCAGTAAATCCCGAAACTTTTGCATGCGTGCAACATCAACCTCCGCACGCAAGACATGCAGCGGCGACGCACCCGCCAACCGACTCAGGGGCGGCCATGCGAAGAAAAACAGGCAGACCATCGCGGTGACGACACCCATGATCACGGGCTCCCAGCCCGCAGATCCCGGCTCCGTAGGCAAAAGAGCACCCAAAGCCCAAATAAACCCAACCTGTATTGCCCAGCCAAGGATACATCCCAGCAACGTCGCCACTGCGCCAAGAACAAGCAGACACTTGCCATACAGTCGACTGATCTCGTGGGATTGGGCCCCCAAACTTTTAAGAATGGCGACATACTGGGTATGGCGCTCACCAAATCGTCGACTGGCCAACAGGATTGCCGCCGTCGCCAGTACCACCGCGAGACTCCCCGCGAGCAATAAAAAGCCCTGCGCCCTATCCAACGTATTGCCGATTCTGGGCTGAGAGGTCGCCACCGAATCAACCCGCTGTCCCTGCCCGAGCTGGGGTTTCAACCAAGTCAGAAAGGTGTCTACCAGATCAGCGCTCCCACCCAAGAGCAAACGGTATTCGACGCGGCTTCCCGGCTGAACCACGCCAGTGGAAGGGATATCCTCGGTGCGCATCAACAAGCGCGGACCAAAGCCAAACACCGCCGTAGTGGCATCAGGCTCACCGCGAACTGCACCGGTGATCATCAACGGCTGCTCTCCGACGGTGATCATGTCTCCCGACGCGACGTCCAACAACGCAAACAATCGCGGCGCCAGCCAAACTTCCCCAGGCCCGGGAATCGCTACATCATTGAGTACCGCGCCATAGGGGTCCATCGACCACTGCAAGTTACCCTTCAGAGGATAGCCCGGTGACACTGCCTTTACCGAGACCAGTGCCATTCTCTCGATGTCGGCAACCGCCATTGAAGGGAATCCGAGAGATGCAGACACCTTCAACCCCAATCGCGAGGCTTCGTCAATCCATGTCTCGGGAATATCAGTGCGACTGACAATCACGGCGTCGGCTGCCAAAAACCGCGCACTCTCTGAAAGTAATGCCCCCTGCAATCGCGACACAAAGCCGCTAATACCGACCACAACAGCAACCGCCAATACCAGCGCCATCAACAAGATACTTAATTCGCCACCGCGCCAGTCTCTCGCCAGGAATTTCCAGGTTAGCGTTCTCATCATTGCTTTAGGCGTTCAACGTGCAGAGCTCACCTGCATCCATCGCGAATCGTATGTCGCAGCGCTTAGCCAGTCGATCATCATGGGTAACCAGAACCAGCGTGGTTCCCTCACTCGCATTAAGCTGAAACAGCAGGTCGATCACTCGCTCGCCAGTCCGGGTATCCAGATTACCGGTGGGCTCATCAGCGAACAGAACTTTTGGTTGCCGAGCAAACGCTCTGGCAATGGCGACTCGTTGCTGCTCACCCCCCGATAATGTGGTGGGATAATGATCGAGCCTGCCAGATAAACCCACCTGTTCTAGCAAACGGTCAGCGATGTGATCGGCATCTTTTTTACCCGACAACTCTAGGGGCAGCATCACATTTTCACGCGCGGTTAGCGCGGGCAAGAGTTGGAAACTTTGAAAAACAAAGCCGATTTTTTCAGCGCGCAAACGGGCCCGCTGGTCCTCGTCGAGCAGGCTCAGCTGGTGACCATCCAAAGTAATTTCACCGCCAGAGGCCACGTCCATACCCGCCAGCAGCCCGAGCAGGGTAGACTTACCCGAACCGGACGCGCCGACGATGGCGGCTGAAGTCCCCGCAGCTATCTCAAGATTGATGCCGCGAAGTATGTCCAGATTGCCATCGGCAGTTGGCACTGTTTTAAGGAGTTGACTGACTTTGATCATTCTACGTTACCTCAGCCAACGCTTACGAGCCGCGGTGTGGGTCGGATTGCTGCTCTCCAGCATCTCGGCTCCCGCGGGGTCGCACGCCTCTCCGCAATCGATTGTTGTATTGGGTGACAGCATCAGCGCCGCCTACGGTATGTCACTGGAACAGGGCTGGGTCGCACTACTGCAGCAGCGATTGGATGCTGAGGGTGCCGCTTACACTGTCATCAACGCGAGTATATCAGGCGACACCTCTGCCGGCGGCTTGCGTAGGCTACCCGACTTGCTATCGACCCATACGCCTCATATCGTCATTATCGAATTGGGTGGAAACGATGGGCTTCGTGGCTATCCGGTCAGCCAACTGACCAAAAATTTGCAGCAAATGATTGACTTGGTCGAATCGGCCGGCGCGACCGCGATCATCTTGCCGATGGAAATCCCACCTAACCTGGGGAAAGTCTATACCAATGCCTTCCGCCAAAGCTTCACAAAAGCGGCAGAGAATAGTGAGGCACGGGTGGGCGCATTCCCCCTTGAGTCCGTTGCATTAAATGCGACACTTATGCAAGCAGATGGGATTCATCCTACCGCCGAGGCGCAACCCCTGATTCTGGAGAGCGTCTGGGGTGTATTGGAGTCTGCGTTGTGACGATGAACACCGACCTACCAAAACCACACGCAACTTACCCCACCGGCGGCCTCAGAAGACAGCTGGAAATCGTGATTTTCGGGACTGACACGCCTGCGGGCCGCAATTTCGATATTGCGCTTCTTATCGTGATTCTTGCCAGCGTCCTGATCGTAATGGTCGATTCGGTACCCCAGATCCACAGCCGCCACAGCGAGATTTTGTGGCAATTAGAGATAGGATTTACGGTGCTGTTCACCCTGGAGTACCTCGTCCGCACCTGGTGTACCGCGCATCGACGCGCCTATCTCACCAGCTTCTGGGGCACCGTGGATCTGCTGGCAATCCTGCCTACCTATGTGGCCCTCTTTTTACCCGAAGCGGCGCCACTGGTGGTGGTCCGGCTACTGAGGGTCGTACGGGTATTCCGAGTGCTCAAACTCATGGCGCTATTTGCAGAACTCAATGAAATTTTGGGTGTGCTGAAAAATACGGCGCGTTCAATTTTTGTGTTTTTGATCATGGTGATGATCGTAGTGGTGGTCTTCGCCTGCGTTATTTATGTGGTGGAAGGGCCCGAAAACGGGTTCGACAGCATACCTATGAGCATCTACTGGGCCGTGGTGACGATTACCACCGTGGGTTACGGCGACTTGGTGCCGCAAACCGCCACTGGTCGATTTATTGCAGGTTTTGGCATGCTTGTGGGCTACAGCATAATCGCCGTGCCCACCGCGATCATTACCCGTGAACTGTGGGAGCGAATCAATGCGCGACAAGGCCAGCCGCCCACGCTCAACTGGAACTGCCCGGTCTGTGCCAAATCTGGACACAGTCTCGAGGCAACATTTTGTCAGCATTGTGGCTCGGCGCTCGACGTGCCTGCTGACCTAAGAGAGGCAGCGCATCGTGTCTGATAAATCTATTGCGCTATATGACTATCGAAAGTATTGGGCTGAGTGCCTCGGGCCGGCCCCGTGGCTACCGATGTCCCGCAAAGAGATGGATCAACTGGGCTGGGACAGCTGTGACATCATTATTGTCTCTGGCGATGGCTATGTTGATCACCCCAGCTTTGGCATGGCCGTTATCGGCCGAGTGCTCGAAGCTCAAGGGTTCCGAGTGGGCATGATCGCTCAGCCCGACTGGCAATCGGTTGAACCCTTCAGAGCGTTGGGCCGCCCAAATCTCTTTTTCGGCGTGACTGCCGGCAACATGGATTCAATGATCAATCATTACACGGCTGACCGTAAGCGACGCAACGACGATGCTTACACCCCGGGGAACATATCTGGCAAACGTCCGGATCGCGCTGTCACCGTCTATAGCCAACGATTACGTGAAGCGTATCGCGATTCCCCCATCGTAATCGGCGGCATCGAGGCGAGTCTGCGACGAATCGCCCACTACGACTACTGGAGTGATCGAGTGAAGCGCTCGGTGCTACTCGATAGTCGCGCTGATTTGCTCGTTTTTGGTAACGCCGAGCGCGCTATCGTAGCGATTGCCCACCGATTGGCCCATGGCGAGCGCATCGAAGACATGCGTGACATTCGCGGCACCGCGTTTGTGACGAAAATCCTTCCAGAGGACCGCATCGTTATTGACTCATCGGCGGTGGACGCTCCCGGACCTGTCACGCCGCATCCCAACCCTTACGAGGGTATGGAAGCGGAACCTTGTAACGAATCAGCGGCGAAGGAGGCGGACGCGGACGCCCAGCCAATTCGCCTGATGGCCAGCCCCAGCCCGGACACTCACGCCATACGACTTCCATCAGCGGAGGCCGTCACAGAGGATCCAGTGCTCTACGCCCATGCATCGCGGATTTTCCACAAGGAAACCAACCCCCACAACGCGCTGCCCCTGGTGCAGGCCCATGGGGATAGAGACGTGTGGCTGAATCCGCCACCAATTCCGCTCGAAACAGAAGAGCTCGATTGGGTGTTCGAGCTGCCCTATCAACGACTACCCCACCCCGCCTATGGCGGCGCCTCCGTTCCTGCGATGGAAATGATCCAGCACTCTGTGAACATCATGAGAGGCTGTTTTGGCGGATGTACCTTTTGCTCCATCACCGAGCACGAGGGACGCATCATCCAAAGTCGCTCAGAGGATTCGGTCATCCGGGAGGTCGAGCGAATCCGCGACACTAGCCCGGCATTTACTGGCGTCATCTCCGATTTGGGGGGGCCAACCGCCAATATGTGGCGGCTCGCTTGTAAAGACAAAGCGACGGAAGCGGCGTGCCGTAAATTGAGCTGCGTCTACCCGGGCATTTGCAAGAATCTCAATACCGACCAGACGCCTCTCATAAATCTGTATCGCAGAGCGCGCGAGATCAAAGGTGTTAAAAAAGTGCTGATCGCCTCCGGGCTGCGCTATGACCTCGCGGTCGAGAGCCCGGAATACGTGAGGGAACTGGTGACTCATCATGTCGGGGGTTACCTGAAAATTGCGCCAGAGCACACCGAGAGTGGTCCCCTGTCAAAAATGATGAAACCGGGCATTGGAAGCTATGATCGCTTCGCCACTATGTTCGAGCGATTCTCAAAGGACGCGGGCAAAAAGCAGTATTTGATTCCGTACTTTATTGCGGCGCATCCCGGCACCACTGACGAGGATATGGTCTCGCTAGCACTCTGGCTAAAGCAGCACCGCTTTCGGGCCGATCAGGTACAAACGTTCTATCCCTCTCCTATGGCAACCGCGACCGCCATGTACCACACCGGACGCAACCCGCTGAAGCCGGTCAGAAGAGACAGCGAAACGCTCAGCACTGTAAGAAAACTCAGTCAGCGCCGCCTGCATAAAGCGTTCTTGCGGTATCACGACCCAGAAAACTGGCCACTGCTGAGAAAAACCCTGAAGCAAATGGGGCGCCGGGATTTGATCGGCAACGGCGTTATGCACTTGATTCCACCGCGACAGCCGCCCAAACGCCACCGTGTGGTCGCAACGCGCGGCCAAGCATTCAGGACCCAGCACACTCAGGGACAACCGCCTAAGAGAGGCAAGCGCCGCTAGCGCGTTCGGTTACGTCTCCACCAAACCACTGATTACGTCACCGAGCTGACGGAACTCAACCCTCCTCGGTGTTTTTTTACGCCACATCAGCCCGATTCTGCGGGTGACGTTGCTTTGTTGAAACTGCTTTATCACCAGACCGGTGCTGCTCGCGATCCCTGCGCCCACCGCCATTTTGGGCAATAACGTAATACCAATGCCGTTTGCCACCATTTGCACAATCGTGGCCAAACTCGTCGCCTGATAGGGAACAGTGATTTGCGAATCCCTGAGCTTGCAAGCCTCCAAGGCGTGATCGCGGAGGCAATGTCCCTCTTCCAACAACAGCAAGGCCTCTCCTTTCAGATCCGCGGTGCGCAGCGGCACTCGATCTGCTAACGCATGAGATTCCGGGCACGCCAGAAGAAATTCGTCCTCGAGTAAAGGCATAGTCTCTACCTGATCAGCGGGAAAAGGCAGTGCCAGCAGCAACACATCCAGCTCGCCCGCCTGCAGGGCGTCGACCAAGGGCTGGCTGAGATCTTCCCGGATGTAGAGCTGGAACTCAGGATGGCGCTTTCGGATCTGCTGCAAAAGCCCGGGTAACAAATAAGGCGCCACGGTCGGGATCACACCCATACGCATTTTTCCATGAAAGGGCATCCCCGCACCGGCACACAGGGACACCATGTCCTCTATTCCCACCAGGAGTTCGCGCGCGCGCCCGACCACCTCATCCCCGACCGAGGTCAGTATGACTTTGCGATTGTTGCGCTCAATCAGACTCACGCCGAGCGTCTCTTCGAGCTCTAGGATGCCCGCGCTCAGAGTGCTCTGACTCACGTGTGAGGCGATAGCTGCCTGACCAAAATGCTGATGATCGGCGACGGCGCACAGGTAACGCAGCTGTTTTAGTGTCGGTTGTCTCACAGGCAGAGTCTCATAGGCTGCAGGTGCGATGTGAGCTTGGGCTCCCGCGTGTCACAAGACGGCATTATTTCAAGCACTTATCTAACTCCCAACATCGCATGACGGTCATGGGTTCGACATAAGGAACCCCGCCGCCAAGCATAATCGCTTTTTTCGATTAAATTTTTTTATATTTTCGGTAAGCCAAATGGCAATGACATCGGTATATTACTCAGTCACCGCGGTGTGATCAGGAATGACAGCGCCAAACGGGTGTGACCCAGGCCATAACAGGAGTGAACAATGGAACTGAAAGGTAGTGCAACTGAACAAAATTTGAAGGACGCATTCGCCGGCGAATCCCAGGCGAATCGTCGCTATC
>Ga0255779_1001026_pt1 | contig 33137 bp, 31 predicted proteins | sample 011ome_21_FD_179977 | JGI IMG/M metagenome (GOLD analysis project Ga0255779, IMG submission 179977) | Coastal salt marsh microbial communities from the Groves Creek Marsh, Skidaway Island, Georgia - 011508AT metaG (version 2) | ecosystem: Environmental > Aquatic > Marine > Intertidal zone > Salt... | reverse complement strand
GAAGCTCGCCATCTGCTCCCCACATTTTACCTGAGGAACGTATGGCCGCTGGCATGGACGCATCAATGATGACGTCGCTTGGCACATGCAGATTGGTAATACCCTTGTCGGAGTTCACCATGGCAAGCGGAGGACGTTGATCATAACAAGCCTGAATGTCGCTTTCGATTTCAGCTTTCTTGTCGGCTGGTAATGAGTCCAATAATGCCAGAACAGCACCAAAACCATTGTTAGGGTTGGCGCCAAGTTGCTTGAACGTGTCAGCATGTTTTTCAAATACATCCTTGAAGAAAACAGAGACAGCATGGCCAAATAAAATGGGATCAGACACCTTCATCATGGTGGCTTTCAGGTGAAGAGAAAACAGAACACCGGATTGAGCAGCTTCCTCAATAGCTTCTTCCAGGAAGCTGGCTAAGGCTGTTGCACTCATGACAGAGGTGTCTATTATTTCACCATCGAGTAAGGGAGCATAGGGCTTGAGCGTGCTTATGTTGCCAGATTCATCTACAAATTCGATACGGTAAGTCGCGTCACCATCAATGGTCAGTGATTTTTCACTACCAAAGAAATCGCCTTCAGTCATATGGGCGACTTTTGTTTTGGAGGTCGAAGACCATTCACCCATGGAGTGTGGATTCTGACGGGCATACTGTTTTACAGCTCCGGGCGCGCGGCGGTCCGAATTCCCTTCCCGTAGTACCGGGTTGACGGCACTGCCTTTTACGCTGTCATAACGGTCCTTGATAATTTTTTCTTCATCACTGGCTGGATTTTCAGGGTAATCAGGCAGAGGATAGCCTTTGGCCTGCAATTCCTGAATGGTGGCATTCAGTTGGGGTAAGGAGGCACTGATATTAGGCAGCTTGATGATGTTTGCTTCCGGTTTCAGCGCAAGGGCGCCAAGATAAGCCAGATCATCCGATTGTTTCATGGCGTCAGGCAGGTAATCAGGGAAAACAGCAAGAATACGTCCGGCCAGGGAAATATCGCGGGTTTCCACGTTTATACCTGAGGAGCCGGTAAAAGCCCGTATAACAGGCAGCAGGGAATAGGTGGCCAGTGCCGGTGCTTCATCTGTGAGTGTATAAATAATGGTTGTTTTGTCGGACATGATTTACCTGATGGTTATAATTGTTATGGTGTAATTGGTTGCACAAATATCAGGCTCAATAACGACATAAATTCACAAACAGGTAGAAAAAAGCACCCGGATTTTGTGGCAGTAATGTCAGGGAATCTTGGCCCAATAGCCAGGGTGCGGATTATAACAATATGCGCCTGACGAGAGTAGGGTAGATTGTATCAGTCAACAATCAGAGAGAAATCGACGCCGGGGAGTGCTTGGGAGACAGTTGAATAGGGCAGTGAGGAGTGGCAAGCAAGTCGCCATCACAAATTGCCGGCCTCACCAGCCCTACATTTTTTCCAGTGTATTGATGCCAAGTAATGATAATCCCTGCTGTATGGTTGCTGCTGTCAGATGACAAAGCCCGAGGCGTGAGTTACGTACTTCACTTTCAGCTTTTAACACCGGGCAGGCTTCATAGAAGCGCATGTAAACCCCTGCCAGCTCATAGAGGTAGAGACAAAGCTGATTAGGAAAGCAGTCCAGAGAAACCTGTTCAACAATTTCAGTTAGCTGGAGCAATTTTAGCGCCAGGGCCTTTTCTTCTTTTTCAATGATATTGATAATGAATTTATGTTCTTCTACTGTATCGAGTTTTCTGAAAATGCTACGAATTCTGGCGTAAGCATAGAGCAGATAGGGGGCGGTATTTCCCTCAAAGGAGAGCATGGTGTCCCAGTCAAAAACATAATCACTGTTTCTGTTTTTACTTAATTCAAAATACTTGATGGCCGCTATGCCGATCACATCCGCAATGGCCTGCCTCTCGGATTCATCCATCGTGGGATTTTTTTCACTGACCAGATCAAGGGCTCGGGCAACACCTTCATTCACCAGGTCCAGCAGTTTGACAGTGCCGCCGCTTCGGGTTTTAAAGGGTTTTCCGTCACTTCCCATCATGGTGCCGTAGGACAAATGTTCCAGCGAGCATGAATCTTTTTTATAGCCGACCAGTTCGGCGACCCTGAAAACCTGCTGGAAATGCAGGCTCTGACGCGCGTCAACGACATAAAGAATTCGATCTGCGTGCAAGGTTTTATTCCGATACTCAATAGCAGCAAGGTCGGTGGTGGCGTAGAGGTAACCGCCATCAGATTTTTGCACAATGACAGGAAGAGGCGAGCCATCCTTGCTGGTAAACTCGTCAAGAAACACACAGCTGGCGCCATCTGATTTAGTAATCAAATCCCGGGCTTCCAGTTCCGAAATGACAGTAGCCAGCTTGTCATTGTAGAAGCTTTCCGGCCGCACATCATCGCGTGTCAGGGTAATGCCCAACAGACGATAAAGCTGGTCACAGTGTGTGACGGAAATATTTATGAATTCTTGCCACAATGCCTTGCATTCGGTGTCACCGGCCTGCAGTTTTACGACGTTGTCGCGGCTGGTCTTTGCAAACTCCGGATCAGCATCAAAGCGTTCCTTGGCCTGACGATAAAACACCTCAAGATCTGATAGCTCATTGGCCAGCGCCGTCTCATCATTTTGGGCTTGCTGCAATTCCTGCATATGGGTGATCAGCATGCCAAACTGTGTTCCCCAGTCACCAAAGTGATTCTGCCTGATAACTGTATGGCCGAGGTGTTCAAAAATTCTTACCAGGGCATCACCGATAATCGTCCCACGCATATGACCGACATGCATTTCCTTGGCTAGATTGGGAGAGGAGTAATCTACAACAACATTAAGGGGCTTGCTGGTAGCCTGGATTAATTGACCAGACTCAAGCAGCATATTTAGTTTGCCTGAAAGAAACTGCGGGGCAATATGAATGTTAATAAAACCGGGTCCGGCCAGCTCGACTTTATCTGCAAGAGCAGAAAGATCAAGGTTACCAAGGACTTCTTCACCCAGTTGGCGGGGGTTTTTGCCGGCTTTCTTGGCCACTGCCATAATGCCATTGGCCTGGTAATCGCCAAACTTTTCTTCCCGGGCATAATTAATTAATGCCTGACAATCTTCAACCCCGGCAGTAACGCTGATTGCTTTGGAGATAATGGTATCGAGTTCTTGCTTGAGGTTCATAACCCTGAGGAATCCGTAATCAAAAAAGGAGGCATTTTACACCAAAGGCTCACTCCAGGCTTTGAAAAAGCGGAAGAATTAAAAAAGGCGCTGTTAAGCGCCTTTTTATTATTCCGAAATTGAATGGAATTATTCGCCGGTTGCAAAGCAGTAGTAATAGCCGTTACCGCCTGAGGCCTGCAGTTGTTCCTGACTGCATCCTCGTGATGGATGTGCTGCATTCCATGACTCGGCCATAGCACCGCCACCAACGCGGTCAAAATGTCCTACCGTCGCACGAGACTGGTCTGTATTACTGGTCCAGTTATTACAGGTCAGGTCCGATGCGGTTCCGTCAGGATTGGTGCCGGTCAGAACGTCATGTTGGTTGGGTTGATCTCCGACACCATTAACAGTATCGCCATTTTCCGTCACGGAGCGTTGTTTGTTCAGGTTGGCATTGGAGTAATGGATATCCATAACGCTACGTCCCACCAGTTCACCATTAGCATTGAACCAGGGTCCGTTGCCTATCCTGTCTCTGGCGTAAACACCGGAAGCACCAGTGGTGCTCAGGTAGGCGCGCCAGGTCTTGCCGGTAACACCGGCCTCTGTTGCCAGCGCAGCACAATGTGCGTCAGCACCTGCGAGTCCACCCAGATTGGCACCATCACCAAGTCCGCGACTGGTGATAAAAAAGCTCATGCTGGTGTCCTGATCACCTTGCCCGGGTTGGGCAAGAACCGAAATGCTACTGGTGGTTGCTGCCAACAAAGCGCCGGCTAGAATAATTTTTTTCATTTCCATTTTCATTTTTTCCCCTCGTATATTGGAATGCTGTGAATAGCATACCTTGTAGTTATTTATTCCTGATATGAGTGATTATTTATAACCGAATAACTTTTTACAAGCCATTGAATATCATTAAAGTGCGCAAGTAATTTTTAAATACAGGCTATTACAGTAAAATTTTACTCCTATTGAGCCATTTCAGGCGGGTAAAGTGCAGGAATGTAGCACCGCAGCCAATTGCTCAGGACAGGAAAGGAATGGGCTATGGTCAGCATCAAGTTGAATCATTTCATCACAGTGCTGTTGTTTAATCATATGGCGTTGGTGGGCAATCGGAATTACCTGATCATTGAGACAGCAGATATAGGTTTTTGCTAACTGCCCGAAATTAGCTTCACTCAGGTTCACTTTTCCAGATAATGGTAAAACGGCCTGAACAGGGAAGGATTTGGGTAGTTGATCGCGCCGGGCGTCCGGACAACGGTTATAGAAGAGCGGGGCGATTTTCTCTGGAGCAATGCTGCAAGAGCGTTTATCCGCTGACAATTGCATGGCTTTCTCAATAGCAGCTGGCTTGCTGGCTGCTGCGTTAGAGGCGATAAGATCAAACAGACTTTGCTGGTGACGCGGGAGATATGCGCTCAGGTAGACCAGGCGTTGTATTTTATGAGGTAGTTTTTCTGCGACCTGGGATATGACCATTCCGCTCATACTGTGGCCGACTAATATTACATTATTATCATATATATCAACTAGTTGAGATATATAACTAGAATATTTATTAAGTGAAATGCTGGCCAGTTCCACACTATTATTGCCATGCCCGGGCAGGTCAGGCGCATGCACCGAATGTCCAAGTGCTTCCAGAAGGGGAATTAGTGGCGCCCAGCAAGACGAGGAATGCCAGGCGCCATGCAATAAAAAGATGTCAGGCTTGCGCAAGGCTAGGTCTTATCGCTGAGATAATGTTCCATTTCCAGTGCCGGCTGGTCTGCCCTGGGTCGTCCCACCAGTTTTGCCGGGACTCCAACTACAGTAGTGTGTGCTTCGACATCTTCCAACACCACAGACCCGGCGCCAATCCAGGCGCCTTCACCGATCACCACATTGCCCAGAATGTTAGCGCCGGCACCAATCAATACGCCAGTTTTGATCTTGGGGTGGCGATCACCTGAGTCCTTGCCGGTGCCGCCAAGCGTGACGCCCTGCAAGATGGAAATATTGTCATCCAGTACGCTGGTTTCACCGATGACGATTCCTGTTGCGTGGTCCAGCAGGATACCTGCACCAATTTTGGCTGCCGGGTGGATATCCACGGCAAATATTTCAGAGATGCGGCTCTGTAGATAACGGGCCATGCCACGACGATCCTGTTGCCATAGCCAGTGGGCAATGCGGTATGCCTGCAAGGCCTGAAAGCCTTTAAAATATAAAATAGCGGTGGAGTAACAATTCACTGCGGGGTCGCGTTCACGAATAGCCAGTAGATCCCTGGTAGTATTTTTTATAATGTCCGGGTCGCAGCGTATAGCCTCATCAAATACTCCTTTCAGAGTTTGTGCGGGCATATCGTCGGCTGCCAGTTTTTCAGACAACAGTGAGCTAATTGCAGAACCAAGGTCTTCGTGAGCAAGAATACGTTTACTGAGATAGTTGCCCAGATCTGGCTCTTCCATGAGCAATTCGGTTATTTCTTTTTTTATTGATGACCAAAGTGCATTTTCCATGACATATTTCCCATATCAGAAGGGCCTGCGATTCTATAGTATGTCCTGAGGGCTATCAATCCAGTCTTACTCAGTCAATTTTGACCGCTACCTCAACTCTGGAGTTGCCTGGGCATAGCTGGTATCTTTCCGCGCACAAATTCGGGGCCGCTTTAATTGGATTAATAAGTTTGTTTGTGTGCTTGCCACAGCGCTTGCCAATAAGTTTAATCCTGAATATGAAACCAGTGACGCTTAATCATCGCAGTAACAGAGACAATTATTCATGCCAGTAAAAAATGTAGCAGTTCTCGGTGGTGGCAGTTTTGGCACCGTGATAGCTAACATCATTGCCCATAACAGTCATAAAACCCGACTCTGGATGCGTGATCGGGAGCAGGTGGATTTGCTCAACAAGCTCCACGAAAATACTACTTACCTGCCTGGCTACAAGATACATGAAGATGTTGTCGCCACTGACGACCTGGCGGCAGCGGTGAATAATGTTGACCTGATTTTCGTAGCCGTACCCAGCAGTAGTTTTCGAGCAGTAGTACAGCAGATGACGCCACTGATTCATAAAGAGGTGATTCTGGTCAGTCTTACCAAAGGAATTGAAGCACAGACTTTTGCCTTGATGAGCCAGATCCTTGCAGAAGAGACCGACAACAAACATATCGCGGTTCTCAGTGGCCCCAATTTGGCAAAGGAAATTGCGGTGAGCAGCCCGACAGGCGCGGTAGTTGCCAGTATCGACCCCGATGTGGTCAGTTCGGTTCAGAATGTGCTGCATTCTGACAGTTTTCGTGTCTATGCAAATTCTGACATGCTGGGGGTTGAGCTGGGAGGCTCGCTGAAAAATATTTATGCGATTATTGCCGGGCTTGCCGAGGCCATGGGCATGGGCCACAACACTAATGCCATGCTGGTCACCAGAAGCCTTACAGAAATGGCTCGCTTCGGAGTAGAGTTGGGGGCAGATCCAATGACTTTCCTGGGCTTGTCAGGAGTAGGTGATTTAATAGTGACTTGCTCTTCGCCCCTGTCGCGAAATTTCCGGGTAGGCAAAGCGCTGGGTGAGGGTAAAGATTTAGACATGGTGATCAGCGAAATGGACCAGGTTGCTGAAGGGGTCAATACGCTGAAGCAGGTCAAGGCAAAAGCCGATGAACTCGGGGTAAAAATGCCATTGGTTAACGGGCTCTACGAAATAATGTACAACAATCAAACCGTTGACCATATAATAAGTTCACTAATGCTGGAAGAGCATGGTCTTGATGTTGAGTTTGCCGCGGGACGTCCGCAGCCCTGACACGTTTCCAGCAAGCCTGGAACGGAGGAATTTCCATGACTGATGACAGAGTTGAAGAAGTAAAGAAGAACATCCTTTCTCCTTCCCAATGGGTTCGCATACTGTATATGGTTTTCTATGCAGTGGCCTGTTGGGTATCGTTGATTGTGCTACCGGTGATTATTGTCTGCCAGGTAGTGATTTCGCTCATCAGTGGTGAAGACAACAAAAACCTGCGTGAGTTTGGAGGCAAACTTTCAGCCTATTTACACAATGCCCTGGACTATCTGCTCTATGTGGATGAGACCAAACCATGGCCTTTTGAAAGTAATGAAACGGATGACGAAGCTGATGATGGCCCTGTCACTTATTCAGCGCCAGAAACCGGTTCAACGTCTGCCTCCGATGATACCCAGGCCGGGGCAGGGAGTGCAGAAAGTGCAGAAAGTGGAGAAAGTGGAGAAAGTGCAGACGATGTGTTTGCCGATATCAGTTTTACCAATGACACGCCGGCTTCTGAGCCGGAAAAAGTCGGGACTGATGAACTCAATCCGGCAACAAAGTCTGGCGACGAAGTCAGTGAGGCGGGTAAGTCTGAAGCGGATGAAAAAGCTGATGAAGAATCGTCTAAAGGTCCGCTCTGAATATTTCCTGATGGTGGCAAACCTTTAAAAGACCAGTACCAGTAAGAGAAGTCTGAAGTATGAATTTATATCTGTTGCGGCATGGTGAAGCCGAACCCACCGCGTCTTCCAGTGCTGGCAGACAACTTACAGAAGCAGGACATGAGGAGGTCGCCAGTGTTGCCAGGCAGTTTGCCTCCCGAAACCTGAAACTTGACGCCTGTTTTGTCAGCCCATCACTCAGGGCGCAACAAACCTCAGCGACCTTTCTTTCCCTGGTTTTTGACCCACCTGAGCCCGTTACCACGGATATTCTTAGTCCTGACAAGCGTGCTGCCCAGGCTATCGGATTTCTCGAAAACATCAGCGAAGAAAACGTTCTTCTGGTAAGCCATAACCCGATTCTTTCTGAATTACTCGCCTTACTGACAGACGGCAATGTGGATAACCTGACTATTCTGGAAACTGCTAACATGGCGTGTGTTTCTCTTGAGATCATGGGCCTTGGCATGGGAAGCTGTCCCTTCATCCTGACACCGGATCCCACCCTCGTGCCTTCATCCTGATATCGCCGAATGCAAGCCCGCGAACTTAAAGTCAATGCTGCAGATATAAACCTGGCAGTAAAAACCTGGGGAAACGATACCGATACCCCCATCCTCGCCTTGCATGGTTGGCAGGATAATGCCGCCACCTTTGATCGCCTGATTCCTCAACTGCCAGGTTTTTACTGGATAGTACCGGATCTGCCCGGGCATGGACTGTCAGAACATCGGGGCAAAGGGGCTGAATATACAATCTGGAGTTATTGTGCGGAAATCATTGCACTGGCAGATCAGCTGGGGCTGGAAAAATTTACGTTGCTCGGACACTCCATGGGTGGTGGGATCGCAAACCTGTTGGCTGCGGTATTCCCGGAACGCATTGAAAGGCTGATTCTGCTGGATGTGATTGGCACTATTACCACGGCGGCGACGAATAGTCTTGAGCAATTGTCCATGGGTTTGAAGCACAGGACAAGACAGGCTTTGCGCAAGCCCGGCCTCTACCCAAGTCTGGCTGACGCTATTAATGCACGGGCCAGGAAAGGAGTGACAGCAGAGGCGGCAGCCCTGTTAGGTGCCCGAGGCATTAGCCAATCAGCGGCAGGATATTATTGGCAACATGATCAGCGGCTCACACAAAAAAACCTGCTAAGTATGTGTGACGAGCAGCTTGTACCTTTCTTGCGCGCCATCAATTGCCCCGTGCTGCTGATTACTTCAACAGAAGCGGTGCAGCGTGAGGATGCGATTAAAGTCCGGGTAGCAGAGATAAAGAATATTCGTGTTGAAAAGTTAAGCGGAGGTCATCATCAACATCTTGATGGGGATGTCGATAGCATTGCCGGACTTGTTCGGAACTTTCTCAAGTAACCTGGGCAAATCAAGTAACTCAAATAAGACCTGATGAGTGCTCTGGCAAGGGAATCTCGTGGTGTGATTCTGGCAACTGATGCCAGCCGCTGAAAACTAATTGATCAGTGACAAAAATTCCGTTCGAGTACTTTGTTTTTCGCGGAATGCCCCGAGCATGCAGGAAGTGGTCATGCTGGAATTCTGTTTTTCAACGCCACGCATCATCATGCACATATGTTGGGCTTCTATGATCACGCCAACGCCACGGGCATCCGTGATTTCAAGAATGGTTTCAGCAATTTGCTGGGTCAGATGCTCCTGGATTTGCAGACGTCGGGCAAACACATCGACTATACGTGCAATCTTGGACAAACCAATAACGGTTTCCGAGGGCAGGTAAGCGACATGGCACTTGCCAATGAAAGGCAGCAGATGGTGCTCACACAGAGAGTACAGTTCGATATTCTTGACGATAACCATTTCGTTGGAAGTGGTGGGGAAAAGGGCATTGTTAACAATTTTCTCAATGTCCTGATGATATCCCTGGGTCAGGAATTGCATGGCCTTGGCGGCACGAGCGGGAGTTTCTTTGAGGCCAGGGCGATTCAGATCTTCGCCTGTTGATTCAATTACTGAGGCATAGGCCTCTTCTAAAGTTTTGTCATGCATGATTATTTAAAGATTTTCCTGTTGTTATTGTAAAGCTCTTACACAGCTCTAATACAGTTCTTATACTTTCTTCCGGGTGCCTGTTGCGAGTAGACTGCGCACCCTACGCGATTCTGATAAGCGGGTAAAGTGAATCTGTGAAAAACCCTGTCCCTAGTAATGCTGCCGATTGTGTCAACCTGGTTGCGGAAGAACTTTCCAGCCATGATCTGTTTTATGGCCATGGAACCGATAATCCCGGGGCTGAAGCTCAGTGGTTGGTTATTTCTGTACTTACGGCTGCTGGCATTGAAAAGATCACTGGCGAAACCAGAGTCTCAGAGCAACAACTGGCAAGCATTCATGCGCTGTTGAAACGTCGCATTGAAGAGAAAATTCCCATGGCCTATCTGCTGAATGAGGCATGGTTTGCTGGTGAATGTTACTTTGTCGATGAAAGGGTGCTGGTGCCAAGATCGCCGCTGGCAGAGCTCATAAACAACCGCTTTGAACCATTGCTCAATACCCCGCCTGTGACTATTCTCGATCTTTGCTGCGGCAGCGGTTGCATAGGGTTGGCCTCAGCGCTGGCTTTTCCCGGCAGTCAGGTCATGCTGGCTGATATCTCAGAGCAGGCGCTGGCGGTTGCAGAAATCAATATTCAGCGCTTTGGCCTTGGCGACAGGGTAAGCACGTGCCAGTCAGACCTGTTCGACAGTATTGATCAGTCATTTGACCTGATTATTGCCAATCCACCTTATGTTTCAGAGGCTGAATTTCAGCAGCTGCCTGCGGAATACCATGCGGAGCCGGCACTAGGACTGGTTAGTGATCAGGAAGGGCTGGATATTCCTTTGAAAATTCTGGCGCAAAGTGCAGATCATCTTGGCGCAAAGGGCAGTTTGATACTGGAGACTGGTTATAGCTGGCCAGCCTTACAGCAGGCTCTGCCAAGCCTGCCTTTTATGTGGCTGGAGTTTGAATACGGGGGTGAAGGCGTCTGCTGTTTGACTGCGGAACAGCTTCATAACCATTCTGCTCTCGCGGACCGGAAGCCCGGGAAGCCAAAGAGCGAAAAATAGCAATGAAGTATCAGGGCTAAATCACCGGATTGACTGGTATTTTTGGTAACAAATCCTTGAGTGATGCGTTATAATGCGCGCCTTTTTTACTGGCACAATTTTGGCCCTGAAACCATGTCCGGCAATTCAATAGGCAAGTTATTTACAGTTACCTCCTTTGGTGAAAGTCACGGGCTTGCACTTGGCTGCATCGTCGATGGCTGTCCACCTGGGCTCGCCATCACCGAAGAGGATTTACAGATAGACCTCGATCGGCGCAAGCCCGGCTCCAGTCGCTACACGACCCAACGCAAGGAAGAGGATACCGTGAAGATCCTGTCGGGCGTGTTTGAGGGCAAAACCACTGGCACGCCGATAGGCATGATTATTGAAAATCAGGACCAGAAGAGTAAAGACTACAGCAAGATCAAGGATCTATTCCGGCCTGCCCATGCAGATTACACCTATCAGCAGAAATATGGTGTGCGCGATTACCGTGGCGGAGGTCGCTCCTCAGCTAGGGAAACGGCAATGCGGGTAGCTGCTGGCGCCATAGCGAAGAAATATCTGCTGGAAAGCGAAGGTATCCAGGTGCGCGGATATCTGTCTCAACTGGGCCCGATAAAGGCAGATCTGGTTGACTGGAATGAGGTGGGCAATAATCCGTTCTTTTGCCCCGATCCGGCCAAGGTTGATGAAATGGCAGAATACATGGCAGCACTGGGAAAAGAAGGTAACTCAATCGGTGCCAGAATTTCTGTTGTTGCTAGCGGTGTACCACCGGGCCTGGGTGAGCCGATATTCGACCGTCTGGACGCTGAAATTGCCCACGCCATGATGAGTATCAATGCGGTGAAGGGTGTTGAAATCGGGGCAGGTTTTGATTCCATTGCCCAAAAAGGCTCGGAACATAGAGATTTGATCAGCCCTGAAGGCTTTCATAGCAATAATGCCGGTGGTGTTCTGGGAGGTATCAGCTCGGGGCAGGATATTGTAGCCCATATCGCCCTGAAACCTACCTCAAGTATTCGAATACCCGGTGCTTCAGTAGATATTCACGGCAACCCGGCAGAGGTTGTTACAACCGGCCGGCATGATCCCTGTGTCGGCATCAGGGCAACGCCCATTGCGGAAGCTATGCTGGCCATCGTGTTGATGGATCATTTGCTGCGACAGCGCGGTCAAAATGGCAATGTGGTATCGCAAACACCCCGTATTCCGGCTCAGAAATAAGTTAGAATATATTAAAGTATTTTTAATAACCTATTGTAATTTAAGAGATATATGATGGCAGGCTTAACTTTATACGATAAATTATGGGAATCCCACCTGGTCAAGAATCTGGATGATGATACCTCCCTGATCTACATCGATTTACACTTCCTTCATGAGGTGACTTCGCCCCAGGCTTTTGAAGGTCTGCGTATTGCCGGACGCAAGCCCTGGCGTGCCGGTGCCAATATGGCAACGCCTGACCATAATGTGCCAACCACAAAAGACGAGCGCTCCAGAGGCGTTGAAGGCATTCTTGACCCGACTTCCAAAATACAGGTGAAGTCACTGGACAGTAATTGTCTCGAATTTGGTATCGATGAATTTCAGATTGATGATCCCAGGCATGGCATTGTTCATGTCATAGGTCCTGAGCAGGGGCGTACACTTCCCGGTATGACTATTGTTTGTGGCGATTCCCACACCTCGACCCATGGTGCTTTGGGGGCTCTGGCCCACGGTATAGGCACCTCGGAAGTCGAACATGTGCTGGCTACCCAGTGCCTGGTGCAGAAAAAAGCCAAAAACATGCTCATCAAGGTCAATGGCCAGCTAAATTCCGGTGTCACCGCTAAAGATGTTGTATTGGCTATAATTGGCCACATTGGCACGGCCGGCGGCACGGGCTACACCATAGAATTTGGTGGCGAAGCCATTCAGTCGTTGTCTGTGGAAGGCCGTATGACGGTTTGTAACATGGCTATTGAAGCTGGTGCTCGCGCCGGCATTGTTGCTGTTGATGAAAAAACCATTGAATATGTCAAAGGCCGCCCATTTGCCCCGACCGGCGAAACCTGGGACCTGGCTGAAGCAGCCTGGCGTGATCTTGTCAGTGATGCCGATGCTGAATTTGATGCCGTGGTAGAACTTGAGGCGGCAGATATTGCGCCACAGGTAAGCTGGGGCACATCCCCTGAAATGGTGGCGCCTGTTACCGGTAATGTCCCTGATCCGGCGTTAATGACCAATGAGAGTAAACGCAATAACTATCAGCAGGCCCTGAAATACATGGGGCTGGAGGCTGGAACTCCAATCCAGTCCATCCAGCTGGATCGGGTTTTTATTGGCTCTTGTACCAATTCCCGTATTGAAGACTTACGCGCTGCTGCGGCGGTGGTAAAAGGGCGCAAGGTTGCGGCCAACATCAAGGAAGCCCTGGTAGTTCCTGGCTCCGGGCTGGTTAAGGCCCAGGCCGAGCTGGAAGGACTGGACAGAATATTTACCGAGGCAGGGCTGCAATGGCGTGAACCGGGTTGTTCCATGTGCCTTGCCATGAATGCCGATCAACTGGGAGAGGGCGAACATTGCGCTTCCACGTCAAATCGCAATTTTGAAGGAAGACAGGGCTTTGGCGGTAGAACTCACCTGGTGAGTCCGGCGATGGCAGCTGCTGCCGCGGTGCATGGGCATTTTGTTGACATCAGAGAAGTCGAATTAAACTAATAACTATATTTATCAAATAGATAGAGAACTAACATGAAAAAGTTTATATCAGAAGACGGGCTGGTTTTACCGCTGGACAGAGCCAACGTGGATACTGACTATATAATCCCCAAGCAATTCCTTAAATCCATTAAGCGTACAGGGTTTGGTAAAAACCTGTTTGACGAGGCGCGCTACCTGGACAAGGGCTTACCCGATGCTGACTGCTCTGACCGCCCCATAAATCCTGACTTTGTCATGAACCAGCCACGCTATAAGGGCGTCTCTATCCTGCTAGCCAGAGAGAACTTCGGTTGTGGCTCCAGTCGTGAGCACGCTCCCTGGGCCCTGGATGACTATGGATTTCGCTGTGTCATAGCGCCCAGTTTTGCAGATATTTTCTTTAATAACTGTGTGAAGAATGGAATATTACTTATTGTTTTAGAAGATAAAATTGTAGAAAAGCTGTTTTCAGAAACAGCGGCGAATGAGGGTTATCGTCTGGCGGTAGATTTACCGTCCCAGACCATTACTACGCCTTCTGGCGAAACCATAGCCTTTGAAATCGAGGAGTCCCGCAAAAACATTCTGCTCAATGGTCTGGATGATATAAGTCTGACCTTGCAAAACAAGAATGATATTCAGGCATATGAAACTGGCTGGCAGCAGAAATCACCCTGGCTGTTTTCCCAAGCTGGCTCCTAAGCTACTAATTTTTAATAAGAATATAGCCATATTTGGCAAATCCAAGGACATCTAATGAGTAAGTTGTATAACGTGGCTGTCGTAGGCGTCACAGGTGCCGTCGGCCGCACCATGCTGAACATTCTGGAACAGCGTAAGTTCCCCATTGATAATCTTTATCTGCTGGCCAGTGAGCGTAGTGCCGGAGAGAAGATTACGTTTAATAAAAAGCACTATATGGTTGAAAACCTTGCAGATTTTGATTTCAGCAAAGCCGATATCGGGCTTTTCTCGCCGGGCGCGAGCGTTTCTGCAGTGTATGCCCCCAAAGCTGGTGCAGCAGGCTGTGTCGTCATTGATAACACATCCCAGTTTCGCTATCAGGATGATATTCCACTGATTGTGCCTGAAGTTAATGCTCATGCACTTGCCCAGTACACCAACCACAATATTATTGCCAACCCGAATTGCTCCACGATTCAGATGATGGTTGCCCTGAAACCTATCCAGGAAGCGGTGGGTATTGAGAGAATCAATGTTTGTACCTACCAGGCAGTCTCGGGCACAGGCAAAAAGGCGATTGATGAGCTGGCCGGGCAAACAGCGAAACTATTGAATGGTAAAGAGGCAGATGTTGAAGTTTATCCCCGCCAGATTGCCTTCAATGTGATCCCGCAATGCGATGTTTTCATGGACAATGGCTATACCAAGGAAGAAATGAAAATGGTGTGGGAAACCCGCAAGATACTGGAAGACGACAATATTCAGGTCAATCCGACCTGTGTTCGGGTTCCGGTGTTCTATTCTCACTCAGAAGCCGTGCATATCGAGACCAAAACACATATTTCTGCAGAAGCGGCCAGGGCATTGCTTGAAAAAGCCCCCGGGATCAAGGTAATGGATACCCGTGAAAATGGCGGTTATCCAACGCCAATTGGCGAGGGAACTGACCATGATGAAGTCTGGGTTGGTCGTATCAGGCAGGATATTTCTCATCCTAATGGCCTCAATATGTGGATTGTGTCTGATAATTTACGAAAAGGCGCCGCTTTGAACTCAATTCAGATAGCAGAAGTATTGATAAAAGACTATTTATAATGAATACTTGCGACGGAATCTTAAAAAAGATTCTGTAATTGCAATAACGTTCAAAATAGCGAATGACAGGAAGCTCTATGCTGTCCAGATGTAGAAAATTCCTCTCCCTGATAACCCTGGTTGCAGGGCTTGTCCACTCAAGCCAACTGCTGGCTCTAGGCCTTGGTGATCTCACCGTTAACTCCAGTTTGAATGAACCACTGGAAGCCACGATTGAATTACTGGGGCTGGACGGCCTGACTAGTGGTCAGATTCAGGCCCGTCTGGGAAGTGTTGACGAGTTCGAACGCGCCAATATCAATCGCGATTTCCTGATTGATGATATTCAGCTTGAAATCATTATCTTCAATAGTGAACAGGGAATTCTGCGCCTTACCAGTGAAGAGCCGGTTATCGAGCCTTTCCTGAGCATGGTGATTAACGTGGGCTGGCCAACTGGTCGGCTGATGCGTGACTACACGGCACTTATTGATCTGCCGGTTTTTGTCAGCGATGAGCCTCAGGTTGTGCCTCTGGATGTCCCACAGACACCTGCCCCAGTCAGGGAAGAAACACCGCCCCCTGCGCCAGAGCCTGAAGCCGAGATCATCAGCAATGCTGAACCGATTGCCCCCGCCGTTGAGGATATTACTGAGCCAGCGCCGGCAGAACCCGCTCAGGAAATTGCTGAACAAGAGAACGAAGAGCCAGAGGCAGCGAAATCAAATACCGAATCATTGGCGGAGCAGGATGCCGCCGAGCTAATGGTCGCTGAAGAGCCTGAACCTGTTGCCGATACTGGTGTGACAGAAGTTTCCGAAGAAGTGGCGGCAGTAGAAGAGCCCGCCGAGTCAGAACAACCGGCTACAGTAACGGTTGAGTCCGGTGACACCCTTTATGACATAGCGGCAAACAATCGTCCAGCTACCAGTGTTTCTGTAGAACAGACAATGCTGGCAATCCAGCGCGCCAATCCTCAGGCCTTTATTGACAACAATATCAATATGATTCGTGTTGGGCAGGTATTGCGTATTCCGTCAATCCAGCAAGTACAGAGCATTGATCAGGCCCAGGCGCTCAACCAGATTGCCTTGCAGAATCAGGCGGTCTCGGTGCAGCCGCTGGATTTCAGTGCAAATAACGCTGCCAACAGCGCAGATAGTACCGATGAGCTGACGATTCTCAGTGGTGAAGACGGCACTGATTCCCTCAGTGGCGACAATGACATGGCTGAAACCATTGCCGCGCTTGAGAACCAACTGGCTATTAGTGAAGAAAACCTGGATCGTGCCAGGCTGGAAAATGCTGAACTGACTGCCCGTTTTAACGAACTCAGCGAACAGGTCGATATTCTGCAAAATATTATTGCCATGCAGGATGAACGTCTGGCGCAGTTACAGGCCGATCTAACTGCCCGTAACGCGGAAGCAGCTCTGGCTACTGCACAACCTATGGTAGATACCCCGGCACAGCCACCGCAGGCTGATAATTCCATCATGGGGAAATTGAGTTCCGTTTTTGAAAATACCCTTGTTCTGGTTTCCAGTCTTCTGGCGTTGATTCTGCTGGTAGTAGGGTTTTTGGTTTGGCGCAGACGCGCAGCCCAGGATGCAATGGATGATTTTGGTATGGCTGAAACTGCCATGGCAGGTAATGCAACACGAGCCATCGACATTGATGAGCCGGAAGGTGCCTCAGCGGGCTTCCTGGCTGCACTGAAAGCCAGAATGTCTCGTAACAATACAGAAGATGATTACGCTGAAGAAATTGATGAATCTGACCAGGCTGAGCTTATTGATGCAGACAGTGACGAAGCCGATGTTGAGGAGTCAGATTTTGAGCCCGCCGGCCTTGCTGCCATCGAAGAGAGTGATGCATTAGACGCTCTTGAAGAGGAGCTTGAGGACGATATTGACGATATAGATGAAGTTGAAGAAGAAAGCACTGGTCTTTTAGGAAAGCTGAAAGGCTTGTTTAGACGCTCTTCAGACGATGAAGATGAAGCCGACGAAGCTGATATTGATCAGTTCTATGATGACTCTGAAGACCTGGAAGACGACATAGATGACGATGATGACACTGATGAGTCTTCCTATGCTGAGGAAGATGACGCCGATGACGATGATGAATTCAGTGATTTAATCATAGATGATTTTGATGACGATGAAGCTGACTCTCACGAAGATAGCGGTGAGGATACCAATGAAGGCAGTCAGGAACTGGTAGCTGAGTCAGCAGATGCCTTGCTGGATAAATTCCTGGATGACGTAGATCTGGATGAGACTGATTCAGCTGAGGCAGATGGCGACACCGAAACTGAAGCGCTTGAAGAGTCCGGGCAAGACACCCCCGCAAACGATGATGTGACTTTTGATCTTGGCGATTTTGATGCCTCCAAAGAGCTCCAGCGGGAAGAGGGTGTTGTAGCCCCGGAACAAGCAAATGTTGAGTCATTGGTTGATAATATGGCCGACAGCGATTCGGAAGATGTTTTCGAGGTGGAAGACGATGCCTTCGACCTGGGGAACTTTACCCTGGACGATGCTGATAACGACAAACACCAAGGGGACTCTGAAGACAGCGCTGAAAGCACTGCAAAAACTGAAAGCAATGAGCTTGAAGAGCAAGCGGAAGTAACTCTTGCTGAAGACTCTCCCCGGGACATTGAAGACGATTCCAATGCGCTTAAATTTGGTCTGGATCCAGCAACGACTGGTACCCAGGATGAAGTCGTCGCCGTTACTGAGGCCGCCGAGGATGTTGAAACCTTTGATTTCTCCCTTGATGACAAAACCCCGGATGAATCAACCAGCCCTGCTGAAGAAGAGGAAAGCCCTGCAGACCTCGAAAGTTTCGACTTTAAAATAGATGATGCTGCGCAAAGCCCGGAATCAACTGACGACAATGGTCAGTCGGAGTCTGGGGATGAGGATGGTGATGGTGATGTAGAGACCTTTGATTTTGATGTGAGCTCAGTCTCTTCGTTTGCGGAAAGCAGTAAACCTGAATCATTTGATGCAGATGCGCCAGTTCTTAAAGATGAAGTTAAAGACGATGATGTAGAAACATTTAATTTTGATCTGGGCGATGTTTCTGTAGACGATGAACAGGATGCCCCTGTGCTGGAAAGCGATGATGATATTGTGATTGAGGAGCCTGAATCAGATGACCATTCTCTTGAATCATTAGCTGCCGCATTGGGACAGGTAGATGCAGGCGATTCAGATGACGATTCGGATACAGCTGTCACTGATGATAATGAGTTTGACCTGGGTGAGATTCACCTTGATGACAGCCTGTTCGAGATCGACGACGAAGATGATGCTCAGGAAACCGGTGATGAGCCTATCTCTGACCGTGATGAGGCATCCACAAAACTGGATCTGGCTGTTGCCTATGAGGCGATGGGAGATCTGGACGGCGCGAAAGAAATTCTTAGCGAAGTAGTTGCCGAAGGTAATGCCGAGCAAATAGCAGAGGCGACAAAGCTTTTGCAAAAATGGTCTGACTCCTGAGATCAGTACAGGCTAGCTACTAGGTGACAGGCTCTTCCCCATCTCCCGCTGAAGCCAGCAGAATTGCCTTGGGCATTGAATACAATGGCAGTTGTTTCAATGGCTATCAGGCGCAGAAAGATGACCGTGTTATAACCGTTCAGGAATCACTGGAATCAGCGCTCAGTGAAGTGGCGAATCATCCGGTGACCCTGCATTGCGCAGGACGCACCGATGCAGGAGTTCATGCCACCGGGCAGGTTGTTCATTTCGATGCGCAATTCGCCAGACCTGAAAGTGCTTGGGTAAGGGGAGGTAATGCCATACTACCGCCAACTATCTCGATTTGCTGGTCCAGACAGGTAAGCCCTGACTTTCATGCCCGCTTTAGTGCTACGTCAAGACGCTATCGTTACATCTTTTACAACAATAAAGTGAAACCGGCGATTCTGAGTAATCTGGTCACGCATCATTACCGTACACTTGATGAAGAAGCCATGCATGAGGCTGCTCAACTCCTGTTGGGTGAAAATGACTTTACCTCGTTTCGTGGTGCTGCATGCCAATCCTCCACTCCAATGAGAAACATGATGCAGTTGTCGGTAACCAGGCAAGGTGATTTTGTCATCATGGAAGTTACCGCCAATGCCTTTTTGCTGCATATGGTCAGAAATATTGCAGGTGTTTTGCAGGCGATCGGCGCCGGCATCAAACCTGTGGAGTGGGCTGCCGAGGTGCTGGCAAGCAAGGATCGAAAACTGGCAGGCGTTACCGCTCATGCGGATGGTCTTTACCTGGTAAAAGTGACATATCCTGAACATTATGAATTACCTGAATCTGCGCCCGGACCGGCTTTTCTGTGTTGTTGAATATGATAAGAAAAGCCCGCTGAATAGAGCGCTGGATATAGGTTTAATGGCGCCGCTTTGGTAGAATCAGGCTCGTTTTTATCCTTTTGGCTTACACCGATTCAGTCTCTGCCATTTTGCGCAGTATTAAGCTTAATTAATCAGGAGAATGTCAGAAGGCCGCGTGACTTCTACCGATACTGGCGGCCTGATTTGGCTCTTTGTTATGCAGAAAAAACAGGCAAACAGCCATACGCTGGTGAAGTTCTGTGGTATTACCCGCACTGCTGATGCGGCCACTGCTTTACGTGTCGGGGCAAATGCTCTGGGGCTGGTGTTTTTTGCCGGCAGTCCACGTTTTGTTACAAGCGAGCAGGCAGCAGAAATATGTCGTGTTATCGATGGCAATGAGACCAATAACAGGGTTTTGAAAGTGGGCCTGTTTGTCGATGCCGCCGCCGAGGATGTGCTGCAAGTACTTGAACAGGTGCCATTGGATATTCTGCAGTTTCATGGCAATGAACCAGCGGCATATTGCGAACAATTCCATCTCCCGTACTGGAAAGCTTTGCGGGTCAGGAATGCGGGCGATATTGAGAATTTTATTCCGGCCTATACATCAGCTGCTGCCTTATTGCTGGATGCCTGGCATCCAGATCAGCATGGCGGGACCGGATTGGCATTTGACTGGGATCTGCTTGCCGGAATTAATCCGGAACAAAACATTGTTTTGGCTGGTGGTTTGACTCCAGAGAATGTTGCGCAAGCCATCAGGCAAGTAGCCCCCTGGGGAGTTGATGTGAGTAGTGGGATTGAAGAAGCACCCGGAATCAAGTCTGAAAGTCTTATGAAACAATTTATAGAAGAGGTTAGAAGTGTCTGAATCAAAAGTGTTACATGGTGAATACAACAGTCCTGACGAACATGGACATTTTGGTCCCTATGGCGGGATTTTTGTCGGCGAAACCCTGATGCCGGCGCTTGATGAACTGAACAGGAAATATGCCGAGTTAAAAGCTGATCCGGCTTTCTGGGCGGAGTTTGATTATGACCTCAAACATTATGTAGGCAGACCCTCACCACTGTATTTTGCTGAACGTCTAACCAACAAGCTTGGTGGAGCAAGGGTATTTCTGAAGCGCGAAGACCTTAACCATACCGGCGCTCACAAGGTAAACAATACTATTGGGCAGGCATTGCTGGCCAAAGCCATGGGCAAGACTCGCATCATTGCGGAAACCGGTGCCGGTCAACATGGCGTGGCTTCAGCCACGGTTGCCGCGCGTCTGGGGCTTGAATGCCATGTGTATATGGGTGTCGAAGATATCAAGCGCCAATCAGCCAATGTGTACCGTATGAAGATGCTCGGCGCCAATGTGGTAGGGGTGGATTCAGGTTCATGCACATTGAAGGATGCTATGAATGAAGCGCTTCGGGACTGGGCGACCAACGTGGATAATACCTATTACATTATCGGCACTGTGGCCGGCCCCCATCCTTATCCAATGCTGGTGCGTGATTTCCAAAGTGTTATCGGACGAGAAGCCCGCGAGCAATGTATTGAATTGACCGGTCGCTTGCCAGATACCCTGGTCGCCTGTGTTGGCGGTGGCTCCAATGCTATTGGCCTGTTCTATCCTTTCATTCCCGACGAGTCAGTAGCCATGGTCGGTGTGGAGGCAGGCGGTCATGGTCTGGAAACCGGTGAACATGCGGCACCACTGTGCACCGGTCAGCCAGGAGTGCTGCACGGCAACCGTACCTACCTGATGAATGACGAAAATGGTCAGATTCTTGATACCCATTCTATTTCTGCAGGTCTGGACTATCCGGGTGTTGGGCCTGAACATTCCTGGCTCAAGGATTTGCATCGTGCTACCTATACCTCGGTAACCGATGATGAAACCCTGGAAGCCTTTAGAATGCTAACCCGGGTAGAAGGGATTATTCCTGCACTGGAAACCAGCCATGCCATTGCCTGGGTGATGAAAGAAGCTCCTAAACTACCGAAGGATCATATTATTATTGTGAATCTGTCAGGCAGAGGCGATAAAGATATGCATACTGTTGCGGAAATTGAGGGGATGACCCTTTAGTTTTTGATCAATAGCACACTGGCGCAGTGTGACCACAATAGTAAAAATAAAAACAACAATAAATCCTGAATCATCGGGTGTATGGATAAAAGAAGTATGAGCAGAATTGCTGGATGTTTTGAACAATTAAAGCAACAGGGACGCAAGGCACTGGTTCCCTACCTGACGGCAGGCGACCCTAATCTTGAGACCACGCTGTCTCTGATGCATGCATTGGTGGCAAACGGGGCGGATATTATAGAGCTGGGATTTCCCTTCACTGATCCTACTTCCGATGGCCCGGTAATTCAGCGCGCCGTTGAACGTGCTCTGGCCACTAACACCACCCTCAAGGGTGTACTTGAAACCGTCTCGCGTTTTCGCGAAGAAGATGACACTACGCCAGTGGTTCTGATGGGATATCTGAATCCTGTGGAATGCATGGGTTATCAGAAATTCACCGATGCTGCTGTGGCAGCGGGTGTTGATGGTGTGCTGATTGTTGATATGCCGCCGGAAGAATCCCATGACCTTGAAGAAATAATTCATAGAACAGCTCTGGATGGCATCTTCCTGGTAGCCCCAACGACTTCAGATTCCAGGGTTAGTTATATTTGCAAGCAAAGCAGCGGTTATGTGTATTATGTCTCCCTGAAAGGGGTAACTGGCGCTGGAAATCTCGACATCGAATCGGTTAAGGAAAATCTGGCACGGGTCAGGGCGAATACTGATTTGCCGGTTGGCGTCGGTTTTGGTATCAAGGATGCTAAAAGCGCCAGACTAATTTCCGAGATTGCTGATGCCGTGGTGGTTGGCAGTGCCTTGATTAATAAAATTGCTGAACTTGATGCCAGCAAACACTATAGTCGGGAAGAGTTGCAAACGCATATCACCTTGATAAAAGAAATACGTGATGCGATGGATGCCTAGCTGGCATTATTTAAAAGCAAGGTCGAATAACACTGAGATTATGCAGGTTTCAGAGCGGGTTTGCAAAATACAGTCACTTTTAATTTTTAGCAGGTAACAATGAGCTGGATAAATAAAATACTTCCTTCTGTCGGGCGCTCTGACGACACAGGTAAATCGCGCAGTATCCCCGAAGGCCTATGGAAAAAATGCCCTCGTTGTGAAGCGGTGCTGTATCGGGATAACCTGGATGAGAATCTGGATGTGTGTCCGAAATGCGACCACCATTTACGTATTTCAGCACGCCGTCGTTTGCAAATATTTCTTGACGAGGGAAACCAGGAAGAGCTGGGGGCAGATATTGTGCCTAATGACAAACTTAAATTCCGTGATCTGAAGAGATACAAGGATCGACTTGCTGCTGCCACTAAAGCCACTGGCGAAAACGATGCCATGGTGGTTAAAAAAGGCACTTTGAACGGCAGTCCTGTGGTCGTTGCTGCTTTTGAATTTGGTTTTATTGGTGGTTCCATGGGGGCAGTAGTGGGCGAAAAATTCACTCTGGCCGTAGAGCGTTGTCTTGCTGAAGACTTGCCGCTGGTATGTTTTGCCACCAGTGGTGGGGCGCGCATGCAGGAAGCGTTGATTTCCCTGATGCAAATGGCCAAGACAGCCGCTGCGTTGGAAAAGATGAAACAGAAAGGGCTGTTATATATCTCGGTCCTGGTGGATCCGGTCTATGGTGGTGTCTCTGCAAGTCTGGCCATGCTGGGAGATATTAATATTGCCGAACCCAATGCGTTTATCGGTTTTGCCGGACAGGATGTAATTCGTCAAACTGTGCGGGAAAAACTGCCAGAAGGTTTTCAACGCAGTGAATTCCTGTTGGAGCATGGGGCTATTGATATGATAGTTCACCGCAAACAACTTCGTGATCGGATCAGTGCCCTGATTAATAAGCTCATGCATCGATTCGGCGAAGACTATGCTCGCCAGGAGCTGCAGGATAATCAGGGACTGGCCTGATAATAACTTTGACGACGCACTTATTCTTGGTCTTACCAGACTCTGGAGTTACTGTTTATAATTTATTTAACTGTTTCAGGGGCGGGGCTTGAATCTTCCACAATGGCTTGAGTATCTCGAGCAATGTCATCCCAGCACTATTGAGCTGGGCCTTGACCGGATTAAACAGGTAGCAGACAAACTCCCTATCTCTTTTGATAAGAGTAAGGTCATCACCGTGGCCGGAACCAATGGCAAGGGCTCTACGGTCACTATGCTGGCATCAATTCTAGCTGGGGCCGGCTTTACTACCTGCTGTTATACCTCGCCCCATCTCATCCATTACAACGAAAGAGTAAGGCTTGGTGAACGTCTGGCCACAGATGAAGAGTTATGCGACTCTTTTGCAGCAGTGGAAGCCATGCGTGGCGATGTCCAGCTTACCTATTTTGAATTTGGTACATTGGCCGCCTTCCAGATTTTTTCAACTTACCAACCCGATTACATCATTCTGGAAGTTGGCCTTGGCGGTCGCCTTGATGCTGTCAATATCGTTGATCCTGATCTGGCGATTCTGACCAATGTGGCACTTGATCATACTGATTGGCTTGGTGATACCAGAGAGAAAATTGGCTTTGAGAAAGCGGGCATTTTTCGAGCCGACAAGCCCGCGCTCATTGGAGAAAAGGATATTCCGGAAACCGTCCTTAGTCAGGCAGCGACGATCGGAGCCCTGGTTTTTGCCAACGGCCAGCAGTTCAGTGCCGAAGTTGAGGGGCAGAGTTTGTCAGAGACTTCTCCAACCTGGAACTGGCAAGGCAAAGATAATAAGGGCGAGGACAGACATCTGGCCGCACTTCCACAAAATGATTTCCCTCTGGATAATTGTGCCACGGTTATTCAGGCAATTTCCCTGCTAGAGCCGGCCATCGATGCCGGGCAAATAGCCTCTGGTTTGATGAACGCCAGTCTGCCAGGGCGCTTTCAACAGGTGGACAGAGGCTATCCGCTTATTCTTGATGTGGCTCATAATCCTCATGCCGCAAGACGACTTGCATCACAGATTAGCCTGCGTTTTGCCGGGCAGCAAGTACATCTGGTGCTTGCCATGCTTGCGGATAAAAACTACCGTGAAGTTATCGATGTTTTTCAGCATCTGAAGCCGCACTGGTATGTCGCCGGAATTGATGAAGAGCGAGGACTGGAAGGAAAAATACTATATAATTACCTGCACGAATCAGGCGCCAGCGAAGTACATTGTTACTCTTCGATAAGCGAGGCCTTTAAAGCTGCAGAATCTGCGGTAAAAGCGTCTGTCGAAGAAAGCGCAATAGAGAATTCCAATAATGGAGTGGTATTGGTTACTGGATCGTTTTTTACAGTCACAGCGGTACTGGAGTTGATTTGAATACAGCGATGAAACAGCGACTGGTAGGGACTGTTGTAATAGGTTGCCTTGCTATCATTTTCATCCCCGCCTTACTGGATGGCGAAGGCGTTTCACCCCCTGAAATGACCTCCTCAATGCCTGCACCTCCCCCTATGCCCCAGGTTCCTGTTATTCAGCAGGAACGCCCGCTGATTACTGCTGATACGCTAGCCTCTCCAGACCCGGAACCTGATGCGGATGATGAACCAGCGACTTCGGCGCGAGACACTACCAGCACTACCTCTGCACCACCTGCGCCGGAAAGACCAAAACTGAACACGGCCGGCATCCCTGCAACCTGGACTGTGCGTCTGGGCTCATTTGGCGAAAAGGCCAACGCAGAAGGTCTCGTCGCGAGACTCAGAGAGCAGGGCTATCAAGGCTTTAACAGGCCCATCAATTCAAGCAGAGGACCGCTTACCGGCGTTTATGTGGGGCCAGTGCTGACCGAAGCAGAGGCCGGCAATTTACAACGCAAACTGGCGTCTGAATTCAAACTGGAAGGTGTAGTGGTTCAGTTCTCCATTGAAGAACTGGAACAATAACGGGCTGTCTTTTTTATGTCGATGGTCGATCTCATCATTCTTGGCATTATTGTTATATCGGCATTGATTGGTGTGTTTCGGGGCCTGATAAAAGAGGCTTTGTCTCTGGCCAGCTGGTTTGCTGCCATTGTGGCGGGCACCCTGTTTAGCGGGCAGCTCTCCGGTGTAATGGAAAATTTGATTAATAATGACAGCTTACGCAGAATAGCAGCCTTTGCGATCCTGTTTGTCGTTGTTATTTTCGCCGGCACCATGCTCAGCAATCTGTTTTCAAAATTAACAGAAGCTGCGGGCTTAAAAGGCGCTGACAGAACCCTGGGGGCTTTGTTTGGTATTTTACGTGGCCTGATCATCGTTCTGGTTGTTATTTTTATTGGCACCCAGTTTGATATTTCGCAGCGCTGGTTTGAAGGTTCAAAGCTGGTTCCCCTTGCGGTCACCATGATTGACTATTTGCAGGGTATTTTCGGCTTTGATTCATTGCCGGGACAAACTGCTGAAGCGGCCGAGGATGTTAGTGTCTGATGGCTTTTTCACTCCACCATAACAGGACGATATAAGGGCAAAACATCATGTGTGGCATTGTCGGTTTAGTAGGTAAATCCAGCGTAAACCTCTCGCTTTATGACAGCCTGACGGTGCTTCAGCATCGAGGTCAGGATGCCGCAGGCATTGTTACCAGTGACAATGGAAAGTTATATCTGCGTAAAGATAATGGCCTGGTGCGCGATGTGTTTCGAACCAGTCATATGCGTCAGTTAACGGGAAATATGGGAATCGGCCATGTGCGTTATCCTACAGCTGGCAGTAGCGGTCCGGCTCAGGCTCAACCCCTCTATGTAAACTCTCCCTATGGTATAAGTCTCGCCCACAACGGTAATCTCACTAATTCGGAAGAACTCAGCAAGGATATATTCAGGGATGACCTGCGCCATCTCAATACCGATTCCGATTCAGAGGTATTGCTTAACGTCTTTGCTCATGAGTTACAGGTCCTGAAGAAAATTCAGCCAACCGCAGAAGATGTATTTACCGCGGTCGAGGGGGTTCATCGACGTTGTCGTGGAGCCTATGCTGCGGTGGCCATGCTGGTGGGTTATGGCATTGTCGGCTTTCGTGATAAATACGGTATACGCCCACTGGTGTTTGGTAAAAGACGCACACGAAAAGGCGATGAGTACATGATTGCGTCGGAAAGTGTCGCGCTTGATTCACAGGGCTTTAAGCTGATCAGGGATGTGGCGCCAGGGGAAGCCGTCTACATCGACCAGCACGGAAATATTGAAACCCGCATCTGTTCAGATGAAAGCAAATTAACACCCTGCATTTTCGAACATGTTTACTTTGCCCGTCCAGATTCAATGATAGATGGCGTCTCTGTTTATAAATCCCGTTTGCGTATGGGCGAAAAGCTGGCGCAGAAAATAATGCAGGAACGCCCGGATCATGATATCGATGTTGTGATACCGATACCGGATACATCTCGCACCGCCGCAGTAGAATTGGCCAATGCACTGGGCGTCAAGTACCGGGAAGGCTTTGTAAAGAATCGTTATATCGGTAGAACTTTTATCATGCCGGGACAAAGCCAGCGAAAAAAATCGGTGAAGCAAAAACTTAACGCAACGCCGCTTGAATTTCAGGACAAGAATGTGTTGCTGGTGGATGACTCCATCGTCAGGGGTACTACCTGTAAACAGATTATTGATATGGCTCGTGAAGCAGGTGCGCGTAACGTTTATTTTTGCTCTGCGGCTCCTCCGGTGCGTTATCCCAATGTTTATGGAATTGATATGCCGGCAGTTGACGAACTTATTGCTCATGGCAAAACAGTTGAAGAAATCCGCGAGGCTATTGGCGCAGACTGGTTGATATTCCAGGAGCTGGAAGATCTGGTGGCATCATGCGCAGAGGGCAGCATTATCCCCATGGATTTTGAGTGTTCAGTCTTTAATGGCGAGTATGTCACCAATGATGTCAGCCCTCAGTATCTGTCAAACCTTGAGCAGAAACGTAATGATGCGGTTAAACGCAAACGAGGATCAGGAAGTTCGATGCTTTCAAATTCCGATGAAGATGAAGACATTCTTGATCTGCATAATGCCGGTTAATGCCGGGACCTTGTTGTCACCCGATATACGAAAAGCAGTTTATGGAATGGCGTAAATGGAACAAACAGCGAATAACAAAGAAGCACTGATAATGCCAGGTATGGAGCCGATCAAAATTCAGAACAAGGTTGATGAGGCCGTTGCTGAAATTGGCAAAGTTGTTCTGGGTAAAGAGAAGCAGATTCGTTTGTCCCTGTGTTGCCTTTTTGCTGGTGGCCATTTGTTAATGGAAGACAAGCCGGGAATGGGCAAAACTACGCTCTCGCAGGCTCTGGCAAGGGTTTTTGGACTCGATTATTCGCGCATACAATTTACCAGTGACCTGTTACCTGCAGACATCCTTGGCGTCACTATTTATGACCAGAGCAATGACCAGTTTTCTTTTCACAAGGGACCTGTTTTTTCAAACCTGATTCTTGCAGATGAAATCAACAGAACAACGCCAAAGACACAGAGCGCGCTGTTGGAGGCGATGGAAGAAGGGCAGATTTCACTGGATAACAATACCCACGAATTACCCAAGCCGTTTTTTGTCATTGCCACACAAAACCCGATCAGTTTTGCCGGTACTTATCCATTGCCGGAGTCGCAGCTTGACCGTTTTTTAATGCGTATACAGATTGGCTATCCTGATCCAAAGGCAGAGAGAGTTTTACTCAACAGTACTGATCAGCGACAAAATATTCTGGCCATGAAACAAACTCTCAGTCCTGAAGATATCACTCATATAAGTGAACAAATTTCGCTGGTACACGCTACCGATACCTTGCTGGATTATGTGCAGCGTATTATTGCCTATACCCGACAGGACAGTCTGTTTTCATTTGGTCTGTCACCACGCGGCGCCATGGCGTTAATGCGCAGTGCCAGGACATGGGCACTAATGCATGACCGCATGCACGTGATCCCGGAAGACGTGCAAATGGTTTTGCCTGCAGTGGTTGACCATCGTCTGCGTTCACTTTCCGATACCTCAGGGCGAAGTGGTGAAGCTTACTCACAACGCCTGCTTAATGAGGTCGATATTTTTTAACCCCCAAACGCTGTCCATACGCTGCTAAAAGCAAGAGTAACGCCGGTCCACTATTATGAATACAGGGGTTCAGGAAATACCAACAAGCTGGCGCCAGGCGCTTGGCTTACGCCTGAAGAAACATCATCAAAACTGGGTAAGGCGTCGTATTCCCCCGTCACGACACATTGTCCTTTCGCAGCGTAATATTTTTATCATTCCTAACAAGCAAGGACTTGGATTTTTGGGAGTTCTGGCCTTGATGTTCATCGGCGCCGTAAATTACGAAGCCAGCCTGGCTTTTGCCATGGTGTTCTGGCTTATCGGTTTATTTATCCTCTCTATTTTATACACCTTTCGTAATCTTTCCGGCTTACATATTTCTGCGGTCCCAGGGAGTTCAATTTTTGTCGGAGAGTACGCCGAAATCAATGTCATATTGACGCGTTATGGCAAGCGTATCTATGAAGCTATTCAGCTGAATTTTCCTGGCTCGCGGAATGTGATTGCCAATCTGATTGAGAATACCGAGGAACGCAGTAGTCTGTTCATCGTGGCTAATCGTCGCGGCTGGTTTTCACCAGGCAGACTTACCATTTCCACCATTTTTCCTTTCGGTATTTGTCGAGCCTGGTCACTACTGGACCTGGACTTGCGCTGCCTTGTCTATCCAAAGCCCGTGCCCTGCGATCTTGATTGGCTCACTTCTCAGCAACAAGACAGCGGGCATACCAATATCACACGTGGCAGTGATGATTTTCATGCTTTGCGAGATTATCAGCGTGGTGATTCCTTACGCCATGTAGCCTGGAAAATTGCGGCCAGTGGGCGCGGCATGTACACCAAGGAATATTCTGCCAATGTCGATGACAAGATCTGGCTCAAGTGGGATATGTTTCCGGATATGAATGTTGAAGAACGTCTGTCACGGCTTTGTTTTTGTGTACTTCAGCTCGATGCTGGCGGACAGGATTATGGCCTGGAGCTCCCCGACACCCGTATTGAGCCGGCCAAGGGCAGTGAGCATTATGCTCGCGTAATGAAAGCACTGGCGCTTTTCGGGTTTGATGAGACTGATGGGGAGCAGGCATGATCAGGAAAATGTTTGCACGCTTGCAAAAACCAGCATCCTCCAGTGTTACTGCCGGGATAGAAATCTACCGGTTACCAAGAACCGCATTGATCTGGATTCTTTCTTCTCTGGTGGTTATCAGTCTGCCGCATATTTTAAGGATGCCATTCTGGTTAACCGGTTTATGCCTGTTCTGCATTGGCATCAGTGTATTGATTTTTCAGGGACGTATTTCATACCCCGGCTCAAAAATAAAAACCGCTGTGGTGTTTCTGATACTGGTAGCGCTTGTTCTGCAATATGGTCGAGATATATTTTCTACTGACGCTATTGTCGCTGTACTCATCGCTGGTATTGCATTAAAGCTGCTGGAAATGAAAAAGAGAAGAGATGTGATGCTGGTTATCTATCTCTGCTATTTCTCGGTGCTGGCGGAATTTATTTATTCACAGGCAATTCCTGTGGCCTTATATATGTCGTTTTGCATTGTCATAATTACCTCGGCATTGATGTCCATCACCCAGACCGAAGAATACCAGCGTCCCATGCGTACCTTGAAATTATCGACGTTGGTGTTGCTGCAGAGTATTCCCCTGATGCTTGTACTGTTTCTCTTGTTTCCACGCATTGGTCCACTCTGGTCTGTGCCTTTTCAAAGTGCCTCCGGTGTTACCGGTCTTTCTGACGAGATGTCCCCGGGTGACATTGGCGATCTGACGCGCTCCGGGGATGTGGCTTTTACGGTTCAGTTTACTTCCGACATACCTGACTATCGGGATTTGTATTGGCGTGGCCTGACTTTAGATCAGTTTGATGGCCGGGAATGGAGCCGAGGGCGAAGAGGGCGCTTTCAAGGCTTTCAGAATCTGGGGCCCAACAAACAACAGATTTATCCCTGGTTCATGGATATTCAGTATGCAGGCGAGCCGGTTTCCTACAACGTCATTATGGAGCCGACACAGCAAAACTGGGTTTATACCCTGATGATGCCAAGGATTATGAATGATCGGTTATGGATGCGACGTGAATTTCAGGTAGGCACCGAACGTCCGATTTCGCAGCGTTATGCTTATGAAGCCGATTCCTATCTGGATCATATTGTAGACCTGACGATTTCAAACAGAATGCGCGAAAACAGCACAGATCTTCCCGACGAGGGAAATGCTCTCAGTCATGAATTTGCACAACAGCTTTATCAACAGGCGGACTCTGATCGTGACTATGTTGATGCAGTGCTGTCGTATATTCGCAATGAAGAATTTTTCTATACCCTGAGCCCGAGCTTGCTGGGGGAAAATTCAATTGATGATTTTTTATTTAATACCCATGAGGGCTTCTGTGAACATTACTCCAGCGCCTTTACCTTTCTTATGCGTTCAGTGGGTATACCGGCCCGGGTTGTACTTGGTTATCAGGGGGGCGAGTTTAATAAGTACAATGAAACGCTCATCGTGCGACAGTATGACGCACATGCCTGGGCAGAAGTCTGGCTGGAAGGCGAGGGATGGGTACAAGTTGATCCGACCGCAGCAGTTGCTCCGGGAAGAATTGAATTTGGTAGTCAGTTTACCTTTCAGGAAGATGAAAACTTTCTCGATGATGAAGTGTTTTCAATGCTGAAATTCCGAAGCTCCAGCTCACTGGTCAATGATTTGATCCTGCGTATGGAAATGATTGATTACTCATGGAATCGTTTTGTTCTCAACTATGATGTGGGCGTACAGTTCGCGTTATTTAATAGTGTCTTTAACTCCGTCACAAAACAAAAAATTATCTATGCCTTATTGGGACTCTTTTTCCTGGTGATTGCAGTCGTTGCGATTATTGTTTTACGCAAACCAGCGGAAAAACCACAAACACCTGCTAATCAACTCTATCTTAAGTTTTGCAGGTTTCTCGCCGATAATGGGATTAGTCGACACGCCGGTGAGCCGCCTCTGCATTTTCGGGAGAGGGTCTGCACCTTGCGGCCAAAATGGGCTAATGAAGTCTCAAGGATTACCGAGATTTATATGGATATCGCCTTCAATGACAATCAGCCGGGCCTTTTTGAGGATAAACTGCTTAAACTGAAGCAGGAAATCCGAAAATTCAGGGTGATTAATTAGCCCTTCTTTTCTTCATTTAAAAAAATCGTTTTCACTGGCGTCGTCAGGCAATCATCCAGGCCTGGCATTGTCTGTATAATAAAGTAAAAATGAAGCAGACCTTGCTTTAAATAACAGATGTATTTTGGGTGGTAAATAAATGAAATCCTTAATAGCAACAGGGCGTTATCGGCATTACAAAGGCAGGGATTACCAGGTTGTCGGGACTGCCAGACACACAGAGACTGAAGAGGATCTGGTGCTTTATTATCCTCTATATGGCGAGGAAAGCGATAGACGTTACTGGGTCCGACCACTAGACATGTTTACCGAACAAATCGTTGTTGATGGTAAAACCAGAGCCAGATTTGAGTACCTGCAGAACGGCGAAGTGAGCTAATAATTTCAAGCAGAGCGGGGGACTATGCAAGTACAACTACCAATCTTTTTTTTCTGTTTACTGATTCATGCGGGTATTTTTCTGACTTCGAATAAATTCGACAGGAAATCCCGATTGCTTGGGGGGCTCACAGTGCAGTTTTTGACCTGGCTGATCTGGTATGGTGGTAGCCTGGTTGGACCTGAAACAAATATCGTGTTGTACTGGCTTGGCAGAATTCTAATCAATGCACCTTACTATTTTCCGTTCTTTAGTTTCCTTGTATATATTCGCCCGCTAAATACGAAGTAGTATTATCTAGTCAGTCTTTTTCAAAGTATTTTTTCTCACTATTTATTTTAATACCCTTGAAATTTCTCATGGCGGACATACTTATGTGTTGTGAAGGCTCAAAAGAGCTTCACCTTGCCGGATCTAAGCCGGCCCATGGCCTGGTTCCTGGTGAACAGGCTTTAACCCTAAGTAATATTGCTTGAATGAGGATATACACATGACAACATTTGATTTTTCACCCCTTTACCGGTCAGCCATTGGCTTTGACCATTTGGGTTCATTACTTGACAGCATTTCCACCAACGAAAGAACTGCGTCAACCTATCCCCCTTATAACATTGAATTGATAACCGACGATGAGTACCGTATTACCATGGCAGTTGCCGGTTTTTCAGAAGCTGAAATTAACGTGGAAGTAGAGAACAACACTCTTACTGTTTCTTCCATTAGCTCGGAAGGCAAAAGTGATAGCGAACGCAATTACCTGCATCGCGGCATTGCGGAGCGACATTTCAAACGCCAATTTAAACTGGCTGATCACATCAAGGTGAATGGTGCCACCATGGAAAATGGTTTGCTGCATATTGATCTGGAACGTGAAGTCCCCGAAGCCATGAAACCAAGGCAGATAACCATCAAGAGTAATGTCGATAATAGCAGACTGCTTAAGTCAGCTTGATCAAAAAAGCCCGGTGAAAACCGGGCTTTTTTTTAAGAGAGAGACAAGAGGGAAGAGACAAGAGGCAAGCTACAAAATGAAGTCTGCTGATG
>Ga0255779_1001022_pt1 | contig 33172 bp, 31 predicted proteins | sample 011ome_21_FD_179977 | JGI IMG/M metagenome (GOLD analysis project Ga0255779, IMG submission 179977) | Coastal salt marsh microbial communities from the Groves Creek Marsh, Skidaway Island, Georgia - 011508AT metaG (version 2) | ecosystem: Environmental > Aquatic > Marine > Intertidal zone > Salt... | reverse complement strand
GGTGTCTGACAGGAAGTATGTGTTGGTTCAGGCGCTCGTCTTGCTGGCCTCGACCATGGCCGCAACGACCTCTGCATCGACCCGCTGCAGCAGTGGCTCAAAGGGCGCCAGCGTGTGATTGACCAGCGGCGTCTGAAGGGCGGTCCAATCCAGAGAGGTTTGCAGAAATGCCTCGGACTTTTCTGCCATCAGCGGTAACACCGGTTTAAGATAAGTGGCCAGTGCACGGAATAAATTGATGCCCACCGAGCAGACGGCTTGCACTTGCGCTGCCTGCTCCTCGTCTTTGGCCATCACCCAGGGTTTTTTCTCGTCGATATACTGGTTGGCTCTATCTGCCAGCGCAATGATGTCGCGCATTGCTCGATTGAACTCGCGCGCTTCATACAGCGCAGCGATGTCGGCGCCAGCATCAATAAAGGATTGCACTAACGCGGGTTCGGCGCATTCGCTGCTCATCTTATTGTCGAATTTCTTGCGTAAGAAGCCGGCACATCGACTGGCGATGTTAACCACCTTGCCAATGAGGTCCGCATTAACGCGCTGCACAAAGTCTTCAAGATTGAGGTCGATATCGTCTACCCCGCCAGAGAGCTTAGCGGCGAAGTAATATCGAATGTATTCCGGGTCAAGATGATCGAGATAGGTTTCGGCGAGGATAAAGGTACCTCGGCTCTTGGACATTTTTACGCCATTGACGGTGAGAAAACCGTGGGCGTAAACCGCAGAGGGTTGCCGCAATCCCGCGCTGTTGAGCATGGCGGGCCAGAACAGCCCGTGGAAATTGACAATGTCCTTGCCAATAAAATGATAAAGCTCGGTATTGCCACCCGGCAGCCAGTAGCTGTCAAAGTCGTCACCAGTGCGTTCGCACATTACTTGGTGGCTCGCGATATAGCCAATGGGCGCATCGAGCCAGACATAAAAATATTTGCCGGGGTGGTCGGGGATCTCAAAACCAAAGTAGGGGGCATCTCGACTGATGTCCCAGTCCTGCAGGCCGGCTTCCAGCCACTCCTTGAGTTTGTTGGCAATGGGGCGTTGCAACTGATCGCTGTCTACCCAATTCGCAAGCAGGGTCTCAAAGTGGGTCAGCGTGAAGAACAGGTGATCAGACGCCTTGTCTACCGGTGTTGCCCCGGAGAGCGCCGATACTGGATCAATCAAGTCGGCGGGGGTGTATGTGGCACCGCAGGCTTCGCAGTTATCCCCATATTGATCGGCTGCGTCGCACTTGGGGCAGGTCCCTTTGATAAACCGATCGGCGAGAAAGAGCCCTTTCTCTGGATCAAACGCCTGAATGATCTCGCGTATGGCGATATGTCCACCCGCCTGGAGTCGCTTGAAAATCGTCTCCGACCACTGTTGATTTTCCGGCGAGTGCGTCGAGTGATACTGGTCAAACTGAATAAGAAACCCTTGTGAGTCCTGCTCATGCTTCGCTTTGATAGCAGCAATATGTTCTTCGGGTGTGCGTCCTGCGGCCTCGGCCGATAGCATAATCGCTGTGCCATGAGCGTCGTCGGCGCATACGTAGCGACAGTGGTTGCCCATTGAGCGCTGAAACCGAACCCAAATGTCGGTTTGTGTTTGCTCGAGCATATGCCCCAAGTGCAGCGGCGCGTTGGCGTAGGGCAAGGCCGATGTCACCAGTATTTGTCTTGGGGAGCCGCTCATGGTGATAGGGGTCGTCAGGGAAAGCAGCGCAGTCTACCGGATTTTTGGCGATTTCGCTGTGCGCAGGTGATCGGATGCCCCGCCTCCCGCGGTATACTCACGTATTCACAAATTTCGAGGAAAACTTTGGTGTCAGCTTCTCACCACGTGGTCGCTGTGGCTTCCGGAAAGGGCGGAGTGGGTAAGTCAACCGTGACTACCAATCTGGCGGCAGCGCTCATGAAGCAGGGTTTGGCGGTCGGCTTGCTCGATGCTGATATTTACGGCCCGAGCCAACAACATATGTTGGGCGTGCCGGAAAGCACCATCCCTGATCAGCAGGGGGGCGAGTTTTTACTGCCCGTGGAGGCACACGGGCTCAAAACCATGTCGATGGGTTATCTGAGCTCAGCGAAAACACCAATGGTTTGGCGCGGGCCGATGGCCAGTTCGGCCATGAGCCAGCTTCTGGAGAAGACCCTCTGGGGAGATATTGATGTGCTGCTGGTTGATATGCCCCCGGGTACCGGCGACATTCAGCTGACGCTAGCGCAGCGGGCAATATTATCGGGCGCCGTGATTGTCACCACGCCGCAGGACATTGCTTTGCTCGATGCCCGCAAAGGCATCGAAATGTTCCAGAAAGTTGAAGTACCGGTATTGGGACTGATCGAGAATATGGCCGCCTACGTCTGCAGCGGCTGCGGTCAGGTCGAGCCGCTATTCGGAGAAGCCGGTGGTAAGCAGTTGGCCGAGCAATATGGTGTGCCGGTGCTCGGTCAAATACCGCTTGATCGAGCCATCCGGGAGCACTCGGATCAAGGCCATCCCATAGTACTGGCAGACCCCGAGGGCGCCATCGCGGCGGTATACCAGGAGGCGGCGCTAAAACTGACGGCTGCTCTAGGGCAACAGCAGCTGGCCCCCGCACCCATTATCAGCATGGGCGAATGAGAGCCCTGCAGACGCGCTGAGCAGACAGGAGAATTGACGTGAGTATCAAATCAGATCGATGGATCCGGCGGATGGCAGAACAGGAGGGCATGATCGAGCCCTTCGCGCCAGATCAGGTCCGGATGGATGGCGATCAGCGTCTGATCTCTTATGGCACATCGAGCTACGGCTACGACGTGCGCTGTTCGCGAGAGTTCAAGGTTTTCACCAATATTCACTCAGCGACGGTCGACCCCAAGCATTTTGACGAGGACAGTTTTGTCCACGTAGAGGGCGATGTCTGCGTGATTCCACCTAACTCCTTTGCTTTGGCCTGCACCATTGAGTATTTCCGTATTCCGCGCAATGTGCTGACTATTTGTCTGGGAAAGTCCACCTATGCGCGCTGTGGCATCATCGTCAATGTCACCCCGCTGGAACCGGAGTGGGAGGGGCATGTCACGCTGGAGTTTTCCAACACGACCACCTTACCGGCAAAAATCTATGCCAACGAAGGCGTTGCCCAGATGCTGTTTTTCGAATCCGATGAGGTTTGCGAGACGAGCTATGCCGACCGGGGAGGCAAGTATCAGGGGCAGCGTGGGGTAACCTTGCCGCGGGCATGAAGCAACCCCTGCGCGACACTTGATATCGACCTTTAGTAAAGTAGCGTCGCCTGCCGCTCCATGTCGGTTGGTGTTTTGCAGTGAGAAAGCTAGGTATCAATACCACCCATGCAGAGGTACTTAATTTCTAAGTAGTCATCCAGGCCATATTTGGACCCCTCTTTACCCTGGCCTGACTCTTTTATGCCGCCAAAAGGCGCCATTTCGTTAGATATAATGCCTTCGTTGATTCCAACGATCCCGTACTCAAGCGCTTCTGCGACACGCCAGACTCGACCTATGTCCCGAGAGTAGAAATAGCACGCGAGTCCGAACGCTGTGTTGTTGGCGAGGTCGATCGCTTCTTGGTCAGTTTTGAAACGGAATACGGGTGCAACGGGACCAAAGATTTCCTCATGGAAGACCCGCATGCCGTCGTTAACGTCTGTGAGAATAGTGGGCTCAAAAAAGCAGGCTCCCAGATTAGAACGACCGCCGCCCAGCATAACGTTCGCCCCTTTGGCAACCGCATCCTCCACAAAAGTCAGCACATCATTAGCAGCGTCCTTATTGATCAGTGGGCCGATCGTTACACCCTCTTGCTGCCCCTCGCCCATGTTGAGGGAACTTACGGCAGCAGCGAATTTTTCGCAGAACTCGTCATATATGCTGTCTTGAACCATCAGCCGATTGGCACAAACGCATGTCTGACCAGCGTTTCGGAATTTGCAGACTATTGCGCCCTGAACAGCCGCATCGATATCGGCATCATCAAAAACGATGAAGGGTGCGTTACCCCCAAGCTCCATCGACGTGCGTTTTACTGTCCTGGCACATTGTTCGATCAAAAGCTTCCCGACTTGAGTCGATCCCGTAAATGTAAGCTTGCGAACGCTTGGATTTTGCGTAAGTTCCGCGCCGATTTCGTGCGTCTTGCCCGCCAGAATGTTTATGACACCCGACGGGATGCCAGCGCGTCTGGATAATTCTGCTAGAGCAAGAGCGGACAGCGGTGTCTCATTTGCAGGCTTGCAGACGACCGAACAGCCAGCAGCCAGTGCCGGTGCGATTTTACGAGTGAGCATCGCGTGGGGGAAGTTCCAAGGTGTTATACAGGCAACAACACCAACTGGCTGTTTAATGACTACCAACCTTTTATCGCTGGCTGGTGGCTGAATCGTATCGCCGTAAACACGCTTGGCTTCCTCTCCGAACCACTCTACGTAGCTCGCACCGTATGCAATTTCGCCACGACTTTCCGAGAGAGGCTTGCCTTGCTCAGCGGTTAGAATTTGAGCCAGATCCTCTTGCGCTTGCATTATTAATTCGAACCAGCGGCGCAACAATCCTGCCCGCTCTTTTGCGCTTCGACTGCGCCAATCGATTTGCGCTCTTCTTGCTGCCTCAATAGCGCGCCGGGTTTCAATCGAGCCGCATCTGGCTACTGAAACGATTCTAGCGCCGCTTGCAGGGTCGATTATGTCCTGCATTTCACCATTGTCAGCGGGAACCCACTCGCCATCGATATAAGCTTGTGTCTGCAGCAATTCCGTATCGGTTAACTTCATTTATTAAAACTCACTATCCCAATCGGCTTTCTGAATAATTGACTGAAGTCGTTGCAAGAAGGCCGCTGAGTAGGCGCCATCAATTGCCCGGTGGTCAAAAGAATGAGCAAGAATCCCCACCGGCCTGATAGCAATCGCATCTCCCGAATCGGATTCGATAACGTGAGGCCGCTTTTTAACGGCATCCATTGACAGAATGGCTACCTGCGGTTGGTTGATGATCGGTGCCGTGAACAAGGTGCCAAATGGTCCCGGGTTAGAGAGTGTATAAGTGCCCCCTTGTAAGTCATCCGGCTGGAGTTCTTTCGCGCGCGCGCGCATCACTAGGTCGTTGAATCGCTCCGCCAGCTCAGACACCGACAAATCGTTTGCGTCGCGGGTTACAGCCGCAACCAGTCCGTCAAAATTCAGATCGATGGCGATTGCCAGGTTGATACGGGAGTGCACGATCAGCTCTTCATCACCAACAGTAGAATTCACGAGCGGGAAGTCAGCTATCGCCTTGCAAACAGCTCGGGCGATGTACGGCAGATAACTCAATGAATAACCGGTGGTGGCCTTCCACTGCGCTTTTCGACTCAGCCGCGAACGGTCAATCGCGCTGAAGTCGGCGTCGATTGTTTGCAGTACATGCGGTGACGTGGCCTTGGATTTGACCATATGGGCGGCCGTTACTTTTCGCATCCGGTTGAATGCAATTCGCTCTGTGCGCTCGTCTTGTTTGGCTTGTGTTGGTGGTGCTGAGGAGTCGAGCCCAGCGATATGGTCCAGTACATTTTGGCGGGTAACGCGCCCGTCTCGGCCTGAGCCATCGATGTCGTTTATTTTTAGATTATGCTCCGTTACCAAGCGTCGGACGGCCGGCGATAGATTTTCCCCTCGACTCAAACGTGAAATCGCCGCTGGCGCGTCTGACATGGCATTCTTGCTTGGTGTGCCGCTCTTGGTCCCCTCGGCGCGTTCAACAGTTTCGTCGACTGCGGCAACGCTATCCTCTGCAACCTCTGCAACCTCTGCAACTTCTGCAACTTCCGCGAGGACTGTGCCAACGTCCACCGTTTCTCCCTCGGCGACATCTATGCTAACCAGCACACCTGATATCGGCGTTTCAATTTCTGTTGAAATCTTGTCAGTTTCGATGTCGAGCAACACCTCACCTTTCTCAACGGTGTCACCGATATGCTTATGCCACGCAACAATGGTGCCGTCTGTGACAGTCTCGCCTAACTGAGGCATCAGCACTTTCATTGCAGCCTCCTAATCTGCCAGCTTGAGCACGTTTTCAACGATGCGCGCGGGGCTCGGTAGCACAGCGTCTTCCAGCGCGTCTGCGGACGGTAAAGGAATATGTGGCGTCGTAACCCGGAGGATTGGGCCGTCTAGATCCCAAAACAGTTCTTCAGACACCAGCGATGATATTTCAGCACCCCAACCACAAAGTCGTGGATTTTCCTCGACGGTGACCAGACGGCCAGTTTTAGACACCGATTTGAAAATCGTCTTCGTGTCTAGTGGTACAAGAGTCCGCAGATCAACAATCTCCGCTGATATGCCGTGCTCCGACTGTAGCGTTTCGGCTGCTTTGAGAGCTCGAGGCACCATCGCTGCTAGAGCTACTATCGTCACGTCGGTCCCTTCTCGCGCAACGGCGGCCTCTCCAAGCGGAATCAGGAGCTCGCCGTCTGGCACATCACACTTGGTCCCGTAAAGTGACTTTTGCTCGAAGAACAATACGGGGTCAGGGTCACGAATCGATGCTGCCATCAGACCTTTCAGATCTGCGGCGTTTGAGGGAGCAACAACCTTGAGGCCGGGCACGGCCATCGCCCAGTTTTCGATGGATTGGGAATGTTGAGCCCCGAATCGGGCCCCCCCGCCGTTCCCGCTCTTGATGACCAGAGGGAACGAGCATTGTCCGTCCGACATAAAGCGCGTCTTTGCAATCTGATTTACGACGATGTCCCAGCAGACCGCGAAGAAATCGGAAAACATAATTTCTGCAATAGGGCGCAGGCCTGTCATAGCGGCGCCAGCCACTGCACCGAGAATGGCTTGCTCTGAGATCGGCGTGTCACGGACGCGAAGAGGGCCAAATTCTTCCAGTAAACCCTCTGTGGTTTTGAACACGCCGCCAGCCGCCGCAATGTCCTCGCCTATAAATAATACTGACTCGTCACGTCGCATTTCCTGGGCGATACCGGCCGCCACTGCCTCCCTGTAACTCAGTTGCGCCATGTTGAACTCCCGTCAGCCCAAACGTCGGTATTTGCGATTTCCAATGGCGGAGGACCGCTGTTTTTTGCCGCTTCTGCTGCTTTGTCTACACGTGCAAGTTGCGCTGCCTCAATTGCAATAATGTCGGACTCATTAACACCGTTCTCGAGCATTCTGGCTCGATAGATTTTTATGGGATCGCGACGTTTCCAAGCTGCGACCTCCTCCTCGGGACGGTACTTGCCGGGGTCTGCGCGTGAATGACCCCCGTGACGATAGGTCTGCGCTTCTATGAGACTAGGCCCTTCGCCGGCGCGTGCACGCTCAATGGCTTTATTGGCAACAGCGTAGACAACGTCAGCGTCATTGCCATCGATTACAACGCGTTCTAGCCCGTACGCGCTTGCGCGGTCCGCCGCCGGGTTTTCGACAGCGGTGACATCACCGATCGGTGTGTATTCCATGTAGAGATTGTTTTCGCAGACGAATATGACGGGTAAATCCCAAATTGCTGCGAAGTTCAGCGCTTCGTGGAACGCCCCAATATTTGTGGTGCCGTCCCCAAAAAAGCACACCGCAACTTGACCTGAATTACGATACTGGGCAGACCACGCTGCTCCAGCAGCCATGGGCAGGTGAGCGCCAATGATCGCGTATGAACCCATGACACCCTTGGCAACATCCATGAGATGCATCGAACCGCCTTTGCCACTCAGCAGTCCGCACTCGCGACCCATCAGTTCGCCGAGAATAGCCGTCATTGAGACTCCGCGAACCAGAGTGTGATTGTGTCCGCGATACGTACAGAAAGTGTAGTCATCGTCGCGCATCGCTGCGCCGAAGCCTGCCGCAATAGCCTCCTGACCCAAAGCAAGATGCGACGTTCCTTTTATAAGGTTTTCCATAAAAAGATCGTAGGCGCGTTGCTCCAGAACTCGACACGCCTGCATATGCTGGTAAAGCTCGCATTGCAGGTCCTTTTCGGGCGCACATGCTTGGTGTGCGGCGACCATTAGCGGTCCAACAGAAACATCCAAAGGACACCCCTTTTTGTTATCGATAATATAGTAATTATATTGTAATAATCGATATTAGGGTAGATTCAATTCGATATTGATATGTCCCCCGGGCCAACAACGCATAGAAGTAAAAGCCCACCGATAATCGCAACGTTGGCAAAGAACACGCGGCTGCGGGCAAGTTGCTCGACCTCTGGCAGTCGCCAATAGGCATGCACTTTGAGAGACGCAACAGTTGTAAACGCTGCCAGAGCCAGTGCTGCCTCTCGGGTGTGCCATCCAACGATAATGCACCCTGCGGCCACGATGTGGAGGATCACTGTCGCGGGGAGCGTAAAATTGATGGCTGGGATTCCGTCACGCCGAAATTCAGCCGCAACCTTTTCGCGCCATAAGGCTTTGTGGACGCCACTGATAAGGAAAACCGCCGAAATCAAAATTCTCGCGACCAGCAGCACGTATGCTGATGCGGTTTCGTCAACTGATAGCATGATTATCCCCAGCCCTTGAAACGAAAACAGTGACGCCTGCACCCAGCAGCCCCGCCATCGTGGCCGCAGAGTACGGGCTCTTCGAATGGAAGCTGAACCAATCTCCGGCCGCCTGCAGTGACTCCGCCATTGGCCACATGGCCGAGATGGTCTGTGTGTGAATGAGGATGAACATAATTGCTCCGGTCCAGAACCCAGCGAGCGCCCCGCGCGATGTAACGCCATTCCAGATTGACCCTAGAACTAGAGGACCCGCAAGTGCAGCGATAAAGCCACCGACCCCAGCCCAGATCAGCAAGACAACATTGAGTTCAATAGTGAACCAAGCGAGCACGGCAGAGCCCAACAGTACAAGTGTCGTCACAGCGCGGCTGATCACTAGCACCTTGTGATCAAGCTGTTGTTCCGTCAGATGCATGTATTTGCGAGGCGCAATGCTTCGCCGAAAAATATCATTCGCAAAGACCTGTGATGTCGAGATTACAAGCCCGTCAGCTGTCGACATCACGGCCGCAAGAACGCCGACTCCCAGCATCGCCGCAAGCCAGGTGGGAAACAGTGCAATAAACATTTTAGGAAGTGCCACATTTGCGCCGCTTGCAATTAATGAGTCTCCCAGCAGCGCGCGCGCAGTCAGGCCACCGAGTGCCATACCCGGCAGGATGAGTCCAAAAGCTAATGCAAGAATGAGAAATCGATTGCGACTCTCCTCGTCCCGCAAGGCCCATATTTTGTTACCCATGTGCGGGAGCAAACCTAAGGGAATATGGGACACCACGATCGCGAACATCGACCAAGGTGATGCAACAATTGGAACTTCCGGATTAAACCAGCCGAGCAGGCGTGAATCCTGGCGGCCGAGGTTGTCAAGTAACGCATCCAGACCACCGAACCCTGTCCCCGTGATAAAGAGAATGATGACGGCGATTGCCAAAATCACCATCAGCGCCCCCTGCGTGCTGTCCGTTAAGATGTCTGCGTGCGCGCCGCCCAGCGTCACGTAGCAGAGTAAAACCAGCGTTGTAACCACTAGTGCGACTATCTTGGGCATGCCGAGCATCATCTCGAACATAACTAAGCCGGCCAGAAGTTGGCCCGCCAGATAGAAAAGCAGCATCAATGAGAGAATTGCTGCAGAGACGCGAAGCGCTTCAGATTGATAGCGGTCGCCGAGATACTCTGGAATTGATCGGGCGCCCAGTCGATTGCCGTCACTGGCAATGGTGCGTTGGCAAATCCATACACCGAAATAAATCCCTACCGGATACAGGAACGATAGCCAGATGACCGAGAATCCATAACTATAGGAAAGGCCCGGGACGCCGAGGAAGGTAGCGCCGCTGGCTGCAGTGGATGCAAAGGCAAGCGCCAGCACAAATGGGCCGTAGCCCTTCCGTGCCACGGCAAAGTCGTCGGCACTGGCGACTCGTCGGCTGCCGAGGTAGCCGAACCAAACCATCAGGGCGACATAAATCGCGAGAAAAAACCAGGACCAGGTAAGCAGGCTCAAATGAGCTCCAAAGGATTTATAATCGATTAATAGTGAATATATGCAAATTTAACGATATAATTGGGGCCTCCGCAATTCCCGCGGATGCTCCTGGAAACAATGAGATTTAAGAATGATGAATGCTGCCATTATCGGTCTAGGTTGGTGGGGTAAGACGTTGGTTGAAGCCGTGTCCGGAGTTAGCGACGACATCCGGTTTGTTGCAGGCACGACTCGTACCCTGTCTGACGACGCGAAACAATTCGCGCACCTGCACAACCTGAGTCTTTATGACACTTACGAGGACATTGTTGGCGACCCAGATATTGATGCCGTGGTGCTCGTTACCCCAAATTCACTCCATGCCGAGCAAACAATTGCCGCCGCTGAAAACGGCAAACATATTTTTTGTGAAAAACCCTTTGCGCTGACTGGCGCTGACGCGCAGCGTGCGATGGACGCGGCGAATGCTGCTGGCGTGACGGTAGGAATTGGCTATAACCGACGCTACCACCCGGAGATCACGAACCTCCGCGAAATGATTAACTCAGGTGAGCTTGGCACTATTCTGCACTGTGAAGCAACGATGACCTTCCCGAACGCCCTTGACTTGAAACCAGGTGCATGGCGCGCCGATCGCAATGAAACGCCCTGCGGTGGGCTCACACCAATGGGTGTGCATGCCATCGACGGGTTTATTGATCTGTGTGGGGAAATCGATCAGGTTTATGCACAGAGTTTCCGACGTGCTGTAGAAATCGACGCTGACGACACGACATCTATCCTGTTCCGAATGAGAGGAGGAATGTCCGCATACCTTGCCACCATGACGGCTACCGGCGGCGGTTTCAATTTCCAAGTATATGGCACCAAAGGGTTCGTGAAGCTTGAGGGTATGACGCACGTTGCGGGAGCCCCATCAGAGGAACGCAGGACACAACTCTTTGGAAAATGCACATTTAAACCATTGAAAGGTCCGGCACAGCATTGGGATGCTGAGAAGTTCGACGTCAGTCGAGCGGCGCTTGAGGACTTTGCGCGCGCTGCCAATGGGGGAAAACCTTATCTGATTTCACCATCGGAAATTGTCCACGGGTCGTCCGTTACAGAAGCGGTGGTGAGGTCTGCAGAGAGCGGCAAGCCAGAAAAAGTTTAAGCAGGATGCCATGAAATTATTCGTCCTGCGTCATGGTATGACAACTGAGTCAATAACCGACGAGGGCCGAGAACTCAGTGATCGAGGCGTAGTCGAAGTAGAAAACGTTTTGTCGCTCCGTCTTCATGAGTTGCGGCAGATCAGTGCCATGTACTCGAGTCCGCTACTGCGGGTGCGACAAACAATTAATGTAGCAAAACGCGTTCTCGATTTTCGTGGGGAAATTCACGAGTCACATTACCTCAAAACGGGTTCACGCCTGAACGAAATCAAAGGTTTCGTTGCCCAACTTGATTTCGACGGCGGCGATATCTTGGTCAGCAGCCATCAGTCATGTACCAGTATTCTAGTGCTGTGGATGACGGGAGAAGACCTAATGATCTCGAATGGCAGTCTTCTATGTATTGAAATCGATCGTCTAGGACAGGGCGGCGGTAATATCATCTGGCAGGAAAGCCACAATAGTCGTGAGGTCAAGCGGACGACAAACCTCGTCGATCAGTTCTAATTCGTTTCTCCCAAGAGCGAGATCCCATTTCTACCACTCCTGTATCGTTGATTTTTTATCGACCGCTAAAACAGTTTTCGCAAGCCACAGCAGCTTGCTAATGCCTTGACTTGCCGAAAAGCCCGCCAAATGCTGTGACGGTGAATGGCTAGTTGAGTCGTTCTGACTTTTTAGGCCAGTTAGGTCTCGCTGTATAACGCGACTTCTGGTGAGAGGTCACCCTATGAGTCTAGAGAGAAAACTGACGAGTACTTCCTGCCTCGTTGGCCTGCCAAACGACTTCATTTTCGACATCTAAGCAACTCAGCCAACCTGAGGGATCATAAGCGAAGGTGTCGATACACACCCAACCATTCGACTGACCGGGAACCCCGTTGCGTTGAGGTGTGTGCCCACAAATCACTTTTTTTCTCGACATGTGAGGCTTGGGATTAACGAATCTTCGCCAGTATAGTGATGCGTCTGACTGCTTTGTTAGTGATTTGTGCGGTTCGACAAACGCGTGCACAAAAATACTTGAGTCGGATTCCCAGTAGGGCTGCAGTCCCTTGCTGAGAAAATCGAGGTGTGCCGGAGGGATCTTTTCAAAGGCATCGGGGTCTGCACGCTCGATGCCGTAAGATGCCAGAGTCTCAGCACCGCCGTGGCTAAGCCAGGACCTGCGCCAAATTGCGCTGTCTCGCGATTCAAGCATCATCCATTCATGGTTCCCCCGCAATGCCACAAGCGAATTTGACCGATCAAGATCCAATAGCAGGTCGATTACTCCGGCTGAGTCCGGTCCGCGATCTACGTAGTCTCCGAGTACGATGATGATGTCATCGCTTGTGGGACGAACAGATTCCAAGAGCGCTTCAAATGCGTGACGACACCCGTGGATGTCGCCTACGGCAAGGTATCGATTCACGCCTCTAGACTCCGCCTAAAATATGGCTTGGCACGGCTGAAACAATCTGATGTAGTTTCGAGGCGGCGTTAACATCGGTGTAATTCCAATCATCAACAAGCCCTAATTAGTGGTTCTGATCTATACAAAACTATTAAAGCACTGCGGTTCTGCTATCCAAGTCGTTCGTGAAGAGATCATAAAAACACATCCGCCAAAAACCCTACAAAAGGGCTGTTATCGAGGAAGCCGTGGTGTCGCACTGGTGATGACGTAGCACACATAACGGTGCACCCATTGTTGCATATTTTATTAATGTCGGTAAAATTAAAAAATAAGAATAAAAATCGATATTATTGCCGATTCCGAATGAAGGTAGAATAAATGGAGATGCTGTACTGGATCGAAGAGTCAGCTATAGCGCTGTGGGTCGGCGAATCGCTTTGGGGATATCCATTTTTACTGAGCCTGCACGTCGTTGGGCTGGCAGTGATAGTTGGTCTCACACTCATGCTGGACCTTCGCTTGCTCGGTTTTTTCGAAGCCCTTAGCGCGCAGAGCTTCTTGCCGTTGATGAAATTTGCATGGGCCGGGTTCGCGGTAAATGCGGTGTCAGGCCTGTTACTGTTTACCTCTCAGGCATCATATTTTGCAACCCACGCCCCATTCCTGTTGAAGATCGGATTGATATTCGTCGGTGCAGTTACCGCGGGAATTATCCAGCATAACTTAAGAAATTTTCAGACCAAAAACGCCCGGGCACTCGCGATGGTTTCTCTTGTCGCCTGGGGCGGTGCAATCGTTAATGGCCGCCTAATCGCATACTTTTAGAACCGGGAGCCACACGATGGAAGCACTTGCACAATCACTCGAGGGCGGCGCAATTAATGTGTGGGTGACGTCTAGCGCTTGGCTTTGGCCACTGCTCGAGATCTTGCATTTTTTTGGCTTGTCTTTGCTGCTGGGTGCATTGCTAGTAATTGACCTGCGTATGATCGGATTTTTCCGAAGCATAGACATCCGTGCAACGCATGCACTTCTTCCGTGGGTTTTTGTCGGCTTCGCCTTGAATCTGGTCACTGGTATTTTGTTCATTTTTGGAGATCCCCTTCGCTACGCGGTGCATGCTGGCTTTCAACTTAAGATGGCTCTGATTCTGATTGCCGGGGTAAACGCCCTTTGGTATGCCTGGAAAATCCATCCCAAGATGCAAAACTGGGCGGCCGACGAAATCCCTCCGAGACTTGCAAAGGGTGTGGCTTCAGTATCACTGGTTGTGTGGACAGGGGTGTTGCTACTCGGCCGACTGATTCCCTACGTGAGTTCGGGGTAACACTGATATTGCGCTCGGCCCTTAACTCCAAACTGAACAGCGCACTGATAGCGCTGTTTCTTGCAGTGGCGGTCCTCACCGCGCACGGGCATGAAGTCTCTCAACAGGATATTGAGCTGATTTCGGAGAATTCCGGACTGCAAATTGCGCTATTCGTCTGGTTGGGCGCAAAGCATATGGTGACGGGTTACGACCACCTGCTATTTCTTGTCGGTGTCATCTTTCTGTTGCGTCGGGTACGCGATATAGCGCTCTACGTTAGTCTATTTGCGATGGGGCACTCCCTCACCTTAATTACAGGCGTATTGGTGGGTCTCGACGTAAATCCCTATCTTGTAGACGCGATTATCGGACTTTCCGTTGCTTACAAGGGATTCGACAACTTAGGCGGTTTTCAACGGGTTTTCGGTGGCTCGCCGGATGACAGGCTCGCTGTATTCTCTTTCGGATTATTTCATGGCCTTGGGCTTGCAACGAAATTGCAGGAACTTGGCCTTCAAGGGCAGGGGTTGCTAGGCAATCTTGTGGCCTTTAATGGGGGTATCGAACTAGGGCAGTTTGTTGCCCTTCTTGGCATCGTAATGCTTGTAAGGCTAATACGGTGGAAGCAGAGCTCGTCAAAAATACGAAACGGTGTAAACGTTGGTTTGATTGTCGCGGGATGTGTCCTAACGACTTACCAACTCGCACTTTTCTGGAGGGCCGGCTGACCGGCATGGGAGAATCATAAAGTGAGCAAAGCTTCCTTAACATTTTTATTTGCGGCCGCGACTGGCCTGAGTTTATTGATAGGAGAGAGCCTCATAGGATCCGAAGTTCCAGGCTTGGCACGAGATGCGCCGCAAAATCTACCTGTGGCATCAATCGGAGGCTCGCCGCAATTTCGTTACCTTGCGCCCGGCGATATCGCCCTCGAAACCGATGAATTTGGGAAGACACTGCCAGCCGCTACGGGGGAAAACTTTGTGGCGCGAGATCGCAACTGGAAGTCTGAGTCTCTCGTAGTTAATTTGCCCTTAGATGGTGCAGTTGAATACAAAGCCATCATGCGTCAAGGCGATACATTAGTCTTTGACTGGTCTGTGCACAGTGGAGAGATCTACTACGATTTTCATGCCCATGATGAAGCGTTCGGTGACGCCTTCTTTACTCGCTACGACGAAGGTGAGGGTGACGCTCGAAAAGGCGCAATTCTTGCTGCCTACGATGGTCAGCATGGATGGTTTTGGTTGAATATCGCCGATGGTCCAACGACCGTTACATTAAACGTAGCCGGCTTCTACAGTGAAATTATAAAGATTGATGCAGAGGGATATTAATCTGGCTGTTCGAACAAAGTAGCCATCCATTGATGAAATTTAATGTGTTTATGGGTATTTACAAGAGGCTTTGTTTTACAAACGCGACTGTAAAACTTCACTAAACCTATCAGAGCTTGCTGTTAATTACTGTTCTCAGCGTGCGGAAAGTGCGGTTGCGAGACTATTTTTTTGGCATCAACATCCTGACAACGGTGTCGTCTTCATGAAACATGAGATGCTTCAGCGAGGCAAGAATATGCAAAACGATGATGGCGAAAAGTATGTTTGCTGATGTTCGATGAACGAGGTGGATCAACGAAAGAAGCGTTGAGTCCGAAGAACTGAGCCAAGCTAAGGAGGGCCCAGTCAGCAGCATGCAACCGAGTAACAGGAGCATTGAATAATGCACTGAGCGGGCAATACGATGAGTTCGCAGAGTTTGGCCGTCCACACGGGGGTGGCCAAACCTCATTCGCCACACAATTCGCCCTGCGAGCAAGATCCAACTCACGAGGCCGACAGCAATATGCAAGTCCCTTATATTGTTAATGCCATCTACCGAAGATTGCCCGGAAATACTTTGGCCTATAAACCACATTGAGAGAACGACTGCTGCCGTTACCCAATGCAATGCGATTGAAATCCAACCAAAAGAGTCAGATTTGTCGACGAAATCAGCGCGACGATTCATTATTTGACGCACCGCTGTGCCGCGTATGCGCACTCGTGAACTCGCCGAAACCTTGTTCAATAATCGGCAAGTCAGTCCTGTAAGCCGGCGGCCCGCGCCTGTTCTTTCGCCATGACAGCCCAATCCAGATGGCCTTCGCCTCGCTTAATGGCTCTGGCTAGGTAATCTCGCCAAATGAATGCACTTGGTAGCGGCATTTCAGCTGTCTCTGCGGCCTCAATGGCGAGCGCCGCATCCTTCAACCCAATCACTGCGGTTGCGCCGCCGCTTTCCCAAGCTCCGGTGGTAATCAGCTTGCCATAGACTTCATAGGCTGGAGCGCCAAACAACCCATTCACAAGGACGTCGTGAAATTGTTCTGGGTTTGCCCCAAGTTTTTCAACAAGGCTGAATGCTTCCCCCATGGCCTCTATGGCGCAGCCAAGCACAAAATTATTCGCAATTTTCATCGCAGTGGCTGCCTGAGGGCTACCTCCTACTGGAATAATGCGCTGGCCCATACACTCCAGTAAGGGGCGCACGATATCGACGGCCTGAATTGGGCCGCCCGGTACGAGCGTGAGTAGCCCGTTTGCAGCGAGATCAGGCCTGCCGAGCACGGGGCACGCAACAAAAGTCTGCCTTGCGTGGTTATGTTGCTCACAGGCCTGTTTGATCGCTTGCACACCATGTGTGCCCATTGCCATATGGATACACTCCGTGGACATGCCCTCGATAAGACCACCCTCAGAGTCAAGAACGGCTGCCAGCGCCGAATCGTTAGGCAGCATCGTGATCACGACGTCGCGATCAGATGTTGCGGCCGCCGGCGTCAACGCAGCAATGGCGCCCCGTGATACCAGATCAATCGCCTTCTGCTGCGTGGGGTTATAGATTAGGAGATCGTGCCCGTCGTCCAGCAGGCAGCCAGCCATCCCTTGGCCCATCCGACCAAGACCGATGAATCCTACGTTCATGTATTTGTCCCTAGTCGAAGCGATTGCTTGCCAGCAGGATTTCGGAGGTTACGGTGTAGTGTTTTTTAAGTAGCTCGACCGCTCGATCGGCGTTGCGGCTGAGTGCTGCTTCCTGCAGTTCGTTATGTTCCTCCAGTTCATGCCGATCCCGGTATTCAACAACTTCTACTAAGTTACGATAACGAAAAGATCGCTGACTTAGCTCCGAGCAGAAATCCATGAGTAGCTGAGATTTACATGCAGAGATCAACGCTTGATGAAATTCACGATGATGCGCTTCCCAATCGGGCGACGTTGAATCGATATCCTCTTCGCTTCTAGCCGCTCTGCTGAGCCAATGGTAGGCCAGCACAATGCGCTCTTCCCACTCGGCGCCGCCATTGTTAATCGATTCGCGGAGCGCAATTTCTTCAACCCAGCACCGTGTTCGAGTCAGTTCCATGAGCTCTTCAGTGCTCGCTGACGGCACTCGGAAGCCACGATTCTCCTCACGCCGGACCATGCCATTAGCCGACAGACGATTCAGTGCTTCGCGAAGTGGGCTATTGCCAGTGTTGTATTTTTCGATCAGTTCTTTAACCCGCAGTTTTGCTCCGGGTTGTAGCGTACCCGTGATGATGTCGTCGTGCAGGCGCTCATAAACTGTCGATGCCCGGGTGGGTAGCTTGCCTTCTGATGTCTCAATTTGAGATTCGGACATTGGCGGGCCTCTTAGTAGGTTTTCAACTTATTCTAGTGCAATCTTACTTTCATCGATAATTATTGTACATAAACCCCTATAATATCGGTAATATAAATAAAATGCTTATAATGTCGATTAAAATGCGTGCGAGACACATTTACCCCGTCGCTTTATGTTGGGCACTTTTATCGCCTATCCACGACGTCGAGTCGGCCCCTGCCGAAATCCCTTTAATCGCTGTTGATGCATACGCCACAACTGCGCTGTGGGCACATGTTTTCGTAGATTACTTCATCCCCGAAGTAGACCGACGCCTAGCTGAGACAGGTAACTATCAAGTTCGCTGGAATAAAGCCTTCGGCGGCACGATTGCCAAAACCGGTGGCGTTCTGGACTCACTGAAGCATGACTTGGCGGACATTGGCATTATCACGACGCCATACCATCCCGACAAAGTGCCGTTTCATAACCTGCCTTACGTAACTCCTCTGGTTTCATCTGACCTTGGGTTGGTCGCACGAACGATGTCCAGTCTTGTGGACAAGTATCCCGTGCTGAAAGACCGGTGGTTGGACCACAAGCTGGTGTTTCTAACCACCGCGGGATCAATTGACTCTTACCAGGTCTTCACCAACTACCCGATCGAAACGCTCGATGACTTCCGAGGTCGGAAGATCGCTGGAGTCGGGCTCAACCTGCGACTGCTGTCGGGGGTCGGAGCGACGCCTGTGAGTAGTGGCATCAGCGATTGGTACAACAACCTAGCTACCGGGCTTGTTGATGGACTGATTGGCTGGACTGAGGGAAGTATTGCTTATCGCCTGTACGAGGTGGCGCCCTATATGGTCGATGCCCGCTTGGGGGCCGTTCCCACTAAGTCGATTGCTGTGAATGAACGGGCTTGGGCGAGGTTGCCAGAAGAGGTTCGTAATATTTTGCTGGGGGCGGCGGCGGACTATCGAGACGAACTTGCTCGTGAGACAGATCGGCGTTCCGCCGCGAGCCGTCTCCGATATCAGCAAGAGGGTGGCCAAATCATTGCTCTAACAGATGAGCAGCGACGTCAGTGGGCAATGGGGCTCCCCAACATCGCCCAGGATTGGGCGAGGGATATGGAGGCTCGTGGTCTTCCAGGTAGCGAGATATTGCAAGATTACATGAACATTATGCGGGAGCACGACCAACCCATCATGCGTCACTGGGATCGTGAGTAATCATGAGTAGTCAATTAGGGCTGACCAGCCACATATTCTCGAGGCTTGTGGCAATTCTAAACAGCGCTGGCGGGATACTCATCTTTGGCCTCGTCATCATTATCAATTTGGACATTGTGTCCCGCTTCGTATTCAACTCGCCCATCGATGGCGTCACCGAGTTGGTCGAGCTCTCGATCGTTGCAATCGTTTTCCTGCAGCTTGCCGATACCGTGCGACAGGGCCGCCTGACCCGATCGGATGGTCTTTATTCGATCATTTGCAAGAAAAATCCGCGTATCGGCCATGTCTTAGGTGCCTTCTTCGATATTGCCGGCGCAACATTCTTTGCGAGTCTTATTGCGGGGTCTCTGCCGCGCCTGGCGGATGCTTGGGTACAAAATTACTACGTGGGCAACATAGGTATTGTTGTAATTCCTGTGTGGCCTGTAAGACTGGTGATTGTTATTGGCGCAATCGCTGTCGTATTTGTCTTTATCGGATTGGTGAAGCGGCATATCGCGGCGTTTAGAGCCGGGGAAGATTTCGAAAGATGACGGGCATAGAGATAGGATTGATCTCGATCGTTGCTATTTTGTTGCTCATTTACTTGGGCATGTATGTGCCGGTCGCTTTGGGTCTCGTGTCGCTCTTGTCAGTTTGGTATTTACGCGACGGGCTTGAGGCCCCGATCTACCTCGTCACTCTGGCAGCATCGAACGGTTTGGAGGATTATGTTTTTGGGGTAATTCCGTTATTCGTCATGATGGGATTGCTTGTCAGTCACGCCGGTATGGGGCGCGATATTTATCAGGTTGCGAACCAACTACTCAATAAGATTCAGGGTGGTGTGGGAGTCGCCACGGTGGCCGCAAATGCCGTCTTCGCAGCGATCACGGGGGTCAGCATTGCATCGGCGTCAGTGTTTACACGCGTTGCTGTTCCCGAAATGATTCGATTCGGCTACACGCCACGGTTTGCTGTCGGTGTTGTGGCGGGAAGTTCGGTTCTCGGTATGCTGATACCGCCCAGTGTAATGTTGATCGTATATGCCATTATCACTGAACAATCAGTAGCAGCCATGTTCAAGGCGGGTGTTATCCCCGGGCTACTCCTCGCGCTCGCTTACATTGTTGCCATTGTTATAACGGCCACATTCTTTCCCAAATTTGTGGGCGACCCGAGGCAAATGGCTCAAGTCGCTAGGGCTGAGGAACAGCTATCGTCGCAGCAGTTGGCCAGAAAGGCCTTACCACTCTTGCTCTTAATATTGCTGGTTCTGGGTGGCATCTATGGCGGCGTATTCACCCCAACAGAGGCTGGCGCGGTGGGTGCACTCGGTGCGTTGCTGATGGCGTATTTGAAAAAACAGTTGGACCGCAACGTGCTGTGGAGTTTGCTGGTTGAGACGGGCCATATTGTTGCCTCGATACTGCTGCTGATCGTTGCGGCCACAATGTACAGCCGAATGCTGGGTATATCTGGATTACCCAGCGGCCTGGGCGAGTGGATCGCTTCTATGGAAATAGGACTTTACGGAATCCTCGCTATCTACATCGCTACTCTGATCATCCTAGGGACCATCCTAGATACAACATCGATTATTCTGATTATGGTGCCGCTCTTTATCCCAGTGCTCGCACCATACGGGGTTGATCTGATCTGGTTTGGTATCGTTACCATTGTAGGTGCGGAGATTGGTTTGCTGACGCCTCCGCTCGGTATTTCCTGCTACGTCATTAAATCCACCTTGGCGGACGATCGCATCAGCTTATTAGATGTCTTTGCTGGCGCGTTCCCCTTTGCGGTGATCATGCTGATTATATTGATCCTGCTAATCGCGTTTCCGTCACTCAGCTTGGTGTTGGTTTGAGATATGGGCTCAGGGTGGCGCCATGGCGGGCAGCTAGCAGAATTCCAAAATAATCGGGTTTTACTTTGCTTGGGTCGCGTAGGCGATAATTTCGACAACCTGTGCTGCCGAGGTGGCCCAGGCCATTGCGGAGGAATCAACTTCTTTTAGGGCATGAATTGTTCCTTCATCATGCAGTGTTATGTAGGGCTTGCCAAGAGCGGCACACTGGCCTGCATCGAATGCTGCATTCCACTGTTTGTATTTGTCGCCAAAGCGGATAACCGCTAGATCGCATCTGTCGATAAGGGTCTTGGTGCGAATAGCGTTGACTTTTGCGGACTTGTGGTCGCGCCAGAATCCGTCCGATGCCGGCCCCAACATATCCCCGGCGGCGTCGCTCGCTTCGTGGTCGGTGATAGCCGAAGTAAACGTAACCGGTAATTTCAGCGCCACAGCGCCTTCAATGATCTGTTGTCGCCAATCGGTGTGGATTTCCCCGCAAAGGTATACATTCCAATTCATGTCTGGTCCTATTTGATGGCGTCCGCTATTTCCTTGCCTAGCCGCTGCGTATCGGCTTTTCCGCCCATATCTGGCGTCAGATTGACACCATTCCGAAGCGTGGTTTCGATTGCGGCCATGATACTCCCATACGCCTCCTGATGACCCAAATGATCAAGCATCATTGCTCCCGCCCAGATTGTGCCGATCGGGTTAGCGATGCCTTGTCCTGCAATATCTGGTGCTGACCCGTGCACTGGCTCAAACATGGAGGGATATTTTTTTTCCGGGTTCAGATTTGCGGACGGCGCGATCGCGATGGTTCCTGTGCATGCGGGACCCAAATCTGAGAGGATATCGCCGAACAGGTTGCTGCCCACTACTACGTCATAAAAGTCCGGCATTCGCACAAAATTCGCCGTCAAGATATCAATGTGATATTGATCCACCGTGACATCTGCATAGTGTGTCGCCATCTCGGCGACGCGAGAATCCCAATATGGCATCGAATGAATGATGCCGTTGGATTTGGTGGCTGAGCTCAGGTGCCTTGCGGGCCGACTTCTGGCCAGGTCGAACGCGTATTTGAGTACCCGATCCGTGCCTCGCCTCGTAAACACACTTTGTTGAATAACTGTTTCATGCTCGGTGCCCTCATACTGAATGCCGCCAATTGCGGAGTACTCTCCCTCCACATTTTCCCGGACGACCATCATGTTAATGTCACCCGGCTTGCGTCCGGCGAGCGGGCAGGGTACCCCTTCAAATAGCCGCACGGGTCTGAGGTTGATGTACTGGTCGAATTCCCGGCGGATGGGGATAAGCAGACCCCACAGGGATTCGTGGTCGGCCACGGTGGGAAACCCAACAGCGCCCAAGTAAATGGCGTCAAACTGCTGCAGTTGCTCAATACCGTCCTGAGGCATCATGCGACCTGTTTTAAGAAAGGTCTCGCAAGACCAGTCAAATTCCTGCCACTCGAAATCGATTCCATGTTTGGAGCCCGCTGTCTCGAGGACACGAATACCCTCGGGCATTACCTCTTTTCCGATTCCATCCCCGGGAATGACCGCAATTTTTATAGACATAGTTGCTAGTAGTTCATCCCGCATCCAATGATCCGGTCAGTTGGGAACTTGGTGATGACCTCGATTCCCGTATCGGTGACAACAACCTCATCTTCCAGGCGAACGCCATCTGAGCCATCTTCATTACCCGCATACGTTTCCAGTGCAAACACCATACCCGGCTCGATTTCGACCGGATGTTCGATGCTGTAAGCCCGCGAAATTATGGGGAACTCCCACAGGCCAACGCCAATTCCGTGGCCGTATTGCAATCCAAAAATCTCATGCTCGTTGAGCGCGCCCATTTCTCGATAGTCAGGCCAGCGAGTGACAACATCTGCGGTTGTTGCCCCCGGCTTCACGGCGTCAATACCGCCAAGTTGAATCTCGAGACACCGAGCGTGGGTGTCTATTTGTTTTTGTGAGGGTGGCCCAACAGTGAAGCAACGGTAAACACAGGTGTGGTAACCGTTATACAAACACACTATGTCCATGAAGATGATGTCGCCGGGTTGCAGCAATCGATCTGAACTGAGATGCGGGTGAGGGTTAGTGCGATTACCCGAGGTTACCTGAATATTGTGAATCCATTGTGCGCCAAGTCGATGCATTTCGTGAGCGGCAACGGCCTGCAGATCATTCTCTTTGGCGCCTGGGCGAATTTCACAGGCAATCCTGTGGAATGCAGCATCAACGATTGCCGCGCCATGCTTAATCAAAGCGATTTCGTCCTCATTTTTGATAGCACGCGCATGCTGCATCACAACCTGGCCATCGGTGATCGTGTAACCGCTAGCCTGCATCGCCAGAAGAATTTGAGATTCAACAACATCCACGCCAATGCGGATTTTGCTTTTGTCGAGTTGGAAGTTACCGAGGACCATATCGAGATCTTTCAGGAAACCTGCAGCGCACCCCCAGTCTGGCGGTAATGCGCCAAACATCGTTCCATGAGCCGGGAACGTATAGTCTGCGATCCAGGGGCAGTTCAGCTTCTCGGCGGCAACTTCTGTGCCGAAGCCAAATATATGGGGCGGTCCGTTCCGCGGAATGATTGCGTAGCGCCCCATGTTGTCGATTTCCGGAGAGCAGACCGCGGTCGAGGTCGAATAGCGTTTGTTGCCTGTGTCGAACAACAAAAGACACTCGATATCGAATTTGTCCATGTACTGCTTGATGCGGTTCACGCGGTGCTCCCGCATGCGATCAAAGTTGATGCGTTCTTCATAATCAACCTGCATCATGCCTTGCGTGCCTGGGCGATACGCCATTACTGCTCTCCTAAAATTCTATTGCGTGTCGTGGGTTTCTTTTGTGAACAAAGAAGGTACATGGCATCACATTGTATCCCACACATTAACGATATTAGTAGTATTATGAAGATAATAGACTTAATAAATCAAAATATAAGGTATGATCGATACAAACCATTTAGTAATCATATAATCGACAAAATGACTTGCGAGGTTTTCCATTTTTGTGGAGTGAGGGGAGACGAAGCGATGTTAGGTGAGAGGTAGCAAAGAAAACGCTCTAATCGTATGCATTGTTGGTGAGGCGGAATGCGACTCAAGGTGAAGCAGACATGGCGAAAAACGAAGGACTTAAGTTCTGGGGTGCGGCGGCGGTCCTAGCCGCCATAGGAAACCTATTTTTGGTTGATGCGTCTCACGCACAGCAAAGTGGGGGTGCGCCAGGAGTGCCGAAACCACTGCCACTGGGTTTCTTTATCACTAGTGTTGGGCTCGGCAAGGGCGCTGACCTGGGTGGCCTCACTGGCGCCGATGCCCACTGCCAGAATCTCGCTGAGGCCGTCGGAGCTGGTCATCGCGAGTGGCGCGCCTATCTGAGTACTCAGGAAACCGAGACTGAGCCCGCTGTAAATGCAATTGACCGCATTGGGGAGGGCCCATGGGGTAATGCCAAGGGAGTGGCGATAGCTTCTGACATCGACAGTTTGTTGTACGACAATTCGAATATTAATTATGAACATGCGATCACTGAAAAAGGCGAACGCGTCAACTCCCGGGTTTTTGGTGATTCGCCTAACAAACATGACATTCTGACCGGAACTCAAATTGACGGCACGGCTTACCCAGCGGGTGACGACATGACCTGCAGTAACTGGACCAGTGACGACGAGGGTCGCGCAGTGCTGGGACACTCAGACAGGCATAGGCGTATCTACCCCGGTAGCCCCTGGAATTCGGCCCACCCATCACGTGGTTGTAGTCAGGAGGCCCTCGAAGCAACCGGTGGTGACGGCCTGTTTTACTGTTTCGCTGCAGACTAAAAAGGCACTCTGGAATATAAAAGCCTAGCGCGGAGGGTGAATGTGTGTCCCTTGCGGCTCTATTTGTGCGCGCGGTGCTGTGTGGGTGGGGTGTTTTAGACTGAGGGAAGAGCACAGGACTTTGATTTTAGATGCAGACCGTGCATTTCTCTCTTCCACTTGGTCGGTATCCGCAGCGTGGCTAATCTGGCGGCCTTATGTTCGGGCCGCAGAATGGCTACTTCATCTGCCTTGCTGAGGTAGGCTAATGGATTTCGCAAAGAATGCTGCGAAGATCAGAGGGAGCGAGAACAAGATGAAAGTCCAGTCGATTGAAACGCCTGCTCCCAAAAGCAACCCAGCGATGATCGGACCGAAAATGGCACCCAGCCGCCCAGCGCCGATAGCCCAGCCAACGCCCGTTGTACGAATCTCTGTGTCGTAGAGTCTTGCAGCAACAGCATATAGTCCAGTGAAAGCGCCTTGTACGAAGTACATGAGCAGGAATACCAACGTCAATTTCCAGGCTACAGTGACATTTGACGTTCCATAGGTGACGGTGAATATGGCGCCGATAAGAAAAAAGAGCGCGATGATTTTGGTGAGCCCAAAGCGATTAGAGACCGCACCTAAACTAATTGAACCAAAGAAAGCGCCGAGGTTAAGACAAACACCGGCGTAAATAGCATTTTCTAGCGCCAGCCCGGAGTCGATCGCCAATTTCACAACCCAGCTGACTAAAAAATAGAGCGTCGCGAAGCTCATGAAAAACGCCATCCACAGATTAAGTGTTTTGAGACGGAGTGATTCGCTGAACAGCACGGAGACTCCACTGCCGCCGACGTTGCCAGAGCTCGAAGCGCGATTTGGAAGTGCAGTCAGGTGAGGGTGCCCCATTTTCGACAAAATCGCGTTTGCCTTGGGCAGAGCGCGATCGGGTTGTTGTTTGATTAGAAACTCCAGGGACTCTGGAAGTAGGAAGTAAACTAAGGGCAGGGCGATCAGCGTCGCGCAACCCGCCACCGTAAACAGGACGCGCCAGCCATATGCGGGCAACAGGTCTGCCGCCATAAATCCGGTCAACATCGCGCCCACGGGATACCCGGCGTGAAGGATGAGTATAAACAGGTTGCGCAGGCGGTCCGGCGCATACTCAGACACCATCGATGTCATGCTCGCGAGCATAGAGCCTATGCCCACTCCGGCAGCGAATCGCAGAATAATCAACTGTAAGACTGATTCTGCGTGGGAAGTCGCGAGCATGCCACTCGCAATAAGGACCAAACTCGCCAACATTATTTTTCGGCGGCCGATAGCGTCGCTATAGGGCGATACAAATATCGCACCAACCGTCATGCCAACCAGAGCCGCACTGAACACGACACCAAGCGACTCCGGTGAAATGGTCCATTCATCGGAGATGGCCGGTGCTGCGAATGAAATAGCGAGAACGTCCATGCCATCCAGCATGTTCAGAAAAAAACAGACTGCCAGCACAGTGATCTGTAAACCTGTCAGTTTTGACTCATCGATCAGTTCGAGAGTGTTCGCCATAATTACTTTGCCTTCAGGGTTTACGCGACATTAGCTGCCTTCCTGCCTCAAGCTGAAGCGAAGCGGGTCCGCCAGATAAACAATGCGGTTCGCTGGGTACGGTCGTCAGTTGCATCTTGCGTTGAATACTTCGTGCCGATACGCCCATGGCAACTAATCAAATTTAAGTTTAGAGACGTCCTCAAGTGCAGAGGGTTTCGGAAGCGATTGCACAAACTCATAAATCTTCTTGAGCTGGGCATCGCTTAACTCGTTGGGTGAGTAGGCCGGCATTAGATTGGTATATCGAACAACTTGGTTGAAGACGACGTAAGGGTAGCTCGATGGCACCAGACGTGGGCCAGATCTGCCGCCTTGACCCTCGTACCCGTGACATTGCCAGCATTGAAAGGTGTCATATAACGCTTTTCCCGAGCTCACATCAGCCATGGGTTCTTGCGCGAATGGTGTATCGGATGCCAGTGCGGCCAGAGTTAGCAAGGTAATGGAGAAGTAAAGTCTTAGTCGATGCATTTGCAAACCTCGTTCATCGCGGCTGACACTGACAATCTATAAAGGCCGGTTCACCCTGGTCGATAACATCCATCGCCCTCAGCAGCGCTGGGCCCAAGTCCTTCGGGTCATGAATGGGCCCTTCTGACCAGACACCCATACCCCCGGCGATTTGCGCGAGATCTATCTCTGGATTACGTAGCTCATTTCCAATCAGTGAATTGCCGTCGGTACCTCGCTGACGCCGCGCAGACATGCGCTGAAGATGCATATTCTCCTGATGATAGCCGAGGTTATTATGAGTGACCGTGAGCAGCGGAATGTTGTGGTGTGCGGCGGTCCAGAACGCGCCGGGTGAGTACATCATATCGCCATCAGCCTGAACGTTGATGGGCAAGATACCGGAGTCACGTAGTGCCAATGCAGCGCCCACTGCAGCGGGCGCACCATACCCAACGCCGCCCGCACCTGATCGGCCAAGATAATGGTAGTGCTTGCTCATTGGCCATAGTCGCCTGCCCCAGTTACTTTTCAAATGGTCATCTGAGACGAGGCTCCACTCACGACCTCTCGCAATCTGCCAGATTTCTGAAAACAGTCGCGCGACACTGATCGGGCTCGCGTCCCAGGCGTACCGCGCAGCGTCCAAAGTCTGCTCGTAGGACTTTTTGTGCTCGGCTCGCCACATCGACTCTCGTTCAGAATTTGAAGACCGTCTGGAGCGTGTCATAGCCGACCTGACCGCTTCAGTGAGGCTAGGTAACGTGGCTTGGCCATCTCCCGCGATAGATAAATCAGCTCCAAAGTAGCGTTGGAAATTCTGGTAGTTCGATTTGATGAAGAGATCTTTCACGCCAATATCGATGACCGTCGCATCTTGCCGGGCACGTCTCTCTGCTTCCCGGTGAACACGGTCTCGCATGGTGTTGATTGTTCCCCACGTGTCATTGAGTTCCAGGCAAAGAATCACGTCGGCCTTTGCCACGACGTGAGAGCCTTGAGAGAGATGGTGACGGCTTGGAAAATTCATGCGGCCGCCCTGGTTGACAACCGGTGCTTGCAAAGCTTCGGCGAGTTCAATGAGTCGCTCAATGCCTATCTGGTCGTGAGCCATTAGATCGGCGACGATGACTGGATTCTCTGCTTCAACCAACATGCGGGCGGCTTCCGCAACGGCACCCTCATCACCGATGGGCGGCTGTGTTAGCGAGATTCTTGGGGTCTGAAGGGGTAAATCTCCGCGCTCGGCCTCCTGCAAATGACCGTCGATCGCAATAGCGACCGGCCCGCGAGGTGGTGTCATGGCAATTTTCCATGCGCGCGCCATGGACTCGGCGAAATGCTGAAGCGAGACCGGCTGGTCGTCCCATTTAATGTAATCTCGCACTACACGTATACAGTCTTGCGCTGAGTGAGCCCACTCGGCACCAGCACGCCGGTCCGTCACATTCATATGGTTGCCGGCCAGAATAATCATTGGCACCCGATCACTCCAAGCGTTGTATACGGCCATGGAGGCGTGTTGCAGACCGACGGTACCATGCACGAGTGGCATCAGTGGCTTGCCAGAAACCTTGTAGTAGCCGTGGGCCATCGCAGTGGCCTGTTCCTCATGCAACGTGGTCAATAGTTCAGGCGCCTTGTTGCCGCCATAGTTCACGATAGATTCGTGAATGCCACGAAAACTAGAGCCCGGGTTGGTTGGGATGTAATCGATGCCAATCTTTTTTATGACATCGACCATGAAGTCAGATCCCGGGCTGCTGACAAAGTACTTCTGTGCCTGGTCCGCCGAATATCCTTCCGGCGTCTCGTATTCCATCTGCAGTTGCGCGGCATCAGGAGGTTCGGTTGCCGGCGCCGTTTGATCGCTCCGCTGTTCAGCTTCTGTTTTACCGGCACTGACTAATGTCGTGACACCCGCCGCAGTTGCGGATGACAGGAACTTGCGACGATCCATGCGCAAACCGGGGCGCTGGTGTTTGTCGGACTCCATACTCACTCACCTCTATATTTCAAAAGCAACAGATTTCTGGAGCCAAACATAAGGGACCAAACTGTTTGCTAGTCGCGTGGCACGGTGCGCATTTCCTCTTCGATGGCTTTGCGCACGGCAATATCAATAAATCTCGCTCCGTCTTCTTTCCAATCAGAAAGACCGGGGCCGAGTTCTGCGCCGATTTTTTCTACGATTTCATCGGCAGATTTACCCTGACTAAGCAGTTCGTTGACCCGCGTCTGAATCGTGGTGAAGTAAAGTTTGTACTGACCGATGGTGCTCGCATCACCCAGGGGGCCGTGGCTTGGAACCAAAACGTCAACGTCGAACGACTGGATGGCCTCTAGTGCTGCGAGCCAGACCTCAAGGCCAGATGTAGGACTTGCGAATCGAGGGTACCGACGCATCGCGACATCTCCGGTAAATAGCACACGGTCCTCCTCAATGAAGAAGGTCGTGTCACCGACTGTGTGAGCAGGTCCTACAGCAGTGATTGTGACGGTGGCGCCGCCCAGATCTAAGCTGTAATGGTTGTCAAATAGCACATCGGCCGGCCTGATGGATGCGCCCTCTAGGAGATTGGCCAGTGTCTCTGATCGTTGCGATAGTCGTCCCGCGTGCGATAAGCCAAACGCTTTTTCGCGCTGTTGAGCGCTAGACCGAATCATCGTGGCATCGTCCGGGAACGCCCCTGCGCCGAGGTCATGCTCGGCATGAATGTGAGTGGAGGCAACGTAAAATTTTTTATTGTCGCTAAGCTTTCGCGCCTCCTCTAATACGATTTCACCGTTCTTAAGGCCCAGCCCAGTATCGATAACCAGTGTTGCTGTATTGCCAATAACGATGCCCACATTAGGAACAAACCTTCGATTGTCGTCGAGGATTACATAAACGTGGTTTGAGATTCTGAGTGCGTCGCCCTGCTCAATCAAAGGGCCTGAGTCGGGACCTTGTGCAAATCCGGCACCTGGGATCAGAGCGAGTAGGAAAGCGGTTATCGCGCCCAGCAAATGCTGCACCATCAGGCTTTCTCCCGGCGCACACATAAGGCCTTCTAGTGGGCCTCAAAGTAATGACGTTTTGCCAAAAAGCACCCGATGATGGCAGGCAACGCCATCTTCAAGTGCGCAACTTCAGCCTTCATATGCGGGGCGCTCAGGTCGCTGTTAAATGGCATGCCAACCCAGAACGGGGCATAGATGCCGAGCATCGTGATCAGCATGATCCACCACATAGCGGGATTACGAAACTTGGACGGAACTAATATGATGGCAAGGATGACTGCAGTGGCTGCGACATCCCCGACACCTTCGCGAAAGTAGTGGTAATAGCTATGCGACTGGATGGACGCAATAGGGGTCAGCAGATAATTCTCTTTGCCAATATGACTAAACGTCACCCAAATCGGTTTATGGCCATAAAATAGACCAACAATGACGAGTGCTCTTGCGGTCCAGAGATCCGTCAGTAACGCTTGCAGATTTCTCACGGATCACTCCAATACACTGCCAATGTCGGCCTAAAAATGGCGCGCGCCCCTAAAACTCGTAGCGGAAGCTCACGTAAGCATAGCGGCCCCGCGCAGGCACGCCTCCATATGCACCCGAATTCACCTCGATTAAACTTCGCACGTAATATTCCTCGTCGGTCAGGTTCCTTACGCTAACCGCCGCATTCCAATTTGCATCCGATGGGAAGTAGGTCACCGATGCATTCATTACGTCGTAGCTGGGCGTCAGCATGCTCGGGTCTCCGCCATCCTGCCCCCATTGCTCATCGGTATACCGCCAATCTACGCGGGTAAGGATTTCAGCGCCGCTATTGAGGTTCGCTGAGTAAGAGACGCCGACATTTGTATTGAATTCGGGCGCAAATTGAATCGGTGTATCGACGCTGACGTCCACCGGCCAGCCCCCGAGTTCCGCATCGGCTGAGCAGCCTACGATCTCACTGGTGCCACTGTATTGGTTGATGCAGTCATATTCCGCATCGAGCGTGCCGAACGACCAGTCGATGCGAAGGTTGTCGGTCACTGCCCAAAGTATCTCGCCCTCTAGGCCACTGAACGTCGCATCGCCTTTATTTACCGTCGAGGCACCAACAATACCCGGGTCTAAGTTGGGTACGGCTCCTGCACCCTGCAGATTTTGGTAGTCGCTGTAGAACCATGCGAAATTGGTGCGAAGCCGTCCACCGGCCCAGTCAGCCTTCAGCCCAATTTCATAGGTGTCGACATATTCGGGAGAAAAGAATGTGATTGGGTCTGGGATATTTGCCGCACGCGTGTTGAAACGCGCCGGGAAACCGCCATCGCGGAAGCCATCAGCAAACGATGCATACGCGTAGATGTTGTCTGTCGGTTTCCATCCGAGCGTCACATTGACGTTGCTCTCCTGCACTGACATGTTACCCGTGCGCTCTAGTGGCGCATCAATGCAGTTTTCAATGCCAACTACCGTGCCCGTACTGTTACAAAGTTGATAGAAGTAGTCTTTTTCATTGTCTGAGTAACGGTACCCCAGTGTCAGATCCCACTGCTCAGTGAGGCCGTAGGTCAACTGACCAAATACCGCTTGGGATGAATTATCGATGTAGCGCGAATCCTGCGAGTTGGGCTGTTTGACAACTCGAGGGCCTCTTGGAGTCGGAAAAGAGTTTGGTCGCCAAATCGTCACGGACTGATCACCTTCCTCCTGGAAGAAATAAAGCCCGGCTACCCAAGTCAGACGGCCGTTCTGAGTATTGCCACTGAACTGAAATTCCTGTGAGATTTGCTCGTTGTCAAAGTTGTTGTTTTGGTTCTGATACGTCATGAAAGGCGCGCCGCCAAACGTATGATAGAACCTCGAATCAAGTTCACGGTAAGCGGTGATCGACTTGACGCTGAAATTATCCAGATCCCAGGTCAGAGTCAGTGAGATGCCGCCCGTGTCCATCGTATTTTCCGGTCGAATCCAAGTACCGTCGCGATCCTGAAACCCAATATAAGTCGAGTAAAAATCAGGTGACTGGTAACGCGTTGAGACACAGTTGGGGTTGGTTGGGTCAGTTTTGGTTGTTGCGCTGATCGCAGCTGCCGCCTGCCCTGGATTGCGGACGCCCGGAAGACAGTTGTTTTGCGCATTAATCTGGGATGCTTGTACACCGGAGGGGAAGGTTGTGATGCCAGTCGCTGGAACAGTTAGCCCCCATCCCTGGTAATTAACGGCTGCGTGTGAAGAGCGGTCTTCCGTGTAATCGATGCCAACATCGGCCGTAAAGACATCACCTGAGCGAAATACGAGTTTCGCGCCGAAACCGGTTACTTCCTGTTCACCAAGCTTGTAGCCGTCATAAAGCCCTGCAGGTGCAGTGTCTAGTATCAGACCATCCGCAAAGTCTTGGGCGCTTGCCTGCAGTACGTTTACAAAACCGTCAATTTCCTTATGGTAGACCGTAAAACGTCCGCCGGACCCCTTATCATTAAATGGCACGTCAACACTACCCTTGAACCGCAAGAAACCGTCGCCGCCCACATCCAGTGACAATTTTCCTGCAAATTCGTCACCTGGAGCGCGACTGATGAGATTGATGGCTCCACCTTCGGTGTTGCGGCCATAGAGCGTGCCCTGTGGCCCCCGTAGCACCTCGATTCGCTCGAAATCGGTCAATTCCAGCAGGCTGCCGACCGACCGCGCAATGTATACACCGTCGACATAAACGCCTACCGCTGGGTCGGTAACCGCTAGAAAATCAGCCTGGCCAAGACCCCGGATAAAAATGGTCGGGGCGCCGGTCAAACCGCTGTAGCCCGCACTGGCTGTGATATCGACGTTCGGCGCGATGCTCACGTCGGTCAGATCCTGTGCACCAAGAATTTCTGTAAATTCCTCGCCATCAAAGGTCGTTACCGATACCGGCACGGTCTGCATGTTCTCCTCGGTCCGCCGCGCGGTAACGACGACTTCCTCTAGATTCGCGAAGCGCCCTGCTGTCGCAGAATCAGTAGTGTCTTGCGCTTGCACACTTATCGCCGGCACGACGAGTGAGCCAGCTATGAATAACTTATTAAGTGATTGTTTCATCGCGAAATTCCTCTGAATTTTATTATCTAGCATTGGTCCTGTGGCGCAATGCTCAGGGTGAAGAATCTAAAATGCTGACAGGTAACGTTTAGGCTCTGCCCGTGGGCTACAGTATTTATCGCTAATTAGAGAATATAATTTAAAAATCGACTATTGATTATTATTCAATTTTTTAACGATAAATAATTTAGCAATCAATTGTGGAGAAAATTTGAAGCTATGACTTGTATTGATTCTCAAAATTAGGGCCCTGCCGGGGACAGGCAAGGCAGATGTTGGGGCCATGAGTTCCAGCCGATGTCTAATAAATAAACGATAAAAAATATATTGAGCTCAATATATCGATAATATACAGTGCCACATCGAAAGATCTTGATCCCATGGTGGGCGGTGCTCTTGGTCAAATAGGAAGGGCGTGGAAGGCATAATCAAACAAATAGGGCGTGCCGGGTGCTGCAGACGGGGTTGGTTTCGCCTCGTCGTTATTCTGATCTTTGGTTTGTCCGTTGCGGCCTGCCAAATGTCGCAACATGGCGCTCAGCCCGCCACCAACGGACAGGTTGATAATCGTGACAAAGCCGGCGTGGCCGATGAGCGGCGGAATAATCATCCGAATGTGCTGATCGTTATCATCGACGACTTGCGTCCGGGTGTTGCGGCTTATGGCGACCAGGTGGCTCGTACGCC
>Ga0255779_1001007_pt1 | contig 33478 bp, 24 predicted proteins | sample 011ome_21_FD_179977 | JGI IMG/M metagenome (GOLD analysis project Ga0255779, IMG submission 179977) | Coastal salt marsh microbial communities from the Groves Creek Marsh, Skidaway Island, Georgia - 011508AT metaG (version 2) | ecosystem: Environmental > Aquatic > Marine > Intertidal zone > Salt... | reverse complement strand
AGAACAGAAGAAGCGACGACCCGGAAGCGTCGACTTTAGAGGCGATGATAGAGTCCTTTCAGAGCGTGTCTATGTCTTGGCACGATATCAGAAGCGTCGATCTGAGAATGTTGAGGACGCGAAGACGATAGAGAAGTAATATACAAAAGATGCAATATACACACATTTTTTTTACAGAATGATTTAACTACTCGCGCTTTCGCGCGTCCAACTACAAAACATCTCTCTCTCCCTCTCTTACCATCTCTTAGACTCTCTCTCCTGGGTCTCACTCGATCGTTTTCCTCGCCAACCGTCTCACCCTCTTATTATACTCCTTTTCCTCCTCGACCAACATCTTCGCCGCTTGCGGGTTGGCCGGACTATTTACGTTCGGGTCGCACAACAAACTCCTCACCGACGTCAACAAACTCGCCACCGAATGCACCGGACTCCACTGCTCTTGAATCGTATCCATGCACAACGTCCCGTCCGGATATATGTTCGGATGGAACATCTCCGAGACGAACCGGACTCTCGGCGCGGAGGCTGGGTAGGAGTCCGAAAACGTCAAACGTAAGGAGAATATGCCGCCTTCCCAAGGTGAGTCTTGTGGGCCACAAATCGTCGCCGACCAGACGAACAAGTTATCGTCCGAGTGTGGGGACGCCGAACAGCCCTGCGTGGTATCGAGAAAAGAGGTACAGCGTGTCAGCGAAACGCGCATAAAACGAAGAACAAAACACGAACGAAAGCGTTTGTCAGACAACAACGAGATAAACATCTCACGTATTTATACCTCGGGCGGTTCGATCCGTATCGAACGCAAATCGGACTGTAATCTCAAACACGCCGACGCGGAGCTCGGACTGGATCCCAGAATGTTCACCTGCGGCTGAGACATCGAGGGAGAACTACTCGACGCCAGTATTCGTCTCCCGCTCATCTCTCTTTTAAATGAAGATTTTTCCCGAAAGAAGCGTCAGACGTTTCGTCGATTTTACGCGCGAAGAAGAAGGTAAAGAAGAAGAAGAAGAAGAAGAAGAATATACCACCACATTCTTCTTAAAGCAAAGCGCGAGGAAAACGAATCGAGGACGGAGCGTTTATCATGTCGCGAGCGCAGCTCCAAAGCGCGTACCCGAAACTGACGGAACTTTTTAGTAACAGTAGGAGTGATGACAACGGGAAGTTGAAGCCGACGCTCGAACGTCTGGTGGCGTCGTTTTCGTTTCCGTTTTCGTCCTCTGAGGAGGCAAAGGAGTGCGCGAAGAGTGGTGGTGGTCGTTTTCTTCTCACAGCAGACGGAGCACTGCTCGCGAGTTCGGTGTGCTTTGGCGCGTGCGCGTTAGTTTTAAGCGTCTCGATCCTGACCAGTCGGCCTTTATTGGTCCGGAAATCGGTGGTGAATTCGGAAAAACGAGTCGTTTCGGTGGATTACCAGAAAGCGGTGAGAGGCGATTTTGCGTTTGGTCTAGGGTTAATGTGGGTATCCGCGGTTTTGTTCATCTCTGGAATGGCGTTTTCGACGACTGTATCGTTCGTGACGGAAAGTTTACGCGAGGAGTTGTTGGCGTGCGTGTATTCGTTCGCGGCCAACGCCGGATTTTGTTTCTTGTGCGGGAATATCGCGCGGTTAGGGATAATAGACGATCGAGAGGAGAGGACGAATTTGGTCATTTTAGGGACAGTGATGACGACGTTGATGTTAATCAGTCATTTATTTCCGAAAATTTCCGAAGGAAGTGGTAAAGCTGGGTGGTTTTGCGAGATTTGGTCTTTCGCGTGGTGCGCGTTGGCGTTGGCGGCGAATTTGGGATTAAACTGCGCGGTGGAGTTTCGCGGTGGATTCACAAGTTGGGACGCTTTTTATGGATTAACGTCCGGGAGTGGTGCTGGGTTGATGTATTTCGCGATGGCATCGCCGTTATGGTTGGGGAAGTGTTTCGGTACGGCGTTGTTTTTGATTGGTTTCGCGTGTCACGTTTTAGGCGCCGCGACGAGGCACTGGGTCACTCGATATTCGACAACCGCAAAGGAGGAAGGCGAGGAAGAGGATAAATCCGTGGCGATGGCGAAGAAAACCGAGTAAAGTAGAGTAGCCGGTCGTCGCCTTCGGTTCGCGAAACTAGTATTTTAGGACGTGTTGAATAGTGATACCATAATAGTGTTGTCAGTTTTTAAATACTTCTTTTTTTTCATCGACCTACTTCTTTTTCAAAAACGCGCGTTCCGCTAAATCGATGCTTCGTCCAAGCGCGGCGGATTTGTTCACCGTTTCTTGGTACTCGCTCTCTGGATTTGAATCCGCGACGATACCAGCTCCGGCTTGGACGTGGATCGTCCACTCGTCTCCTTTCTTTTGTTTCGTCGGAACGACCATCGTTCGCAGCGCCAACGCGATATCCATCTCGCCTGCGAAACCGACGTAGCCAATGCCGCCGCCGTACGGTCCACGCTTGGATACTTCCAAATCGTCTATGATTTGCATCGCTCGAACTTTCGGTGCACCAGAAACGGTACCGACGGGTAAAGCTGCGCGCAACACATCCCAAGGATTCAAGTCTTCGATCAGCTTTCCAGTCACCGTGGACGAAATATGCATGACGTGTGAATATCGTTCAATTTCCATGAGCTTTTCAACTTTAACGGTGCCCATTTGCGAGACTCTTCCGACGTCGTTCCGTCCTAAATCCACGAGCATGACGTGTTCCGCTCTTTCCTTCTCGTCCGCCAACAAATCTTCTTCTAATGCGAGATCTTCGGCTTGCGTTTTGCCTCTCGCTCGAGTCCCGGCTAAAGGTCTGTTCACCACCGTTCGCGAATCGTCCACGCGACACAAAATCTCCGGCGACGATGCGATCAATATGCAATCTTTACCTTGGTAATAAATCATATACGGCGACGGATTCACCACTCTCAACGCCCTGTACACTTCAAACGGATCAACTTTCGTTTTTCTCTCGAACCTATGGGACAACACCAACTGAAAAATATCGCCGGCTTTGATGTGTTCCTTCGTCGTCGCCACGGCGTCTAAAAAGCTCTCTTTGCTCATGTTTGAATCCTTCATTGGCTCTGGTTTCCCACTTAAACGCATGTCCACACTTCCAAACGGAATCGTGCCCATCGTTTCTGGCTGCAACTCTTTCATTAAATCGTCTAATCCTTTGATGCCTTCGCTATACGCTTTCTCGGCGTCGACGGTGCCGTCTTTGCTGGTGTAATCTTCCAGCATCACCCATTTTACTCCATACACTTGCTTCGTCGCGTGATCAAAAACGATGACTTCTTCGTACAAACCCATGTGCACGTCTGGTAAATCTCGATCGTCTTGTTCTCGAACGTTATCGAACGGCAACTTATTGATGTATTGATACCTGACCGTGTCGTAGCCGGCGAACCCTACCCAACCGCCGGCGAACGCGTCCGGTAAATCTGGATGTTTCGCCGGTTTCCAGTGTTCCCCAAGTTTTGCCATAACCGTCATCGGGTCCTCTTCGAAATAGTCCTCCTTATTTTCCTCCGGTTTCGCGTGGTTCATAATCCTAACTCGATTTTCGCTCGCCAACACTTCAACTTTCGGCCGGCGACCGAGAAACGAGTACCGCCCAATTTGCGTCCCACCGACGACGGATTCGAACAAAAACGACGGCGCTTCCCTCGCGTCGTCTTTCACGAGCAACCGATACGCTAAAATCGGCGTCAGTTGGTCGTCGAAAATTCTCCTAAACACCGGAACCACGTTCGCTTTGTCTTTTTCCACCGCAGAGAGAAACGTATTTTTACGGTCGAGTTCGAACGCGTCGTCGTCATTGGAAGAGGCGTTGTTCGTCTGCTCTTTTTGCGCGGCGGCGGCAGCAGCAGCGTTGACAGACGTTCTTCTCGAAGAGAGATGATTTCTCGTCACAAACCGCCCGCCTCTTCCTCCTCCTCCTCTCGCTCGGACATCACCTCGACTTTGGTGATTCTGAAGTGAAAATGAAGATTGATTTTTATGCGAATACGACGACGACGAAACGTTTTTCGACGCCGTTTCGAATCGTCTCGCCGCGTTGTTTAACAGCGTCGACGACGACGCGCTGCTCAATGCTTCCATTCGTAGTATATTTGTTGCCTCTCGCAACGAGTCGGCCGTTGTGCGCGCGTAAATATGAAGCGAGGAAACGACTCTATCCAAAATCGGAGCCCCCTTATTTAGGGTTTATTATGCTACCCTAAATTGAAAGAACGATTGGATTTTCTCACGTGACTTTCTCCTCAATAAGCAATCACATCGCGGCTGTTTTTGTCGTCGTCGTCGTCGTCGCTTTGAAAGAAAGGAACGTCTAAAGTCTCTCTCTCTCTCTTCCGTCGAAGAACTCTTTTTTTGCGTTCTCTTGTTGCGCTTTATACACGTTTTGAAGGAGAAAGAGGAAACAACATGTCGTCAAAAAGTCTGCGACAGAGAAGCGTCTTTAACAAGAAGGCAGCTTCGAAGACGAAGAAAGAGACGAGAAAAGTGACGGAAGAAACAGAGGAAGAGGAAGAGGATGAAAAGAAGTTCTTCGAAGAAACCGTGGTCACGTCGACGTTGTTCCACTCCGCGAAGTTCGAAGGGAAGGAAAAGTTACGATTCGTTCGAGAACTGTTCAATCGAATCGCGAGGAATTACGACTTCATGAACCTTTGGATTTCGTTAGGTGGCACCTCGTATTGGCGCTTGCGAGCGCTGAGGAAGTTGAACTTACGATTACACGGGAAAGTGTTAGACGTCGGGTGCGGGTCTGGAATTTCCACTCGACGGGTTTTGAAAAGGTATTCCGGGATATGCGTGGCGTGCGAAGGTTTAGATCCGTCGAAAGAGATGATTCGCGTGGCGAACGCGAAGAATCGAGACGCGAGGGCGACGTATACGGTCGGGAACATTGAGAATTGCGACGAGATGTACAAAAAAGACACGTTTGATTGCGTGGTGACGGTGTACACGTTGCGGAATTTCGCGGACTCGCAGTTGGCGATTTGGCAGATGATGCGGGTGTTGAAACCGGGAGGGAAATTGGTCGTCGTGGACGCGTTTCCTCCCAAAATCCGGCTCGCGAAGATGATTTTAAAGTTTTGGTTGGAATATATCATGCCGATCGTAGCTTTGATTTTCATACGGGAGAAAAAAGATAGGAAGGCGTACAAGTATCTCTCCAAGTCTATTCAAAACGCAAAGTATACTCCGGAGACGTTCGTGCACGCATTAGGGAACATGGGCGGCGTGAATATGAAGGTGAAGAAGTACATGTTCGGCGCGTGTTGTCGCATCGAGTGCGAAAAGAATTTCGTGAAAAGAGACGAACACGATCCTTTGAAAAGGTATAAACGAGACGAGAAAGATTTGTTACCGTATTACGAACCGGTGGAGTGGATGGATATGGTTTTACCTGTAATAATTTGCGTCGCGTTGAGCGTCGTGTTTTCGAACTGGTTAATGGGATTAGACTTGAAGATTTGAAACGTTTAACCGGTCCACTTTAAAACTAAGAAGACTAAATCCACGCAGTGTTGGCTCCAGACGCATAATGCGGCGTTTGTGGCGTTGTTGTTTGTGGCGGGCTATTTGGTTTGTTTCTATTATTGTTATTAGTGTTGCGTTGATTCTCTTTTGTTCGTCGCCGTCTTCGATCGACGCTTTCGGCGAAGAGCCAGATGTTTGTAAATATTTCTTCCGGTCCTTCGCCCGATGTGGTACTTTTTCCCACGAATATTTTTAGTCGGTTGAACTTCTCTCGCACCTTTCTAGCTAGCTCGTCTACGATTTCCTGTTCTTTCGCGACATCGCACAGGTGTTCTAAGCGTTCCTTCTTTAAATTCACCACGTTTTTCCGAAACGATTCATATCGGCTTTCTAGTTCGCCTCGGGCGAAGCGCATGGCGCGTTCGCAGTGTTTCAGATTTTCGCGCAACGAATACGTGTCATTTTGCTTATCCTCAATAGTATCACTGTCATCTGCGACATCGACGACAACTTCCAACAAATTTTCCGGTGGCCGTATCAATGTCGGCGTGTCCGTATTTTTATTCGTCGTAGTCTTAACATTCGCAAACAACAACAAAGATTCCAAGGCGAAACCGTTCGCGTCGCCACGGATTGTCCCCTCGTTTAATACGTTACCGCAATATAAAGCGTGTTTCAAAATATTGCGTAAATCGTTTGAGCTTAACACCTCGTCGCAAGCGTTTTCTACCACTTCAAAGCAAGAGCGTAAGTCGCGAGCGAGCTCGCTAAACTGCCGCGCAAACATGAGCGCTCGAAGGCGATGCTCCAAGTTTGGTATCGTGCACATCTTTCGGAGAAATTGTTCTGGTTGAGATAACGGATTTTCGATATTTTCATCGTCGTTAGCGTTGTACTCCTTAAACAATAAAAGCTCCTCTTCGTTCGGCACGCACTGGATGAGTATTTGTAACTTGTCGATGTCGAGCTCTGACGACGCGCATTGAATCATATCGACGATAGATTGCGGGTCTTGCGCTGCTTTCCATCTACTCAGAACGATGGAAATATTGTTCGCTCGCTTCAATGGAATCAGTTTCGGCATGCCACGTTCCTGTTTTTTCGCGCTATTTTCCTCATCGAGTGGTTTTTGTTGCTTCGTTGGTTTCGCATCAAACGCTTCATATACTTTCTTCCGTATCTTTTCTCGCTTCTTCTCGTCGATATCGCCGCTGGCAGTAAACCACGTGTCAATAGTGACCGGTAACTTCTCCCAAAAGATTTTTCGGAGCGTGTTTGTCACAGGTTTCTTCTTTAAAAGTGTCGGTGTTGGCACCTGAGTATTCCGAAGACTGAGTTTTCTGCCGGGCGGCGCGGGAGGCGGCGGCGGTATTGCTCCCGCTTTGTTCTTTGGTACTGGTGGCGCCGGGGGTGCTCGCGGTGGTGCTGGCGGTGGCGGTGGCGGTGGCAGAGGGGCTCCTTTTGATGCAACTTTAGAGACTGCCGCCGCCGGCGGCGGTGGTGGCGGTGGTGGTGGTGGTGGTGGTGTCGAAGGGAGAATCGATTTTTGCTGCTGGGACGATATCGATGGCACCTTTGGAGGAGGAGAGAAAGGCGGCGGCGGAGGAGGAGGAGGAGAGTCGATGAGTATCGTCACGTCTAAGAAGAAATTCTTCGGTAAAAGCGCGGACATGTTCGCGCCACTATCACCCGTCCCGCAGTGGTCGATATCATTTAGATGAAATCGCGTGACGCCGTGTTTCGCCATCGCCACCGCGTGCGACCAGGCGAGGCAAATTGGACGTTTTTCATCAAATTCTCTATTTCCCGTCCAGTGATACACGCATACGAAGAAATCAGACGTGAGACGCACGCCTTTCTTATACACGGTTTCGGTGTATTCGCCGTTTTTATTCAAACACGAGCCTTCAAAATCTCTCGCTGCGGTGTTTTCCGATCGTAACTCGACGCTTTTCGGCGTTTGAAACATCTCGAAAGGAATAGGGGAGCCGTTCGCGCTGGAATGAAAGTCTGGACCGAACTGTGTCGCGGAGAACAAACTTCTCCCAATTTCTCTGTTGCGCCCATCTCTCACCACGCAATATAACCGTGACCCGCCTTTGCCGTCGCAGGAAATCCCGCCGGAAATGACGACACGTTTTAACGTTATTTTCTCACCATCGTTACTACTCATTAAAATCGCATCTTCGAAACCGCTTTCAATTCTCCTCGCTCGCGTTTGCAACCACTGGCCAATTCTCCTTTGCGTGTTTGTCAAAGTAAACGCACGCTTATCTCGAAATCTCTTCGTGCTCTCCTTTGCGGACATCGGCGGCGGCGCGATTTCGCAATAAGCATTTTCTATTGATACGTCGCCTTTCCCGGAAGCCACGATGGACGCGCACGCGATGAATCGCAAGACGTTTATCGCCAAGGACCGCTTCCTAATCCGTTCATTTTTCCTTTCCTCTTTTGCAGACGCCGTGGCCGCGTAATAATTCTCTTTCGTCGCCACGTCGTATCTTACCCCACCTTTTCGATACAAATCTTCTTGTCGCGTCGTCGCGTCGTCGATAGCGAAATGAAGCGCGACTACCGGCTCGCTCGAAATCGCCATCCACTTCTCGATCGTGCTCGCGATGGACACCAACGTATCCAACTCGACGACGTTCGCGAACGGGATGCACTCGTCCACGATAAACTCAACTATAGGCGCGTCTCGAAACGCGTCGTACAACGACTCGTCTTCATCTTCTTCAACCTCTCGCTCCGAACGAGATATCTTCGACAGCGCGTGTTGCCGTTCGCAAAACGCTCGAGAGGCGAGGTTGACCAACACGACGTCCGTTGACGACGACGACGCGTCACCCCGTCTCTCGCTTTCCATGTCACCATTTTCCGTCGACGTCGCAAATAAACCTTTCCGTTCCATCCACGCTCTCGCGCTCGCGAACTCGTTCTTTTTCTTCTTTTTCTTCTTCTTCCTCCTCCCGTTCCTCTCCGCGTTCTCTCCTTCTTCCTCTTCTTCAAAGTCGCCTCTGGTTGCAAAGGCAACCACGTGGTTATTCAAACGAAACGGTTCGGCTATGAACGCACCTCCTCTTTCCTCCTCTCCGTCCTCCTCCTCGTCGTCGCTACCCCTTCCTCCGCTGGACGTTAAAGACATCCTTCCGAACGGACTGACCATGCTGATGCGCGCTGGTGTTAGTGTTCTTCTTTTCGCATCATCATCGTTCGGCTTCCAAGTCCTCCGCGTATTTTTTTCTTCAAAATCGTCGTCTCTCTCGTCGTCTGAATCGTTTTCGTCGCTTCTCCTCCTCGACGACGAAAAATTCCTCTCCTTTTCTTCCTCCTCCTGGACGTCTTCTTCGTCGGGTTTCGAAGGTCCGTTGCCCATTATTCGTATTATTCGTATTATATTCTTTCTTGATTATAAATTGTCGTTTTTCCGTTTTTTGTCTTTCTTCTCTCTTTTGACTGACGACTCAAAAACAGTTGACATTTTTCTTTTTCCTTTCTGTGTATAAAAGCAAAGAGACGCCAAAAAACACAACTCTCTCTCTCTCTCTCTCGTACATGCGCGTTGCCGCTACAGGACGCGTCGCCTCTCTCTCAGCGATGACGATGAATTCAAACGATACTACGAACGAAAACAAAAAGATGACGAGCACGAAGAAAAGAAGAGCGTGCGCGTTACACGGCCGAGGCGGGAGCGCGAATTCCTTCTCCAATTTCCTCCAAAAGATAGTCGAGGAAACGGAAGACACGGTAGAGTGGACGTTTTTAGACGGCCCGATCGACGAAGGGAAAATGCACAAGTTTACCGGGAACGCGAACGGGAAAGCGTTGGCGTGGTGGGTGTTGCCGGCGAACACGAGAACGTACTCGGCGGAAGTGTTGGACGGCATCGAAATGAGTTGCGAACGAGTGACACGAGAAGGGCCTTTTGATTGTTTGATTGGTTTTTCGCAAGGCGCGACGCTGAGCTCGGTGTTGTGCGCGAGGAAGTGCGGGTGCGACGAGGAGAGGAAACAATTCGAGAGCGTGGTGTTAGTCTCTGGAGCGAGACCTGGGGTTGGAAAGGAGTGGGAGCGAGTGCAAAAAGAGGCGAGATTTGGCGCGAAGAAGAGTTTGCACGTCATCGGGGAAACCGACGCCATCAATCCGAAAGCGTTGGGGTTCGAGTTGGCGGAGTGTTTTGGAGGGGAGGAGTTTGGGAGCGAAATCGTGACGCACGAGAGAGGGCACATTGTTCCAATAGACGAGGAGAGGATCGTGAAGAAGATCATAGAGACGTTGACGGGTTCGTAGAGTAGTCGAGTAAACAATTGTATTTCTAGTCGCGGATGGATTCTATCATCGTTATTCTATATCAAATAATTTGTGTATGGTCATCATCTTAAAGTCTAGCGTGCGAAACTTCCGGAGGCGGTTTCCACATGCGTTTCCTAGTGAAACTTTCAAATCCGTCTCGTTTAGCCTCCGAAAGTTCTTCTTGGGTCATTCGCCCGGTTCCGTCTTTGGTCATTTTTTCAATCACGTTGGCGGCTATCTTCGCAGTCACGTCTTCAATCTCCGTAAAGTCTGGAAATAAATACCCTCGGTCGATGTCATCGTTCGAAGCTAACGAAGCTAACGTTTCTGCGGCGACTAAGAAGTGGTCGTCCGTAATTTCTTTACAATCCGCGACGACCGAAGCTAATCCAACCGCCGGGAATACGTACGCGTTGTTCGCTTGCGCCGGGAAGATTTCCACTCCATCTTCCCGTCTCACGACGCTCGGGAACGGACTTCCACTCGCAAAAATCACCTTGTCGTTACTGTATTTCATCGCGTCTTCAAACGTACACTCGGCTTTACTCGTTGGATTACTCAACGGGAAAATAATCGGTCGTTCGTTCAAAGCGCTCATGGTTTCGATGACTTCCTTATCGAACGCGTTGTGTATCGTCGAAACGCCAATCAATGCCGTCGGTTTGAGCTTCGTAATGGCAGTTTTCAAATCTTTTACCGGTTCGTACTCGTGCGCGAACGGTATTTTGTGCGGTTGTAACTCGTGTAACCTCGATTTTACGACCAATCCTTTCGAGTCCATGAAAAAACACCTTCTCTTGGCCTCTTCGTGCGACAATCCGCCGCTCTTCTCCAAAGCTCTCACGACTAACTCACCAATCCCAACCCCGGCTTCACCTGCACCGTAGAACAGAACCGTTATATCCTTCAACGCTTTTTTCTGCTCTCTCAACGCCGCCTCTAACGCGGCTAACGTCACGCACGCCGTCCCTTGAATGTCGTCGTTAAAACACGGTTGCACGCGTCGGTGATTCTCCAACACCCGGAACGCGTTCGCGTTTCCGAAATCCTCAAACTGTATCAAACACGACGGTTTTTGCATCCTCATCTCTCTCATGAACTCGTCCACTAACTCATCGTACATCTCCCCTCTTATTCTATTCTCTCTCAATCCTCTGTACTCTTCGTGCGCTCGCAACGCTTCGTTCTCCGTCCCTACGTCGATGCACACCGACATCACTTTCCTCGGGTCCACCCCGCCAAACACGGTGTATAACATCGACTTCCCCTCGCAAATACCCATCCCGTTCGCGCCTAAATCGCCTAAACCTAAAATCCGTTCCCCGTCCGTCACCACCGCGACTTTCACGTCCTCCTTATCTTTCTCCTCGATGAACTTTCTCAATTTCGCGCCAACTTTACCCACGTCTCCTTTGTTAATGAATAACCCAAAACTCGTTTTCGTCGCCGGCAACACGTGGTACTTCTCGCACGCCTCCCCGACCGTCGGCGTATACACGAACGGTAAGCATTCCATCGCGTTCGCGGCTAAAACGCGATACAACGTTAACGGTTCCGCGCTTTGCAAATGGCGAAGGAACGAGTACTTTTCAATCGGGAGGAGTTTCGAGCGGAAGGTTTTCAACGCCGAGGCAGAGGCTGCCATGATGATTTTACTTTGGTTTTTCGCGCTCTCTCGTTGCTCTCTCTCTCTCTCTCTCTCTCTCTCTCGCTCTCGCTCTCCCTTACTCTCTCGTCGTCCTTGTTCTCGTTCTTCTTGAGTTTCGCGGATATCCGCTAATGGATAAAAAAAGTGACGACGACGGCTTCACTTTTCCTCCGTTTCTGTTTATGAATAACGCGCACGTACACACACACAAAAACGAGGAGGCACGACTCAAAAGTCATCGTAAATGAGCGAATGCGCCGATGCTTTGCAGAAAAGCAACAAAAAGTCCGTATCCATATCCGGGTGGCACGTGCATTCGACGAAAAGCAACTCCATAATGGGCCAAAGGGAAATCACATCGGTCGAGGAAACCGTCCGCACGAAACACGTTCCGGAGATGATGTTCAACTCAGAGTTGCGTTTAAAACACGCGCAAAGCGAGGTCGAGTTCACGTTCAACGCGACCGAGGCTTTAAAAGAGTGGATGTCAGCGAAGAACGAAGTCATCAAGGTGAAGAATAGCGAACGGTGGATGCAGTTGCACTTGGAGAGATACGGAGGAAAGAAGACGGAGGAGGAGGAGAACAAAAGGGAGGAAGGGAAGGAAAAGAACGAAGAGACGCAAAGCGAGAGGACGACGACGGTGTTAGATATAGACGAGTTAGCGAAAGAGGGAAGCAGTTACGATTGGACGTTCACGACGCCGTATCGAGGGACGACGACGGTGCGCGGCGAGGACATCGGAGGAGGAGAAGGAGGAGGAGGAGAAGGAGTGAACAGTAGCGAATTAAATTCCAATACCAACATTCGGTGGAAACCAACCGAGGAACGTTTAGATATGGCGTTGCTCACTCGAAGAGACCCGATTGAACTGTTCGACGAGATTTCGCTGTACGAGTCCGAGTTGGACGACCACGGCGTGTCTTCGCTCTCGGTGAAAATCAGAGTCACCGAAAGCTGCTGGTTCTTGTTGCTCCGTTTTTGGTTGTGCGTGGACGGCGTTCTCATTCGTTCTCGAGAAACGCGTTTATGTTGCGACTTGAGACGGCGTCGCGATGCAACCACCGCAAAAGCCGGTGCCGTCGTCCTCCGAGAAACGCGCCTGCGCGAGGAAACCTGGTCGCAGCTGAAAGACCGAGGCGCCTCGACCGACGCGAAGCAGTACAAGGACGCCGAAGCGGCGGCGTCGGTGTTGCTCGCCGGCGGAGGACCCGTCCGCGTCGTCAACGAAAAGCTGGAAATATATTAGTGTAATAATCGAAATAGATAGCGCGCCGCCATATGATAACAAAACGCATTGCACTAACTGCACACATTCAGGTCGTCCTCGCTCCTTCTTCTTCTGGTACTAAACTAAAGAGTTTGGAACGTATACTTAACTCCGTAGTAAGACGCAAAGCTTAAACTACTCTCTCTGAGTCAGAAAAATTTTTGTCCAAAGAATCAAAATCTCCGAAAAACAAGGCGGAGGACGGACCTCTGGAAAAGAGATAAACTCGAGAAATTCATCATCGGCTCTCTCTCACGTTTCCTCATATATCGCACTCTACATACACATATTTACGAATTATGTCTGCTTTATCCATGACGACCGCCGTGACGGCGAAAGTTGCCATCGCCGGAAAATCGGTCGTTTCCAAGAGAAACGTCGCCGCGGCGCCGAGCAAGAGAGGGCAATTGGTACGCGCGCGCTCATTTATTTTTTTACTCGCATTTTCGGCACGTTGTAGACGAGGGGCGATCCTTTTTCTAGCGGCTCTCTGTGGTATCTTTTCGAAGAAGATTCTCGCGCATACGTTGTTTTGCGCTTTTACGCGGAACGAGTGCGCACATCTCTGCGCGCACATCGTTCGTGGATGCGTTTCTGTCGCGAAAGAGTCCTTTCCGTGGTCGCGTTCGCGCGCGCGGATGCGTTTTTCGCGCACGAGGCTCGTTATCGATTAATCTCTCCCTTTTCTCCCTCTTGCGGCGAGAGAGAGAAAAAAGGAAGATTTTTAAAGGAGCGCGTTGGTGGGAAAAGATTACTCCCCGACGACGACGGGCGCTTCGAGAGGCGCGCCTTTATGTAACGAAAAGACGAAGATTACGCGCGCTCCTGCCTTTCGATGTGGTCTTTATCATCGATTCTTCTCGGAAAGAAAGCACAAGAAGCCTCTTAATAATTTGCTCACCACCCTTTTTTCCCTATCTTTTTCTCCACAGGTTATCCAAAATGCCTCCCAAAAGGAGATGCGCGATCGCATCGCCTCGGTCGGCTCCACGAAGAAAATCACCGATGCGATGAAACTCGTCGCCGCCGCGAAGGTGAGAAAAGCGCAAGATGCCGTCATCAACGCGCGTCCGTTCTCTGAACAACTCGTCAAGGTTTTGTTTGCCATCAACGGCAAGTTGCAAGGCGAAGACGTCGACGCGCCGTTGTGCGCCGTCAGACCGGTCAAGACGTGCTTGATCATGTTGTGCACCGGTGACCGTGGTTTGTGCGGTGGCTACAATAACTTTGCCATCAAGAAGTGCGAAACTCGTGTTCAAGAGTTGGAAGAGCAAGGCGTCAAGTGCAAGTTGATTTTGGTTGGTAAGAAAGCGAACACGTACTTCAAGAGACGCCCGCAATACACCGTCGTGAAGGGCTTCAACATGGGCCAATCGCCGACGACGCAAGAAGCGCAAGCGGTTGCGGATGAAATCTACTCTGAGTTTGTTGGTGAAGAAGTCGACAAAGTCGAATTGGTCTACTCGAAGTTTGTCTCTTTGATCGCGTCCGAGCCGATCATCCAAACTTTGTTGCCGTTGTCCAAGGAGGGTGAAGTTTGCAACTCTGAGGGACAATGCATTGACGCGAAGAACGATGAAATCTTCCGATTGACCTCCGAAGATGGCCAATTGGTCGCGAAGAGCGAAAAGGTTGAGACGGAAACCGCGCAGTTCGAAGGTGTGATGCAATTCGAACAAGAACCGAACCAAATCTTGGACTCCATCATGCCGTTATACATGAACGGTATCGTCTTGAGAGCGTTGCAAGAATCTTTGGCGTCTGAGTTGGCGGCGCGAATGAACGCGATGGCGAACGCCTCTGACAATGCCAAGGATTTGAAGAACAGATTGAACAAGGAGTACAACCAAAAGCGTCAAGCCAAGATTACCTCGGAGATTATTGAATTGGTTGCGGGTGCCTCCGCGCTCTAAATTTCTTCTCCGGGCGAAGTAAGAGAGAAAATAAATAAATAAATAAATTGCAGAGGAAATAGTAGAGAGAAAATTGGGAGATGATTTATGACGGAGCGAGAGCGAGATAGTCATAATATATATATATATATAAAAGGAGAAGGGAGGTGTTAGTCACTACGATACAACATTAGAATTTGAGTTTTAAAAGAACCACGTACACGCGTATATTTTAAATTGTACTTGTATTGATGCGTTGCACTTATCGTGTGTCTCTCTTGTTATTTCAATCTTCTTCTCCTTCTTGTTTCACAGTAGCAGTAGTAGTAGCAGCAGTAGTAGTAGTAGTAGCAGGTAAGTTATATTGTTGTTCAGAGCGCTCTCTCGTTAGACGCCTTCGACGACTCCGTCGACGACGTGAACGACGCCATTTGAAGCCATGACATCCGTGGCGATGACTTTAGCGCCTCCGATGTACAAGTCATCTCCCTTTTTCTCAGCAACAACTTTTGCACCAAGCGTATCGAGTTCAATTGGTCCATCCGCCACCGCGGCCAACGCGTCCTTTGCCAACAGCCTGGTCCCGAGAACATGTCTCTTGAGAATGTCTGGGAGCGTTGGCGACGCTAACGCTTCCTCCGCGCTCAAATTATTCTCTTCTAACCAACTTTCAAACGCAGAATTTACCGGCGCAAAAATTGTAAACGGGCCATCTCCTTGAATCAACTCCACGATGTCCGGTTGCGTGGAGACTGCTGCGTTGAGCAAGGTAAAGTCCGGATTCGAACTCGCGATTTCCAGCAACGACGGTAAATCTTCGGAGACTGGCATCGGTTCGAGCGGCGGCATCGCTTCCTTCTCCATATCGTCGCCATTTGCCACCACTTCTTCTCTTTCCTTCATTTTCTCCTCGTACTCTTTACAGGTCTCCGCATTGGCTGGTTTCTGTGTATATTTAAAGAGAGAAAGTATTCGTAAGTTCGCCGGAAATAATCGCTCGTAGTTCGCGTATCTTATCCTCTCGGAAAGAGAACAGCGCGACAGAAATTTTTGCGCGCTTTGCGCGAATCAAAACAGACGACGAGAAAACGAATCGTCGGCACTCACGTCGCAGAACCATTCCACCCACTCTTTCCTCCAAGTGTCGATGTTTTCTTCCACGTAATCTAACCATTGATCCGGAAATCGCATGCGAGGTGAAATCATGCGATAACAAGATAATCTTCTTGCACGACGAGTTATTGAATCCACGTGGTTGTGAATGCCTTCAATGTGCGACATGACGTGATCGTGAACCATCGCGTGATGGTCGGCATGTCTCGATTCTTGCGCGTGGACGAAGGAAACGAGGAAAATGGCGGCGACGAGCGCGCGTGCGAGGCGATGTTGGAACATAGCGTGTTGTTGTTATATTCTCGGATCGAGTATTTTTATGACGTTGTCGATGTCACATGTTTCTCTCTGCGACGTGTCACGTTTAAACGAGAGGCTAAGAACTACTCTAATATATTCTCTCGGAATGCGCTAATCTATGTTATTCTTTTTCTCTAGGGATACCCGTAATTTGGTAGAGATGTAGGCGAGTGGCACCGTTTCCTTCCCAACTCGATCGCGCCCTTCTTGCGACTCCCTTTACTAATTTTCACCTCGAACACGCGTCTCCATTGTTTCCCGGTGACGAAAATGCGGTCGCGTCGTTCGTCGTACGCGATACCGTTCATGACACTTCCAACGTTGTCTTGCAGTTTCTTCAACCCGGTAAAATCGATCCAACCGAGAACTTTTCCGGTGCGTTCATCGATTCGCGCCACGCACTCTTTTTCTAAAATGTTTGCCCAAATCTCACCTCTCACCGCTTCGAGTTCGTTCGGGAACCTCTGTTCGACGCCGTTATCGTGAACTGTGATAAAGCCTATGGATTCACCTTTGTTCATATCGAATAACGTCAAATGCGCGGTGCCGTTCGAAATGACTATGACCCCTTCTCTTTTCGACGAAGTTACGCCCCATCCGTCGCGTAAATCCGTGTTGAACATCTTTTGTTCGCCGCTTTCCTCTTGGAACAACAACGCGTTGTTCTTCTCCTCTACTTTTCCTCCGATGTCCTTAATCTCGTGAGTAAACGCTCTCGAACTCTTCCACACTAACTGAATTAAACTATTCTTCTTCGCCCTTTTCGTCTCCTCTCTCATAAAAACCAACCCTTCTCCAAACGCCGATTCCGGTATCGTCTTCAATTCCAACACTTCGCCCGTCTCGATATCCGCGCGTCTCACATCCGATAACTTCCCGTGAGGCACGGACCCAGTGGACTCGAAAAAACTCTCACTCGCAGAGTGATACAAAAACCCTTGCGTGAACGCGTTCGTGTCGTGCGGGTACGAGTTCACGATTGAATACGTGTGATATTCGATATCCGACGAAATCTCTTTCTCTTCCTCGAACGCCTCTCGTAAAAACTGGTTCGTCACGTGGTCGTCCTCCTTTTCCTCTTCCGATGATGATAACGATGATACCGCAGAACGCTCTTCTCGACGAAAAGCGAGGAGGAGTACAAACGTCGCGACTAAGAGCGAAAGAACCGCAAAAGTCGTTTTAAAAACGCCCCCACGTCGCTTCGAAATCGTCGTCCGGATTGATGATTTTTTCCCCATGATGGATTCGTTTCAAGTGTCAAGAAGTCAATAAGTCAATAAGTCAAGAAGAAGAAGTCCGTCTCTTCTCGCGGTTGTTCACGCTCAGAAACAACTCCTCCTCCTCCTCCTCCTCCTCCTCATCGTCGTTAAAAACGAGAGAGTTTAGAGTTCTTTAACGTTGTTTCTCTGGCGACAAAAAGTGACGCGAGCGTCATAAAAAACGCGCAGAGAAGTAATCTCACACACGCACACTCTCTCTCGTTTTCTGTCCTAAAGACAAAACATGTTCGTGCTGCAGGAAGATCTTTGCGCGTGCCCGGACATCGCGTGCCCACCGTGCGTGCGAAAAGTCGTCTATAAACACGTCCCGGCGTTGACGAAAACATTCCTTCACGACTTTCCGAGATTTGAAAGATTTCTCGTCGATTTAAAATTGGACGAGTTGACGAGGATGGATTTTGTTCTGGTCGCGATGAGCGCGTTTCTCGCGTACGCGGTGTACCAATCCATCGAGAATTACTTCTTCGTCCCGTCGATCGCAGTTGGGTTGACCGACGAGGAAAGGAAAGGGAAAACGGGGAAGAAATGGGTACCAAACTCGCCTTTTCCTGAAAAATCTGTGCCGTGTTACGACCCAGGGTCGCTGGACGTTTTAGGTCCGGACGTACCGGCGATGACGAGAGAAGAGGTGAAAGAGAAGATTCAGCTGGCATCAAAGGCGCAAAAGGAGTGGGCGAAATCGTCGTGGAAGCAACGGAAGTTTTTGTTGAAGATTATCCGTAAATTCGTCGTCGAGAACCAGGACGATATTTGCGTGGTGAGCGCGAGAGATTCCGGGAAGCCGCTGGTCGACGCCGCGTTCGGGGAAGTCATCACGACGTTAGAGAAGATTCGATGGTTGTTGCGAGAAGGAGTGTATTGGTTGAAGCCGGAGAGAAGAAGTTCCGGGGCGATGATGTTTTACAAAAAAGCTACGTTGGAGTTTCATCCAGTCGGGGTGATGGGCGCGATCGTGCCGTGGAACTACCCGTTTCATAACGTGTTTAATCCGTTGGTGGCGAACGTATTTGCCGGGAACGCGTTGGTGGTGAAAGTTTCCGAACACGCGAGTTGGTCCAGTCAGTATTATGGTCGGGCGATTAAGGCGTGTTTGAAAGCGGCGGGCGCGCCAGAGGATTTGGTTCAAATCGTCACGGGGTACGGCGAAGCCGGAGAAGCGATCGTCAACGGCGGATGTCAAAAAGTTGTCTTTGTCGGGTCAACGACTGTGGGGAGGTTGGTCATGAAATCTGCCGCGAAAACCTTAACGCCGGTTGTTTTAGAGTTGGGCGGTAAAGACGCGTTTATCGTTTGCGAGGACGCGAACTTGAACCAGTGCGTGCCGATGGCCTTGAGAGGGGCGTTTCAATCGTGCGGTCAAAACTGCGCCGGCGCGGAGAGGTTTTACGTCCACGAGAAAGTCTACGATGAGTTTGTTTCCCGAGTGGTTCAAACTGCGAAACAGTTGAGACAAGGCCACGCGTTGAAAAACCCTTTGATGACTGATTGCGGCGCCATGTGCATGCCGAACCAAGCGAAAGCAGTGCACGCGTTGATTGAAGACGCGAGGTCGAAAGGCGCTACCGTAGCCGTTGGCGGTTACTTACCGAAAATCATGGTCAACGTCGACGACGTCGACGAAGATTCCGAAGAGTTTGGGAACTGGTTCGAAGAAAACATCGTCGAACCGGTAAAAGGCCAAATCGAACATATCACCGGGTCGCCGTTAACTCGAGACTCCATGAAAAAAGAGCGCCAACAACAAAAAGCCAACGTCGTGAAACCGCCGCCACCGGGTGCCACCAAAGAGATCTTGACAGGTCAATTCTACCCGCCAACCGTCCTCTTAAATGTCACGCACGACATGAAAATCATGAAGGAAGAAGTCTTCGGCCCGGTGTTATCTATTTGCAAAGTCAAATCCGACGAAGAAGCCGTTCGATTAGCGAACGATTGCGACTTTGGTTTAGGTTCAAACGTTTTCGCCGGGAGCAAAAAACGCGCAGAACAGCTCGGACAACAGTTAGAAGCCGGCATGACCTCAATTAACGATTTCTGCTCCACGTACATGGCCCAATCGCTTCCGTTCGGCGGCGTCAAAGAATCTGGCTTTGACCGATTCGCCGGCGTCGAAGGTTTACGCGGATGCTGCGTCCCCAAGTCCGTCGTCGTGGATCGATTCCCTCTCATCAAAACCGACATCCCACCTCCTCTGCAATACCCAGTCAAACCCAACGCGTTTGCGTTTTGCAAATCCTTATGTCGAATGTTCTTCGGCGGAAGCGTTTTCGAAAACGTTCGAGGCTTGATGCAACTCATCGGGTGCTTCGTTTTCGCGCAGAAGAATCCAGTTTTGAGCGGGAAGAAAGGACGGGGAGGACACTGATTCCACAAAACACACGCATATACATATTTATTTATTTAGAGAGCGAGAGCGAGAGAGTACATCGTTTTAATTAAGTGTGCGTACCGAGCGGGTTATTTTAATCAGGATTGGCGCAGCGTCGGCGAGGTTGCGAGGATTTTTTCTTTGTCAGTTACTCAACTTTCTTTTGCGTAAATTCACCACTTTTCAACGCACAAGACATTCAACAACACACAAACGTCAGGAGTGAGAAATGGTCGTCACCACCCCGAAGGGATTCAAAAAATCCCCTCGCAAGCAATATATGTTCGTCTTTTTCGTCTTCGCGTCTGGTTTGAGCATGTATCTCTTCATACTTTCGATCGCCAATCGCGACAGTCGAGACGTCGGTCCCGGGGACGAACTTCCCGGCGATTTTCTCAGTCGAGAGACGTTTGAACAAAACCAACACCGAGACGGGATGGGCGGGATGGACAACGATAAAAGTGATTTTGATGGGAGGAATTTAGACGCGTACCACAGAGAATTAGAAGTCGAACGCGCGCGGAAACGCGAAAAGGAAAAAGAAGAGTTGAAGCGACTCAGAGAGAAAGTGGAGGAGGAAAAAGTTCTCAGAGAAGTAGCGGAGAGGAAGTTACGCGAGAAGGAAGCAGAAGCTTTCAGTAGCAGTAGCAGTAGCAACGGTGATGAGGATACGAGCGAACAGGAGAAGGAGCTGTTTGAGGGCGGTTTTTACGAGAAGCCGGGATTGTCCGTCGAGCGATGGCGGCAAACGAGAGACGGCGAGACGAAGGAACGCTACGCCGAGTGTCACATGATTGAAAACTCGGAATATTGGGGTCCAACGCCCGTGAGTGGAGATTTATCCGCGGAGAATGGTGCGAGAAATAGAAAAGAGACGTGGCAAGAGTGCTGCGAGTCGTGTAAAGAGCACTCGAAGGAGTGCAACACGTGGAGATACGACCCGAGGAATAAAAACTGTTGGTTGGCGAAGAACAAAAACGTGTGGCAACCGCCGACGTATGGGAAAGGCGACGCGATTCCGTATACGAGTGGGATGTTGCATCCAGAACCAGTACAATACGATCCCGTGGAAGAAGATGCGTCGCCGCCAACGTGCATTACGACTATGATTACCAGTAATGGTGGTAGGTACATGAATTGGCAAACTCGATTGGTTTACGCTTCGTGGAAAAACGTGGCGATGAAACACGACAAAGCTGGAATCATGGCGAGATTCATTCGCATTTTACACAGAACGAAAGACGATGAACTCGTAGATATCGTTCCAACTTGGAGAGCGGATCCATGGCATCCAGACTGCGACAATTCGTGCAGCTATTCGGTCAAAGATCGCGCGAGAGCGATTTACGATTGGAGCTTAACGGAAGACGCGAAAAAGTGTTCGCACGTGTTGATGGCGGAGGCGGATTATATTTTCGTCAAAGCCCCGCCGCCGTCGGTTATGTTACAACCAGGGCACAGCTATGGGTTTTTATTCGGTTACATAATTCCAAGTCACGCAGACGCGATGCCAGCCTCGAAAGTGTTTCACGAAGGGTACGAAGACAAAGTGCCGTACGCCGACGTGGCGCAAACGGGGAACGCGCCGCAAATAATGTACGCGAAAGATTTAACTCGAGTCGCCAAAAGATGGAAAGAGTTAATGGTTGTGTCTGAAGAATCCGCAGTCATACAAAAAGTTTTTGGTTGGGTGAGAGATATGTACGCGTTTAGCTTTGCCGCGGCACAGATTGAACCGCCGCTTCAGTTTCGTTTACCGCCCGTGCCTTTCGCGGATACCATGGTACAAATTCCAGCGGACGTCCAGTTGGGTAAAGCGATCGCCATGCATTATACGTGGGGACCTGAAATCAAAATAGGCCCTAAACCGAGCCATGATGTCGTGTGGCAGTTTGATAAGAGACGATGGGGCGGTGCCGGCGGCGTGGGACGTAAGTTTGAGAAAATCCCAATGACTCCGACGTGGGACAAGTCGAAGGACTATCGCTTGAACGCGGACGAGGTGTTACAAGAGACGCAATTGGAAGTGTTGAGGATATTCGCGGAATACTTCAACGACGCGGTGGAGATGGCCAATCAGGAGAAGGATATCGTAAAATCAACCTCTTAAAATGATATGTATAGCGAAGAAGCATGAAAGCGTAGCAGTAAAAGTGTATTAAAGTAGCAGTTTTTAGGAGTAAATAGGCAAGCCGTTTGATATTTCAAACAAAGGTTTCATCTACATTCGGTTTCATTAATGAATCCGTATATTTCTCTCTCTCTCTCTCTCTCATTCTAAATCTAAAATTGTGTTCCAGTATTATTAGTACAGTATTCAACACTCCATTCATCTCTCTTTACACACACACACACTCTCTGTTTTCGTTTTCTTCTCTTTTTGTAGTCCTTTTACATCTATTATATTTAATAGCCGCCGCCGCCGCCACCCCCGTCTTTGTTCGACGTGGCAATGTTAACTCTCAAAACTCTCCCGTCAACGTCTTGACCGTTCAATTGCGCAACGACATCTTCCGCTTCTTTTTCCGAACTCATGGTCACGAAACCGAAGCCTCTGGATCTCCCGGTTTCGCGGTCGGTGATCAGTCTCGACTCGTCGACGTTACCAAACTCAGCGCACAAGTCTTGCAAGTCTAAGTGGTCCATCCCCCAAGACAAGTTACCGAAGTAAACTTTTCTTCCGTCCGCGTCCCAGTTCCTTCTCGGTCTTTGCTCTCTCGCCGGTCTTTCCTCCGGCGGTAAAGAAATGACGACTCTCATTTGTCTCCCGAACTGGTCCGAATCGTTCAACGCAGCAATCGCGCTGTCCGCCATCTCTTGCGACGGCACCGTGGCAAAACCAAACCCGCGGGATCTCCCGGTGTTTCGGTCCGTCACAATCACGCAATCGCTCGCTTGGTATTGCGAGAATAAATCGTTCAACGCTTGATCGTCCATGTCCCAGGAGAGATTGCCGATGTACAATTTCACTTCGCCGCCACTGGATTCCGATTCCGCCGCCGGAGATTCCGCGTCGTACGCTTCCGTGGACATCAACAAACCTCGCTGGTTAAACGCATTCACGTTCATGAAAGAACGCTGCGCGGAACCGACGAATGATTTGGACAACGTCGCGTTCGCAACGGTTCGCACCGAGCGCATTTGCATCGAAGACGACGACGCGAAAATTGGCGTCGCGATTTTACTCATTCTCGACGAGGACGACGCGCGAGTTGACGTCGGCGCGACGATTTTGGTTAAAGCAGACTGGATTAATGATGCCATTCTTTTGCTGGGCATGAGTTAACGGGTAGAATAAACCGGGTTTGAGGAACTTTTGGTGTGGGTATCAAAGGTTTTACGTACGTCGGTAAATGAGCGTTCGAGATTGTTAGTGACGCCAATCGCCTTTTGGCGGCCGGACAAGGTTTTGGTTTCTGGTGCGAGACCAAAAACGTTTCTTTTTCGTTGAAAGAAAAAAAAGGCAAAACCGAACGAATATGCGAGTATTACGATATAGTTTATATATAGTTTATATATATATATAGCAAAGGCAATTAAACTAGATGTGGTGTGTTCTCTCTCCTCTCATGATGTCAACGATATAAATAGCGCCAAAGCTCGTCGTAAAAAAGATATCATGCGCCTTCTTAAACGCTTGAAAGAAACTTTTCAGTTTCCGTTCGCACGTTTTGAAGGCGAGTGTATTCTCTCTCTTGCGTTTTTATCAAGCTTTGTTTGAAAAGGCCATGAAACCGCGGAGGTTACCGGCAAAGGTTGATTTACCTTCCTTTTCGAGAACTTGTGACAAAGGCGAGACGTCCGCATTTTTCCCACTACTTTCGCAAGCCCCCGTTTGTGGTAGCTCCCACCACGTTGTCGGTCGATTTACGTTTCTTCGATGCCGATCGCGTGGCTCTGACGCCGACTTCAGCTTGCGGCTTAAACCAGGAACTCAATCGCGCCGCTTTCGGCTTCTCAACGACTGGAGGCGCGTTGTTCACCTCCATGCGTTCATGGTCCACATTTGATGCTTCTAATACCATCGACATGGGCGGCGGAACACCCGAGCGACGGGACGAGCCTTTATGCGCAGTGGACATCGGTGGCGAAACGCCTCCAAAGTGCAAACGCGTCGGCGCCAAGTCAGCTCCGACGCTCGCGACAGAGTTCTTACGTCCTCTGACCTTTCTACCCCCCGCGAGCGCGGCAGTTACCTTCGTGTTGTTGTTATTGTTGTTGTTATTGTTTGCCGCGGTGTCCTTCTTCGTGCTATTCTTGTTGCCACGCGTCGTGGTCGTCGTCGCTCCGTTCACATTCGTTCGAGCCGGGACGCCCATCGTATCCTTCGCGAACGAGACTTCTTTATCGCCGACTCTGTGCGAAGCAACGACTGATTTCTCGCGAAACGGTAATTGCCTTTTAGATGCCGTCGTTACTCTCGCGCCGTTGGCGGCGTTGGTATTGTACATAGAACTTCGCTGCGAAAACATTTTGCCGTGCGTCGTGTTCAACGCGGCGGTCGGAGACGTTTGCTTGAACGCGGAGCCAAGAGAACCAATCGACGGTAGCGTCGGCAAGTTCTTCATCGTCGACGCGGTTGGAGGTTTCAAGTTGGCCGCTGGCGTGTTTCCAAATCGCATGGAAGCTGCGTGAGCGTTGTTCTTTCCGTTGCTCTTTTTCATCGTCGCCGTATTCTTCGCTGCTTTTCTACTCCCGTTCTTCGCCGTCGTGAGGTTTGGATTTGTGCGTAAGAACGCATCCGTTGGCGAGACCAACATCGCTGATCCCCCAGGCGGCGTGCACATGGCCGGTAAGTCCGCGGTACTGATAAATTCCCCGTCGACGGTGAAACCTTTCATCAACGTCGAATCGCCGCCTAAGGTATTTTGCAGTTGTTGATCCGGCGGCGTTCCCATGCTCAGAATAGCCGCGGCGGCAGCGCGTTCTTGCTGATGCGCATACGCAGCCGCGTTGATTTGCCCGTACATGTTGTTCATCACGTTGGATGGTGGCGTGCCGCCAGCGTTTCCGGGACTTCCGTTATTGCCATTCGTCGCCGGCGTTTGCAACGCGTTCAACTCGTTCAAGTTGAACCCAGCAATGTGGGCGACGGATATGGGCATCTGATCCGATAAACGTCGGAGGCCACCCGCAGATGAGGGCGGGAAGCGGCCCGAGGCGAGCGGCGAAAAAATGCTGCTGACGTTGTTCGCGGCGTTCATGGCGTCTCCCGATTGCGACGGGACGAAATACGGTTGGTACATTTGCATCGCGGCAATATGTTCCGCTTGCGACAAGTTGCGCTTTTGCTGGAGTCCACTCAACTTGCCCTTCTTTGCCATTGGCCCTTGTCCTCCTCCTGCTCCTCCTGTTGCTGTACCATTCTTTCGTTTTCCCGTCGTTTTCCCGTTTGCGCCGAGCGCGGCGGTGACCGCGGCGGCTTGCTTCGCAGCCTTTGCGCGTTCCTTCTCGAGTTCTTTCGCCGCTTTCAGAAGCATCTTTTGTTTCTTCTTCTCTTCCGCGACTTCCTTCGCGAGCAAAGTCTTGGCGTTCTTTTCTTCTTTTGCTTTCGTCGTTTTCGTTGTGGTCGTGCTTGTTTTCATTTTTTTCGGTTTCTTTTCTTCTTTACCGCCGGCGTGCTTCTCCGGCGGCAAATCGGCAAACGCCTCTTTCAACGCCTCTTCCGTCGCGTGCGACGCTTGCTTCCAGCCAATCCAGCTCGATTGCAGCGAACACCTCACCTGCATCGCCGCCGCGCCTTTGGGGACGTCGTTATTCGCGTACACGCGAATCGGCGTCGAAAATCCACTTCCGATAAACTTTGCCTCGCTCAACTTGACGTTTGGAATCGCGTGTCCGTTCGCGTCGCTTTCTAACTCGAAAATCGTAAACAACAGCCGAAACGCCTTCACTTTGTTCGGACCGAACGGTCTGACGTGGTTCGACGCTTCGTCGATGGAAATGAACAAGTTCTTCGAGTTCTTCCAGTTTGATTTATCGCCTAAATCTTGTTGCGTCGTCGTCGTCGTCGTCGTCGCCGAAGAAGAGTTTGGTTGCGTCCTCCCTTGCTTCCCAAACCTTTGAATGGCGCTTAAAATAGGCCCTTCGCAGCTCTTATTGCACCTCTCTCTCGTCACCGGTAACCACATCTTCCCTTCGCCGTGGACGATGAGTTCGCTCGTCGGTCTTTTCAGCGTTTCCTTCCCCGTTTCTCCCATCGGTTCCGCGTAGACGAGATAAATCACGCACCTCGCTCTCGTCCCGTTCGTGAGGCGTAACTCGTACTCTAACGCCGAGTTCGCTAAATCTTTCGGAATATCGTCACCGATTGGTCGTTCGTGCGCTTCGAATATTTGTAAAATGTTATTCTCGTTCTCGTTCTTCGCGGACGACGCTTTCCCAATCGTCAATTCCACTTGGTTGTACGATCGTTTCTTTTTCCCCAATTTATACGCTCTCTGTGAATAATGTTGGATAAAAGGAGTAAAGCGGTACGGTGAGTACATAAAAAGTGAAAAGAACAACACTCTTTCGTCTTTTCTCGGTTTGATTTTCGTCGCGCGTCTTTCTCGTCGCTCTCTTCTTCGTAATCGTCTCTCTGATTTAAACGCATTCAAAGGACGAAACAACGGCTCCATCGATTCAAATCGCTTCGATTGACGAGAAAAGATGCGCGCGAGAGAGAGAGTAAGAGATGCGAAAGACGAGAACTCGATGTAACGCGCATTTCTCTCTCTCTCGTATTCTATTCTCGGAAAGACGAAGGGAAGAGCAAAACCAGAAGAAGTGCGCTCTTCTCATCGTTCGAGAGACGATCAAATCGAGACGTTGGGGAAAACCATTAAAAAACATGAAACGTACCACTTCCGCGTTTTGCCCCGCCGCTGTGTTATTCTTTTCAACAAAAGAAACCATATCCTTCGTCGCGATTGGTATGGGACGTAACGCGCGAGGATCGTCGTCCTGGTCGTTGTTCGCCGCCGTTCGGAGGTTTCCGACCGGCATTTGATGAGAGTAGTGTGTATAGAATTAGTGCTTTACACGTGCGTTTGAATTGTGAAGAGCGGCTGCGATGCACGAAAAAATAAGCACGCGAAAATTTGCTCATCAGAGTTATCAAAAATGTTCTTTATAAAACGAGGGGTAACCGAAAACACAAAAAGGCCCAGAATCTTACTTTTTTAAAACAGGCAAGTGTTTTTTTTGCTCCAAAAATTTTTCTTCCTTTTAGGCTTCCCCCTCGAGGTCGAAAAATTGCCCAAAAACAATAAATAACCTTATAAACCCCCGAACATAAATATAAACAACCCCCCGGAACGCCACGCCACAATTTTGTAGACGCTCGCAACGCGACACCACGAACAAACAAACAAACAAACGAACGAAACGGTTTCGCATTTCGCTCGGTACGTCTTTACGGTTACCCTCCCGCAAAACGATCGTCTCCCCACCCTGCAGATGCGATGATGCTTCTTTTTTATTCTCCCGAACGCTCGGATCCTCGGTCTGTTTTTTTAATCTCCCGAACGATCGGATCCGCGGCCTTTTAATGAGTCTCGTAAAAGTTCGTCGCCGATTTTGGTTCACTCCTCGCGAGAGTTGGTAGATGCGTCGAGTTTAGCAGTCGCATCGCTTTAGCGCAGCTCTCTCGCGCAACAGAAGCTCGCAGCTAAACATCGGGGAAAGGGACTCACTCTATTTTTCTATTATTTTTTCTTTTTCTTTTGTACGACAGTGTTACTACGCGTTAAGCAAGACGAGATTTTCAAAGATGTAGACGACGACCAAACGGTGTTTGCTGCGTTGTATTGCGACGCTGTGTGTCGCGACGGTTTTTCTTGTTCGCGCGGAGGATGCCGACGCTTCCTTAGCGACGCAAGTGGCGAAACTCATCGCCGACGACGGAGCATACGCTGATTATTTCGGTTATTCCGTTGCTATCAGCGACGGTATTGCCGTAGTCGGAGCAACTGGGGACGACGATAAAGGGTCAAGTTCTGGTTCCGCGTACGTCTTCGAGATGAGCGATTCTTCCGACGCGACCTCGTGGACGCAAGTGGCGAAACTCACCCCCGACGACGGAGCAGCAAATGATAATTTCGGTTCTTCCGTTGCTATCAGCGACGGTACCATCGTCGTCGGAGCATACTATGACGACGATAAAGGGTCAAATTCTGGTTCCGCGTACGTCTTCGAGAAGAGCGATTCTTCCGACGCGACCTCGTGGACGCAAGCGGCGAAACTCACCCCCGACGACGGAGCAGCAAATGATAGATTCGGTTATTCCGTTGCTATCAGCGACGGTACCATCGTCGTCGGAGCACGCTATGACGACGATAAAGGGTCAGCTTCTGGTTCCGCGTACGTATTTGACGTGAAAACTGAACCATCTCCTCCTTCTCCGAGTCCGCCACCGCCACCGTCTCCTCCTCCTCCGAGTCCGCCACCGCCACCGTCTCCTCTTCCTCCTCCTCCGAGTCCGCCACCGTCTCCTCCTCCTTACGAAGAGTATCCCATCAAACTCTTGAAGACAATCTACGCGAACGGTACGATCACCGAGGAAGTCGTCGAATCTTCCGCGGCGGCGCGTCTCGGCGCCGCGTTGATGCCGTCTTCCTCATCCGACGCGCTCGTCGCCGCCGTCGCGTGTGTCGCCCTTCTCGCAGTCGTCGCGACCAGGAGAGCGAGAAAAACGAGTTTTGTCAACGGCGAAGAAGCCGACGGTCTGTTGAATGCAAACACATACGGCGCAATTTATAACGCCTAATCGACGACGGCGGTGGTAAAAGTGATGATGGCGACTCCTATATATATAGTTTTCATCACTCTGATGGTATTTTTTTTACTCACTCGCGTTCAGGATCTGTGAACTCCATATAAGGAGATGTAGTAGACTTCGCGAGTGTAACGTACCAGTATTTGTACATATATCCATGAAATGTTTTATCCCTCTCTTCATTCGTATCGTCTTTATATCCTCGTCATCGGTTGCTCGGCACGTACCATCTCGCTTTCGCGTCGTCGTCGTCGGTTTCCAACGCGCTCGTCTTTTTTCCCGACGACGACGACGACGCAGAACCACGACTGCTGGTGCTGCTGTTTTTGCGCAACGCGCACGAAAAATACACCGTCGCCGCAAAAAACGCGAAAACGACCGCTTTCCCGTCGATCGCGCCCGGTGGTTTCCGCGCGCTCATCGCGTCTCGTCCTTCTCTGAAAGCCATTGTAGATTTACATGCAAGCGTCAAAAGTGTGACGCATCGGAGACGAAAAGATATAAAGATGTCCTCCTCCTGCGCCTCCTCGAGTACGCTCTCTCCCTTTTCCTCTCTGAAGACAAAGAAGACGAATCGGGAGAGTAGTGATGCGTCTTCTCGTCGTGCTTCGCGCGGCGTTCGATCGTCCTTAGATCCGTCCCCGTCCGTCGTTGGTCTTCCGAACGAGGACGACTCGATGATGATGATTTCACCGGCGTCGTCGCCGACGTCACCGAGGATGATGAAAGAAGAAGAGACAGAAGAAAGGCGCGTTGTTCTGGTCGTGTTTACGAACTTCAACGAAAACTCGCACTTAAAGTACCCGAAATCGTTACCAAGGTACAGCGAAGACAAAAAACCCGCCGGGGAAGTGTCGTGGAAGGAAGTGTGGGAACACATGCGTTTGCGCTTAAAATGGTCCAACGAGACGTTCGAGACTGTTCTCGTGGACTGCGCGGATGCGGAGACGGTATCGAAAGCGAAAGAGGCGTGTTCAAAAGCGACGGCATTTATTGCGTGCGAAGTCGGGGAAAGCGAGAGTATTGCGGAGACAATTCGCGAGTTGACCGTAACGGTTCCAACCGGCGTGGTTTGCGGGAAGAGTTCGGCGACGTTGCGGGATCTGCAAAAGTTACAGTTCATGCCGATGCGCGACGCCGGGCACAACGATTTCTTCGAGATGCCGTTTGAAACGAGAAGAGAGAAGGATAAGAAGAAGTTTTTACAGATGAAAACGTTGTTTGATAGGAAGAATCACTTAGACTTACTGTTTATGAGTTTAGTTTTGATCGACGCGTGCGAGGTTCCCGGGATCGTCGTCCCGGAAGTCGCCATCAATCAAGAGATTAACATCGGCAACGTCTGGTGCATAGCCTCAAACTGCGGGTCCAAATTGTTAGACTGTTATAAAAACCCGCAGTGCAGGAAAAGCTTAGACTGCGTCGACGCGTGTGGAATGAACGATCAAGTGTGTACGTACACGTGCATTCGCTCGTATCAAAATCGAGAGTTTGAATATCTGGCCAGATGCATGTTGCATTCGCATAATTGCTTAGGGAACGACGCGAAACGACCGGAATTTCCCATCGTGAAACCGATGAAAACCTTTCGAGGCGAAGCGTTGACGCACGAAGTCGCCGAGCAAATCATGCAAGGACATTTAGGAACCGAGAGAGACGGGAAGAAAATCGATTATAGTTGGCTCGCCGTGGCGGGACAAAACCCGGCGTACGATCATTTTCCAGCGCAATACCAAATCTGGTACGCCGGTAAAGCGCGAAACTCGTTCTGGTACAATCCAGTTTTTAAAGTAAACACGTTAGACGGAAAATCTGTCTGGCGTCGCTCAGACTACCGATGCAAACGCGAAGACACTCCCGGCACGTTTACGTTTACGTTCATGGACAACGGCGTCACGTCGAAAGAATACTGGCGCATCGTCGACGCCGCGGACGATTTATCCTGGGCGTTATATTACTACGCCGGCGCGGCCAAATCTGCCGGTCAAATGTACGTCGGCGCGGTATTAGCGACGCCGGACGGGTTATGGCCACCAACTCGCGAAATGGAACGCGTCGAAAAGGCGCTTTGGGAAGGGTGCGGGTGCAAGATGTGGGAGATGATGGAAGTCGATAACCGACCGGATGTTATCGCAAACGCGCCGTTACAGCCGTTACACGACGTCGTCTTGAAATCGTCTCTCATTCTTCCGTGAGTGAGACAAAAAAAGCAGTTTTAATAGAAGTAGTAGTAGTAAAGTAGCACCATCGTCAAAAACATCTTTTCCCGCTCTTCACTCTTTTTTTGTCTTCTCGTTTCGCTGAAATGCGCAACGTCACGGCTGCACGAAACAAACCTCTCATGGCATCCTCTCATTCGAGCCGTCGTAAACAACAACTAAAAACGAAACCGATAAACCCTTTCCTCCGCTTCTCCGTCATCCTGCTGACGTTTCTCTCTTTACTTTCCATCGCTCTGTATTCCAATCGAACGAGAACACGAAACGAACGCGAAGCGGTGGCGTATTCGTTGTGGTTGGAACCACCTACTACGGATGATTTATCCTCGAGAGTTGAAAACTTTATCGTTGAAAACGCGAAAAACGACGTCGCGTTCAAACCGCACGTGACGTTGTTAGGCCCAATCTACGACGAAAACGAACGCGCGATGGTTGCGAAAACCGAGAATTTAGTTCGAGAGATTCGAGAGAAGATGATGAAGAAGACGACGACGACGTTTAACATCCGGTTCCCGAAAGGCGCACAGGTTGGACAAACGTACTTCCAATGCGTGTATTTAGAAGCGGAATTGACGTCAAACTTGTTACACGCGCGAGAGAAGGCGATCGAACTGTTCGATATTCGGGACGCTCGAAGATATACGCCGCACATGTCTTTAGCGTACGGCGACGACTCGCAAGGCGAGCGGTTACGGTTGAAGCTGAAAGCGGACGAAGTGTTCAAAAAAGCCTTCTCGCTCTCAAACACGGACGAAGAAAACGAAGACGAGACCTACGAAGAATCGTTCAACGCGACCAGCGTGAGTTTGTGGAAGACAGACGTGGAAGATAAGAGTTGCAAGTCTTGGAGGAAAGTGAAAGAGTTTCCTTTGTTTCCGTAGCGTCGTTCGTCGTAGCAAAATATTCGCGCATAGAGATAGAAAGAACAGAGGATCACATTTGAAACTACTCTTCTCATCATAACGGTCACAACGCGTCTCTCTCTTCTACTAAAGGCTATTTTTTCGTGTCTAATCGAATCTCTCTTGTCATCGCGTCTGTGTCTTCGGTTGTCGTCTCTGTTGTGAAGTCGTTCGTTGCCAATGAAAGTGCGGCAAATCGATCGGTTTCCTTAAACTCCCCAAGACTAACGCGTCCTCCCCTTCTCCGTGATGTAAATACGGATCTAATTTCCTGTATAAAACTTCTTCCGCATCTTCTAATCGATCTAACAAAGACCCATCGTGCGCGTGTGGATGTTTCCGCATCGGTTGCATTTGCACCTCGTTGGAATCGGATTGAAACTCTTTCAAAAGAATCAAACAACAGGACGCGAGTACAGCGAGGAAACAAAATACGGCCAGTTTCGCTACGCGTCGGTATCTGCGCAAGGTTTTCGGATTGCTGCTCAGAAGATGTTGGTGGTTTTGCGACATTTTTTATCTCATCATACAAGTGAAGAAAATTCGATTCCATTCCCCGCAGAGTAAAAATGGGTCAAGGCGCTTCGTCTTTGCAACAACAAAGGAACAGGAAGAAAAACAGATGCGTCACCGACGATAACGAGTTCATCGATGTCTTCAACGCGAGCTCGTCCTTTCAAAACACCACCACTGAAAAGGAGGACGACGATAACAAAGAAGAAGAAGAAGAAAATACATCCGACAACAACGAGAATTGGAATTTCGCGCGCAGGACGAGGAAACGATTGAACGAGTTGAGAGAACTCGCACCGTCCACGGCGAAACCGATGCTCGTTTTAAACGCACTCTCAGACGGAGAAGACGAGGACACGACGTCAAAATCGAAGAAAAAGAACGGAAGCAATGACAGGAGGAGTTGGCAGAAAGTGTTCGATGTGCTCGACGCGTACGAACGACACCAAGAGGATGGTGATGGAGACAAATATTCGTCAAAGAGCGAATTGATTGCGAAGCTGCGCGAAGTCGCGAAAGCGATTCGATTGGCCGCCGAAAACACCACGGAAGAAGAGGACGACGACGACTTTTACGAAGCGCAACACACATCCGAAGGAAAACCGACGCCCCCGAGTAGGCTTCTCTCGTCCCCGATATCCAAAACGCCCCCGCCGGTACAGCCGCGAAAGCTTCGGGCGAAGAATCGGAAAAAGAACGACGACGACGATGCGAAAGACGACGGCGAGAACGACGACGACGAAAACGATTCAGACGACGACGAAAACGCGACAGGTGGTGTGTACAGCGAGTACGTCCGGAACACGGACGATTTGCTCGTCGTCGCCGAGAAACTTTCTTCGCTCCTTTAGAAGAAATACGTACAAGAAGAACAAAGAAGAACAAAGAGTATAGTTTGTAATAAAAGCGTCCTCCTCTCGCCACCTCTGGTTGTTTACAAAGGAAAAGGGCTTGAGTAGAAAGAGGAGAATTGTCGCGGCGAAATAGCGAAAGAGCGCCGTAGCCTCGCCTTGCGTAGTGCGAAAAGCAGCGTTAGCGTATAGTAGTAGTAGTAGTAGTAGTACCAGTAGTAGTAGTAGTAGTAGTCCTCTCTTGGGCAAAAAATTCTTCTTTGGTTGCAAAGAAAATTTCGCCTTTTAAAATGGCTAAAAAGCATCTCACATCAAGGCACTTTTTTTCAGTCTTCCCCTTTAGTCTTCTTCGTCTTAGGTTAATTTATTATCTAACCCGCTCCTCACATCTCTCACAAACGAGAAGAAGAGGAAGAGGAAAGAATTTAAATTTACTCACACACTTTGCGCGTTTGCGTTTGAACGAGCGCGGAGTTTTGCCCGCGTTGTAAATACTGGTGCGTTTATTTTCGTCGTCGTCGTTTCGGCGCGCGAGCATCTCACAACATCGCGCTTTGTTTTTGTAACTGTTTGAATTTCCCTTTTTTCTTCTTTCTCTCTCTTG
>Ga0255779_1000971_pt1 | contig 34216 bp, 43 predicted proteins | sample 011ome_21_FD_179977 | JGI IMG/M metagenome (GOLD analysis project Ga0255779, IMG submission 179977) | Coastal salt marsh microbial communities from the Groves Creek Marsh, Skidaway Island, Georgia - 011508AT metaG (version 2) | ecosystem: Environmental > Aquatic > Marine > Intertidal zone > Salt... | reverse complement strand
CCGTGTGCTGTCCCATGGCTTCGTACTCCTCTTCATTCTCCACGACCCACTGATACACGGCATAGAAGACCTCATCGTCAAGGGTTTCTATGGCGTGTCCTAAATCTGTTTGTGTGTAACGGGCCGTGGCAACCATACACATACTAATATTCATTCAGGTTATTTAAAGAATTGGTTCACGATCAGATTAGAAAATGTCAGCGAGAACTTACCGAGAACTTTTTTGCGAACTTCATACCCTTCCGCTGGATGGGATGATACCATGGCTGCAGGAAAAGTGGAAAGGACCTAACAAGCAAGAGGCTGTCTTGAACTTGTTTGCCGCCCTTGGATTCATCGAGAAGTTGAGTGATTGGGAGATGATGGAAGGAAATTACAATCTCAAAAACCTTAACGCTGATTTTTCACTTGGTGAATTTATGCGTTCGCCGATCGCCAACTCTGGGAACGCGTCCGATTTGACGATGACCAAGAGGGGGAGCAATTCGCGCCACCTACTGGCATTCACATCCAAGGACCTCAACAACCTGCATGTTACGGGACTTGATATCACCAACATAACCGCGAGATATGAGATGTACTACAGGGAAAAAGGTTATGATTTATCGCTCGGCGTCGCGGTCAGGAGTCGCGAAGGATTGAAGGGTTTGATGGACCGAGCGCATGGAACATCGAACGCTGAACTCGAATGGCTCCGACGTCCAGACACTGTCATCATAGACTGGGGGGACTTGGACGCATCATTTCGCTTGTTCAAGGAGCATCCCACGCTGCCGGATGATCCTCGACCTCCTCTGTTTCTTCGACTTCACCAGCGCCTTGCGGTCATGAAGACGATAAGGATGAAGGCCGGGGGCAAACACAAGTGTCTCTGGGGGCACATCCCTCGCAGCGGAAAGAGCTACATTGGCGCGGGGACCATCGTTGCCGACAATGGGGCGAACTATCTGTGGATCACCACGGCGCCCAGGGAGACCATTGATCAGATAAAGGATCTATTTGAAGGGCTCAATGGTTACAATGTGGTACATTTGAATGCTGATACGCTCAATAACCCTGATGGAGACAAAAACATTATCATTGCCTCTATGCAATTTTTGAAGCGCCGTCTCGATGGCGAGGTCATCCCATGGTTGAAAGAGATGGATTTCTCCATGATATTTTTGGACGAAAGTCACAACGGAGGAACGACCGACAGCTCACGAGAGGTCTTGGACGTTTACGGAAATGATGTGTTCAAGGTTTACATCACAGGCACATACGCCAAGCCCACGGACACTTTTCAGATCCCCCGCGAAGACCAGGTCCTTTGGGACAATGAGGATGTGGTTCTGTGTAAGGATCTCGATAGGAACAAGGACCGACTTATCGTCAAGCATGGACAAGAGTTCAACGAAGCCCTTACCAACTATACGTCTAGGGCTGTACAAGAAGAATACCAGAGGTTTCCGGAACTCGTTCAGCTTACGGCCAAGCTCACTCCGGAGGCGGTTAAGTCGATCAATGAGGAAACCCATGGGACACCATACGGATGGTCGTTAAAGAGTGCATTCATGCTCAACCCATCTGGAACCTTCGTCACAGAAGAGGCTGCTCTTAAGCCCTGGTGGTTGGTCTTCGGCAAAAAGAAGCCACGCGGAACGCCAGATCCAGAGTACCCTCTGGACACTGTGTTCATGGAACGGATCAAAAAGATATCAGAAGCCAAGGGGAGTCGTTTGGCCAACCCATTGATCATCATGGCATTTTTACCTGAAGTCGGTGGAATATCCACGCTTCAGAACGCCACGAAGGACCTTCTAGAGAGAAACAATGTATGCCAGGATTACATTATTTGTTGTGTGAACTCTCGTGAGACCGTCGACGCGAAGCGAGATGTGGAGTCGGCCAGTCAGATCGCACAGAACACAGGCAAGCGAGGCGTGCTGGTGCTGAGCGGGAGCATGCTCCATCTTGGGGTCTCTCTGCCTATGTGTGATGTGGTCTTGTTGATGAACGAAAGCAGAAGTTGGGACCGCATCTCGCAAATGCAAAGCCGCTGTATGACCGAGAGAGATGGAAAGGGTTTTGGGTTTGTGGTTCACTTTGACACCATCGCAATGGCTGAGAGCATGGTTCGTAACGGGCGTGACATGGGTCTGGGTGGTACCTCCAAGGAGATCATAAGCTATCTGCTTGAGCAGAGGATTGTAACGGTAAATCCTGATGACTTCGAGATGGGATCCACACAGAATCGATTGACCATGGGCGACGTCGTTAATGCCATTCACGAGATTTACACTAACAAGAACGTAGCCAACATCAATCGAACACTCGCGCGTTTGGACAGAAGTACGTTTAACCTCAGCCGAGACGAACACGAGATGCTGAGGGCCGGGTTCAGCTACACGCGCCCAACACATGAACCCAATAAATCTGAATCCGATGAAGACCCTGAAGGTCCTGAAGACACTGAAGACCGTATAAATCCAGGGAATGAGCGCGTGGTCGACGAGATTAAGGAAAATACAGAACTTGCTACCAAGGTCGTTCAGGATATCATCCCTCATGCATGTCTACTGACATGTAAGGGGGAGCAACGGGACATTGTTGATCTTGGGAGCATGCTTGATATCATTATGGATTCTGAAGAACTCAAGGCAATCTTCATGGACCACATGAAGATTCGTTGGAAGGTTGAAAACGATGAGGTTATTAAGAGTTTCAACGATATATATAAGAAGCGCATGAGCGAGGACGAAGACCTCAAGAATGTGACCGAAACCATTAAAAAGATGTTTGTGAACTCATTGGGAAATCGTGAAGAGTTTTCAAAGTTGGTCGACAAGTACCTTGTGGTGGGCGAAATTGAAAAGAAGAATCACGCGGAAGTGTCGACGCCTCACTCGCTTAGGCAGGATATGTTGGATGCCATCCCCCAAGAGTTTTGGACTTCGCCCAAGAAGGTTCTGGAACCTTGTTCAGGCAAGGGTGGATTTCTGATTGACATTGTAGATCGTTTCATGGAAGGACTCAAGGTTAAGATCCCCGACGAAGAAGAAAGGTACCGGGTAATTGTGGAGGAGTGTTTGACCTTTGTGGACATCAACTCCAAGAACATTTTCATTAACAAGCTTCTGCTGGATCCAGAGGATAAGTATACTTTGGATGCCAGGCTTGGCAACACGCTCGAGACAAGTTTGATGCATTTCGATGCCGTGATCGGTAACCCGCCGTACAACGACGCGAGTGGTAATCGAGGGCGTGGGCATACTTTATGGGACAAGTTTGTGATGTACGCGTTAGATCATTGGCTAAAAGATGGAAGCCTTCTCTTGTATGTTCATCCGAGTGGGTGGCGCAAAAGTGACAGCAGGCTCAATACGGTGATGCGGAACAAGCAGATAAAACAATTGGAAATTCACAATGTTCAGGATGGGAACAGGGTGTTCAAGTGCTCTACCCGTTACGATTGGTATCTTCTTGAGAACAAACCGAGATACACTACCACCTTGATCAAAGGTGAGGATGGAGAGACCTTCGAAGTGGATCTAGGCGAACTTGAGTTCATCCCCAACATGGCCTTCAACGAAATAAAGAATTTGATGGCAGCTGAAAATCAGTCAACGATGGACGTTCATCGCTATCGCGGGGTCTATGCAACTGACAATCGTCACGGTGTCGTTAGCCGCACCCGAACAGACACGCACAGATACCCACTTGTCAACTCGATTGGACGAAACGGTCCAGACTTTAGGTACTCAAACCGGAATGATCTTGGGCATTTTGGTCGATCAAAATTCATATTCTCAAATGGAGCGGGTACACTGATGGACCCCAATGGAGAATATGGTCTGACTGAGTGGGCTTACTGCATCTATGACGAAGCCCAAACGCTCGAAAACATCGAGAGAGCCTTTAAAGATCCTCGTTTCAAAAAGGTTATCAAGGCAATCCACGTGGATGGACAGAATTATAACATATCTGTCATGAAGCTTTTCAGAAAGGATTTCTGGCGGGAGTTTGTTTAGAACGCCTCAACATTCTTCAAGTTATAGCTGTTGAATCGGCGTTTGATAATCTTCCGAAGGTTGTCGCGTTCCCTTCGGAGTTCGTCGCGGATCGCCATCTGCTTCTTGGTCAGCTTTCCGCTTCGGGTCTTGATGTAGGAGAGTTTGAGAAGTGCCACGTACGAGAGGGCGAGTTCATCCAACAGTCCCATCAGTTCCGTGTTTCCTCGGATCTCCGGTGTCCTCTTGAAAATATTCATCTTCTTGGCGGCCTTGCGGACTTCCGGGGATTTGGCTGTCACCGTATCGTCGGGGATTTCCGCGAGGATGTTTTCAATGATGGGCGAGAGTAACATCATGTTCCTCTTCTTGGCTTCGAGATTCGGGGTGGTCTTCTTGATTTTCTTGGGGTCATTGGTAGGGATATTATGATAGGAGTAAGGAGGGCTCATGGGGTCAAATAGTTTCGGGTAGCGGATAACGGGTGGGGTTCTTTTGTAATTGGGATTGGGAACGAACTCGGGCGTGAGTTGTTCGAATATCACGGGTGGCGTAATGGACCTCGGGCGCGTGGGCCTCTGTGGGATTTCATTGAAAAATTCGTTGTACTGGTAGTTGTCTACGTACTTTCTGGACTTGAGGCTTGGGACGCGCATGCCCTTGGGGATGCTGACTTTCAGAGGTTTATTGTTCACGATACTGAGAGCGGCGCTCATGATATTGTCGGCGCCGAGGGTCCTGGTTCGGGAAACGCTGCTCCGGTTGGTTTCGGTGACGGCGCGTTTCAGTGCACCCCGAAGATCCTGCGGCGAAGTGACGAAGTTTCGCGGTCTGATTCCGATGGCGCGATAGGCGCGTGCGATTCCCTCAACGACGTTGAGATTAGTTCGGATGTTCCGCGGAAACTTGATGGAGAGACCAAAGTCCAGGATGTAGAGCTTTGGTGCGGACTGTTTGACGTTCTTGTAGCCGATGTTGTCCCACTTGAGGTCTCCGTGAATGAATCCGAGACTGTGCATCTTGTCCATGAGTTTGAGGATTTGTGCATTAATCTCTGGCTCGTACTTTTTACGCAGCCACCTCGGCATGGTGAGGAGGTCGCCCGAGATGCGTTCCATGACCATGTAGTAGTACTTGTCGTCCAGTTTGCCGGCGTTGAACAACTTTGGACCCACACCTTCGAGTCCCATGATGGTGGTGATGGCGATTTCGCGGTTGGCGAGGTCATCTGACTTGGCGTAAAAAATCTTGACAATCTTGGACTTGGTGGGCATGACATAAGCTTCACCGTAGCTGCTCTTGGTACCTATCCGTTCACCGAGGGTGAACCCAAACTTTTCCTCGAAAAGTTCCTTTATCATCTACTATCAATTAAGAAATTAAAGAACCTAATATGGATGAACATTGTATCCATCGATATTGGGTTAAAAAATTTGGGGATGGTTGAGTTTTGGTGGGACGAACATCCCAGGCATCACCCTGAACTCGTCAAGTGGCACAAGGTTGATTTGACTATGCTTCCGCACAAGCGTGTTCAATTTCACGCGTGCGACATCCCGCACACGAACGAGATGGCTGACCTGGTGGCTCACTTTATGCAGGAGTACCACCCGATCTTCGAAAAGGCGGACACCATCCTGCTAGAGCGGCAGCCACCGGGAGGCCTTCTTGAAATACAGTCGTTGCTTTTGTTTAAGTACCGTCGCAAGGCGCATCTAGTGAGCCCTAATTCGGTTCATGCTCACTTCACGATGAATCATCTGGACTATGAGGGCCGAAAGGAACGAAGTCTGTCTCTGGCGCGTCACCGTCATCCAGGGATGATTCCCGAGACGAGTTCTCGATGGCACGACATATCGGACGCGATTCTGTTTGCTCACTTTTGGTGCAGCCGCCAAAAAGTACCTCAGAGCCTAGAGGTACAAGTGGCATTCGAAGAGTTTCGTTTGACTCGGAAACCATCCTATAGCAGTATTCCATGTAGTACGAAAACGGATTCATGAACATGAAGGGTCTCATAAGTCCTGGAATTTTATTTTTATAATCGAGCCAGGTCCTAACCCAGTGGTCTTTATTTTCGACCCATTCCACTGGACTGGTCACATGAACAAATTTGTCTCTTTTGTCCAGCATGTTGAAGAGTTCCCATGCTCGTTCCATAGTATTAAAGATATTACTCTACAAACTTTTAAATGAAGATCGCAGTTTGTATTCCTGGCAACACATTTTCGCGCGAGGTGATGATGGACGTCATCAAGTTTCTTGAGGAAGCTCGGGTGGCAAAATGGGAGGTTGTTTTGTCCATGGATTATGATCCGAATGTATACTACGTTCGTAACAAGTTGCTCGGGGGTGATGTGGGTCTCGGACCCAATCAGAAGCCATACAATGGCGAGTTAGACTATGATTACGTCCTATGGATCGACTCTGACATTCGTTTCAATTTCAAGATGATTGAGCGTCTTGCGTCACACAAGAAGGATGCAGTATGTGGTCTTTACCGCATGCAGGATATGAAGCATTACCCTGTGGTGAAACACATGGACGACGAGTATTTCAAGGAGCACAAAACGTATCAGTTTTTGACTGTGGAAGATCTTGAGAAAATTCACAAGTCAGGTAAGATTGACCTAATGAAGATTGATTACTGTGGTATGGGTATGTTTTTGGTGAGCAGGGAGGCATTAGAAAGGATGAAGTACCCATGGTTTCAGCCGGTATGGATGGAGATCGGCGTTATGCGCGATTTCACCAGCGAGGACGCGGGTTTCTGCATCAAGCTTCGCGAAACTGGGACGGATATCTACTGCGATCCCTCGGTCATAGGAGGTCACATGAAACTCATGCCAATTTAAAAAAATAACTCGATCAAAAACAAGATGGACTTGACCGGTGAATTCGCAGTTCTGCAGATGCATGTTGATCGCAAGATGAAGATCTACGCGGATCAATGTATTGAAAACGCTATAAAAGCGTTATGTATGGATAATCCTAGTCTCTACAAGGAGGACATGTACAAGACGATGGCAAAGTGTCAATGCATGTACACATGTTGTCACATTGAAAAGCATGGTAAAAAGTGCATGCATCCGGCAGTACTTCGTGGATATTGTGAGAAGCATTCACAGCCAACGGCTTACGAGCAGATGACAAATAACACCAACCGGATTAATTTACCTAACCGAATAATGCCTTCGTTCGGGTCTTAAAGAATAAACGCAACTAAATACTAGTATGGAAGGACGATCTAAACTTCTTCTCCAGAGTCTTGAGCGGTTTTACGATGATCCTAAAAACGGTTCAAAATTACTGGATATAATTAATCACCGAATCAACGGCATTTCTCTTCGGACCATCGAGTGGTTCGTAACCAACTATGCGAAAAAAAATAACGTGAGTTACAATAAGGAGATTTCTGGACGCGTATTCACGGTGCATATTGAGTACAAATCTACGCTGGAGGGTTACAGCAAAAAGTTATTTGACCCATTTTGTCGGACGGAGCGCATCGATTTCACGGTAAACGGCGAGGTCATCAAGACCACGATCGGTCAGTTGAACTTTGTTCGCTGGTGCATCCAGAACAACATCATTGAACATACACTTAAGGAAGTGGATACAAAAAAGACAAATGCGAAGACCGGTCACAAGATACACGCCGCCGACGCCTCAGAAATTGATGGAGGCACTGGAAGCCGAGAAGTTTGCCAACCACTGGCGATCACAGGGTGAATATAAGTGGGCAGAGCGTTGGGAAGCCTACTCTAAAAATTGTCTCGACTCGCGTCACGGGGCGGTCGACAGACCCACTAACCGGGGTGAGGACCAAATGAGAAGAAAGTAATTGTTTATAATAGAATGGTGAGTGAAGCAGACTGGCATCCACAGCAGGCCGGAATCCTCAAGATTTGGGGAGAGGTCTCTGCGACATACCGCTACCTTCACTTCATGTCATACCATAAATACAAAAAGATGAGTATGCGCTTTACAATCCCAATCATCATCATTTCAACGGTGACTGGGACTGCAAATTTTGCCCAGGGGACATTTCCCGCGAACACACAATCCACTGTACCCCTGATAATTGGTGGGTTAAATCTTGTTGCGGCAATAGCTACGACGCTTGCGCAATTCCTGAAGGTGAATGAACTCATGGAGGCCCATAGGGTCAGTGCGGCGACCTACGGAAAGATGTCGCGTCACATGCGTCTGGAGTTGAGTTTGCCACCCGAGGAGCGTTCAATGTCGGGTCACGAGTTCATCAATATGACCAAGTTGGACATGGACAGGTTGATCGAGCAGTCGCCGTTGATTCCTGGTGACATTCTTCGGATATTCGAGAAGAAGTTTCCCAAGGAGGCACATCACTTTGCCCGTCCTGAGATTTTGGACATCCGGGAGATCACGCCATACAGTGAAGATGTGCACGAGAAGTTGAACTCGAGTTCGGCCGACAGGATTCGCAAGGCGGCGGCTCGTTTCTTCAGCACCAAGAATATAGACTACGACGTGCCTCCACCTTCACCGGGGTTCTCGCAGGTGTCCTTCGCTCCCAATGTCTTCGAGCCGGAGCCATTCCCTCCGACGTTCGAGGAGCTCCAGGTTGCGGAGACGCTCCAGGGACTTCGGCAGGATCCCACGACAGACTCTGACGAAGAAAATGCCACCCAAGTATAAAGAGTATGAAGGAGGAAGCGAGGAAAATCATCAAGCAAAGTGCGACCCTGTCTAGGGAATCCTACGACAAAGCTGTCATGGTACTCAATGGTTTTCAGTCCATCAGCAGTGATGAGACGGGTCTGGACTGTTTCATCAAATCTGAAGACGGAATCACCTGGGTGGTGTTCCGCGGCACCGAGACGGACCAGCTCAACGACGTGTGTACGGACGCGCTGACGTTCCGGGTCAAGACGCCGTTCCTTCCAGGCGAGTGCAGGGTCCACGCCGGTTTCCTGGGTCAGTACATGAGTGGTCGCACGCTCATCATGGACGCGATCAAGTTTATGGCGAATCCCAAGGTGGTATGCACCGGTCACTCGCTTGGGGGTGGACTTTCTACCATCTGCGCCCTGGACGTCGAGCAGAACGCCGAGGGTGACGTGGAGACCTACTGTGTGACGTACGGTTCGCCACGGGTTGGTGGTGGTCACTTCTGTCGTCTCTTCGATGCTGTCATTGACAACAGTTTCCGATTTGTGGATGTGAATGATCCCATCCCCCGGGTTCCTTTGCGTGCTTGGGGATTCAAACACGTAAAGGGATGTTTCGTTACCAGTCCCTACGGCTACAAGCCTGACCTCGAGCAGATCGAGGCGTCGTCGTTAGCCTGCTGTGCGGTCTCCGACCACGGGATTGATCTCTATGAAGCTGCGGTGAACTTTACGCCATCAGCTGAGCCTTGAGCATCTCGAACTCCTCATCGGTGGTGATGATGGGAGCCGCCTTGGCTACAGCCTTCTCGGGCTTGGCCTCTGCGGGCATCTTGGCCTCCGTGGGCGCGGGCTCGGCGACCGGAGCGGGCTTCTCCTCGACCTTGACGGGCACCTCGGTGACCTCCTCCTTGTCGGTGACAATCACTTTCTCCTCGTCGCCCTCCATGCCCTCGCGCGGTGCCATGAGCTGCAGGATGGTCATAATGAAGAACGAGATAGACACAATCGTCGCCCATGTGTTGCAGCCGCCCGTGGTGAGGCAGTTGACGTTGTAGACGGCAAGCGCGCCTGACAGAGCAAGGATGGCTGCATCCAGAACGCGAAGCTTGTAGGCTGATGCCAGCACCGGCAGTACGGCGGCGACGGCAACGATCATAGCCTGTTGAGACAACTTGGGCATCTTCATGTTCATCTTCATATTTGTAATTATCACATATTATTTTTGGCAATGCCCCACCGTTCACAATCTTCGGCAGTAAAGTAGATATCCTTCTTGAGCAACTTGTTCAGTTTGTCTTCTGGGATTTGTGTATACTGGGTATAGATTTTGCGGAGGGTCTCCATGAGTTTATCACAATTTTTGATTTCGTCCTTGAGTTCTTCATACTTGCCCATGGCGCCTGTGGAAAGTTGGTGGATCAGCAGATGGGCATGAGGCATAATCCTCCGATTCTTGGAACCCATTAGAACGAAGGTGGCTGCACTGGCACAAAATCCGTCGGCGACGGTTACCAGTTTGACCTTGAGTCTCCTGAGGTGGTCCATGCAGCTCAGTCCGGCAAAGAAGTCACCGCCATCGCTCCTGACATAAAGCACAATCTTGGGTTTATATTCTCTGACTGAAAGAAGTTTCTTTTCCAATGTCTTCACCTGAACAACAAGGTCGTGCATGGATTCATCGGATATTTCACCAGTGAAGTGGATATCATTTCCTATAATGTCGATGTTGTAGTTCTCGCCATCAACCCCGATATCGCTTCCGTCGTCGGACTCGTCATCTCTGCAGATAGGCCTCCTCATTGTTTGTGTTCTACAATGTCTTGTTCCCTCTCCTTTAACACATCTTTGATGGACTTCAAAACATCATTTTTGATTTTTAGTCCCAGAGATATCTGATTGATTAGATGAATCCCAGATGAATTTGTACAATATTCTGGGATCATTTCTGGGTTCAGACGTAAAACTTGCATGGTATCTGGATCCGATCTGACCCAATGTTTTTCTAGGGATTTCTTTAGTCGCATATTAAAGTCCTTGGTCCACACTCTGGCTGCCGCCATATTGTTGAATGGGATGCGATTTTGAATGATGACACATGGATTTATTACCGCGGACAAAACAAATTGTTCATGTATTTGTTCATTATACATAGTTGAATACATCACCGTGTCCCAGTAGTCCGCATCGACGAGGTTGTCCGCAATCCTGGATATCTCTTCTATGGTGATTCCCTTTGCATTAACATAATTTTCCTGCACGATGCCCATACGATTTCCGGGTTCGTCCATGTGCATTCCCAGATAGTCGTTCATCCTGAACTTTCCTTTGTTGGTTAGAACATCTTCCATGATTTCCTTGGTGGTCTTGAATAGATCTCTTTCGTGGATTGTTTCCACTATCTCTTTATTATTTTCAGGTTCCAATGTTTTGTCTTGAATTTGAATGGTGTCCAGGTTGTTTTCGCACGGTATAAAGATTCGGGAGTGAATCTTAATGCGATTTTGCTGAATCCAACGCCAACCTGGCAATTCATTTTTGATCATGGATGAATCATCGGTGACAATGTCAGCCTTGCTGAATCCGACGAAACCGAAAAAGTTCTCGGTGACATTCTGCGAACGTAGGGTGTCCGTACCCACATAGACCGCGGACGCGCCAATGGTCTTACAAATTTGTGCTGTAGACCAGTCCTTGACTAGAAATATTTTGCCTGGCTCGCAATTATCAAAGATATTATCTTTTTTGATTTTAAGAAACTTGTCCATGAGCAAGGAGGATGATCAGGATTTAACTACTCAAGCACTAGAAATGATTTTCAGTCACCCAGACATACACACACGTCTGTGGAAACCACTTAGATTACATCTGACCTATTATTTAACATGCACGGCAATAATTCATATGGTTACCATCACCATACTGATAATCATTCTGTGGAAGATCATGCGGAGTTCAAGCTGGACGCCAGGACTCCATTCAGGAGACTGAAGAACAACAGGGTCCCGATCCACTGGAAGATCTCCTTGCCCTGTGGAAACTGCAGTTTGGTAAGCTTGTTCTTACCTATGTTATAATGAACAAGCCCTTCAAGGAAGAAAACAAAGAAGGTTGTTAAAGCGACGATGCCAATCATTTATAATTCTAGAGATTAATATTAAGAATGCAGATCTTCGTGAAGACCCTCACAGGAAAGACGATTACACTGGAGGTCGATTCTTCAGACTCTATCGATAATGTGAAGGCGAAGATTCAAGACAAAGAAGGTATTCCACCCGATCAGCAGCGATTGATCTTTGCCGGGAAGCAGTTGGAGGACGGGCGGACGTTGTCTGACTACAACATTCAGAAGGAGTCCACGCTCCATCTGGTGCTTCGTTTACGCGGAGGTTTAATCGATCCATCATTGATCGCACTGGCCAAGAAGTACAACTGTGACAAGCAGGTGTGTCGCAAGTGTTACGCTCGGCTTCCACTCAAAGCCACGAACTGCCGCAAGAGGGGATGCGGTCACTCGAGTGATCTTCGTTTAAAGAAAAAAGGCGGAAACTAGAAAAAGATGAAGACCACAACCGACGTTGTTCATCAGAACCTCGCATTGGTTCACAAGCTTTCCTACAGATACCAGCGACCCGGTATTTCTAGAAAGGATCTCGTTCAAGAGGGAACACTTGGTCTTCATAGGGCAATCGTGAAGTACGATCCAGCCAGGGGGACCAAGTTGTCGACCTACGCCTACCCGTGGATAAGGTCTTACATGTCAAGATACGCGAAGAAGACACAAAAAGCCATGGACTATCTTCCTGTTGCCGAGGTGTGTCACATGGATGTTGAGCAAGACGACCTTGGATATCTCATGGAATGTCTCAGTTACAACGAGATGGAGGTTATCACGCAATTGTACTTCAACAATATATGTTTGAAGGATGTTTCCACGATGTTGGGTCTATCAAAGATACAGGTCAAGCGGTTTGAAGCGCGTGCCCTAGACAAGATGCGTCAACGTGCTCTTAAATGATTGTTTTCAATTAATAAATGGAAATGTACGATTTGAATTCCGGCGGAGGTGGTGGGACACCTCTGACCTACAACCCAAGTGTTCCAGACAATGGTGCGGGGACAGGTCTTAATGTTCCTAAACCCGGTTCGCATACTGACAGAGATTCTGGTTACGAGGCACAAAGGTCTGCTTTGGAGCGAAAAAATAATGACACTAGACAGCAAGATAAACCGATGCAGATGAGCAGTATGGCATTTTCCACTCCCATCTCGGATCTCGAATATGAGGAGCCCATGAACAATTCTATGTCAGCGGACATGCACACCATCATTCCTCCTCAGGCTTCGGTGGCTCCCCACGAGATGCTTATGGCTCAGCAGGCACCTCCCGCCACGCCTTCACCCGCGCCCGCACCCGCACCAACTCCATCTCCTGTTTATGAGGAGAAGAAGTATCCTCTCGGTCTTACCAAGGAGCAGTATGAGGCTTTGATTGTGGCTGCCCTGGTTGCTCTGATCTTCTATCCCGACGTTCAGGCGAAGTTGGCCTTGTACATCCCCAACTTCATGTCCAAGGATGGATCTCGCAGCATGGCGGGTCTGGCCGTAAGTGGCCTGATCGTGGCCGTCAGCTTCTATATGGCCCGAAGGTACTTTGTTGAAAAGTGATTCTTCACAAAAAAGTAGTGCTCTCTCCGAATGGGTTTCGATCCCATCACCTTGAGATTAACAGTCTCACGCTCTACCTAATGAGCTACCGGAGAACAATGTGAATTACCCAGGAAATCCATCTAGAACGAGCTACCTGGGCTTGAACTCACACTGTTATCTTGGAACTTTATGTTTAACTATTTGACGCATGATGGATCCTCCTGAAACCAGGATGATGGGAATAGGTCCAAACATCAGGACGGTGGGCGCAACTGCGAGTGCCACCTTCACCTTCTGGCTTAAAGAAAGATCCTGCATATATAGTAATGTACGGATATTCTGTCTGGCTTGTGCCACTGAATCGTCGTCTTCTGACCAAGGTCTATAAGTTTAGGCACATCCCTCACATCACCATATCGACCAATCACGAAGACATCCCAGATCCTGTCAATCTTGGACAGCTTTATGACGTAGTTGATTTCAAACCGTACGGTCTTATTGGAAAGCAGTACAAGTTCGATCCTCTTAATGCTGTTGGCTGGGAGTGCACTGTCGAAGATCTCCCGATTCAACACGCGCCCCATATGAGTCACGTGTATTCGTTCTATCCTTATGACAAGGTGTTTCCTGTGTATCCAACACCGACCCGTTTGATCGCAGAGGTCTGTGTCGCCGACACAAGATCACCCGACTGGGAGGAATGGAAGATAATTAAAGAAAAGCTTCCAAGATAAAGTACAATGGCTTTTTTACCTTTTCTTCGGCACGGCGATCTTTATGACCTTCTGGACACGACGTCCAAGGTTCTGAACGAAATCCCCAACATTGAGAAACATTTTCACGGTAAGTTGGCGGACAGATTTATTTACAAGACCACCAAGTCCCTCGATGACGGCTTTGAGATTGAGATGCATCTTGCCGGCGTGGGCAAGGACAACATTCACATCACACTTTCTTCGGATGACCACGAGGTGACGGTGGCTTACGGAGAGAACCGAAGCGCCTCATTCGATTTGCCCAGTTACGTGGATGTATCGGACGAGGGTTACAAGGCGAGTTACGTGGATGGCGTGCTTCGTCTGTTCTTCAAGATGCGAACTTCGGACAAGAAGCGTCGCGAGATCAAGCTTGGTTAGACGAACATTGTTCCACCTAGACCACCTTGGCATCTAAATAAATTAAAATTAGTAGCATATAGACGGGCTTTTCTTGTGATAGAATTGTCAACGAGAGTTAATTCAAACAATTGTTTGGAAATGCGACTCATATTGATGGTTCCGGATGGAAACGGTCCTGAATCTTGGCTCACACTAAATATATTCACCTTGTAACTCGGTGTTTGTATATAGTGTTCATAAGGTTGAATGGCTCTCATTGTCATTTGATCAATATCAAAATAATTCTGACCGTTGAAAAAAAGTTTCCATCGCGTAACTTGGTCGTTCGAAAAACTCGTATATTCACCGGCGTCGACGCCTGAACTGTAATCGAACAATCCCGCCGTACCTGAATCGTTTTGTACGACCAGAATAAATTCCTTTACTGGATTTTCAAATTCCGTTCTGAAACGTATTTGATTGAGGTCATTTAAAGTCACTCGTGCCAATTGAGTTTGTTTTATTATATAATCCAGTTGTTTGCCAAGAAAAAATTGTCTATGTTCGTTTTCAAGATAAATTGCTTGTAAATTTAGTTCTAGTTTAGGTATATCAACATTTCCCAGTTCTGATTGCTTTCTAAGAAAAATTCTGACTTCGATACGGTGACGGTTCAGAGCCAAAAGTGGGAATGAATTTTCGTACCCCCTCCCAAAAAATGGCAATTCCAGTGAACAGGCGGAGCCTGGGACGATCGTACCATAACTTGTCGGTGTAATAGAGCGATTCAAAAGGACATCGTTGCTTTGGCGAATTCTTTGGGAATCTGTTAGGTCTGACATAATAGCCATATATTCTCCAGTAAGGCTAACTATGGTTTGACCTCCGACTACAAGATCGGCTCTTTCTACAAATGAATGAGCCGTATCTTGTGGAAATGGTTGATTGGTATTGTAAGTGAAATTTAAAAAGAATCCGGTGATGATATCACACGTGTCATTATCGACCGTGCATATTATAGATTCCCCCCAGTAGACATCAGAATCAAAAGGAAGCCTTAATATTTCGCTAGTATATTTTGCACGATCGGTGAATACTTTTTGGTAAAATGATATTTCAGGTCTTCCGGTTAAAAATGTATCCTGAAATCCTGTGACAGCAAGCTGCATCTTAATATGATGTGTTAAAAAAAGATTCAAAAAAATACGTGTAGATTAATAGACATGAATGTACAGCTTAAAAAATTCAATCCCGCTTCAATGGGTGACGACAAGGTCTGTGTATTTATTGGAAAACGTGGAACAGGAAAATCTACTTTGGTGACAGATATCCTTTATCACAAAAAACATCTTCCAGCGGGCGTAGTTATGTCTGCGACCGAAGAGGGAAATCACTGGTATCAGCAGTTCATTCCGGATCTGTTTATCTACGGTGAATATGACAGAGACATCATTGATAGGGTGATTGACAGGCAGAGAAAGATGGTGAACCTCAAGCCTCCACCGGGAAAGACGGAGCTGACTTCGCGGGACATTGGTGCATTCATCCTCATGGACGACTGCATGTACGACCGAAAGTTCCTCAAGGACTCGTGCATCCGCCAGTGTTTCATGAACGGACGCCACTGGAAGATATTTTTCATGCTGACGATGCAGTACTGCATGGACCTGAGTCCCGACCTCCGCGCCAACGTGGACTACGTGTTCATCGCCCGCGAGAACGTCATCCAGAATCGTGAAAAGTTGTACAAGTCCTTCTTCGGAATCTTTCCCAATTTTGACATGTTCAATCAGGTGATGACTGCGTGCACGGAAAACTACGAGGTTCTGGTCTTGGACAACACAAGCAAGTCCAATCGAATTGAGGACTGTGTCTTCTGGTACAAGGCCAAGATCCACACGAACTTTAGGGTCGGCTCATCTCAGTTTTGGAATCTCCATCAGAAGACATACAAAAAGTCAGGAGGTGCCACCAAGCCTGGTCAGGACCCCAATGAAGTCAAGCGAACTAGGAACGCCCAAACCCTACAAGTGAAAAAGTTGAAATAATTATTCAGGGAGAAAAACAATGCCAAAATGGGCATTGGAACAAAATGGAAGACAAGTCCATCGCCCTCGTGACTAGCGCACTCATATCTTCGGGTTTGGTGAGTGAGACCAAGGCGGGAGCGTTGGCCATTCATCTCGGCAAGGGTGCCAAGAACTGGTGCATCAGACAAATGAAACCAGGGAATGCGGACGAAACCCGCATCCAGATCCAAAAGTTCAACTCGAAGTTGTGGATGGAATATGTCGCCAGGAAGAACTACATATTCGATACCACCGAAAGTGGACTGGTCAGGCACAAGACACCACTTGTGGAAAAGCAGGAACGTCTCTTGACCATCAGGAACCAGATGGTTGGCGAAACATTTGTGCCACCCATCAAAAATACAAGCAAGAGGCTTCTGGATCAGGCGCGACTCAAACGCCTTCTTGTGCTAGTCAAGAAAGACATAGAAGAAATCGAAAATGAGATGAAGGGCATGTCAATGATAAATCAAAAACTGGAACGCTACTTCATTCGACGGCCTTCCTTCAAGCCCAAGATCTTCATAAACCAGGAAGACGAATACCTCGACCTTCCTGACATCACCAAGAGGAAACGCATTCTCAAGAGGCTTTTACACCTTCTGAATATGCGTCGTATTAGCAAGATGGAAAAGATACGCGAGAAACTCACACACGTTCGCAGGGACACGATGACCAAACTTGTTCAGATACAACGGGACATTTACATAAACTCCAATGAATGTTGGACGCGTGCAGAGAGGGCATCATTTTTGGACAAGAAGCATGCAGACGATGAACTCAAAACCGAACATGTCAAAATATCGGAACACATTTCGTCGAACCTTGGCGACTACATGATTGAGGTACCAAAGCCTTTCAAAAACGCCACAGTTATCACGGAAAATGAGACGCGAGCAAACTGGAAAAATCCAGAGTTCAAACGTCTCTACGCAAGTCGAATGCGATCACTGATCTACGCGATTCGCAACAACGACAAGTCCATGTTTTTGGACAGGATTAAGTCGGGTGAACTCAAGCCAAACACCTTCGACACCAAGGAGATATGGGATCTCTGGTATCAGGAACCCAAGAAGGAGGTGGTCGAAAAGAAGCCCGAGGAGTACGACGACGGTATGTTCAAGTGCGGTAAGTGCAAGTCCATGAAGACGACCTACGTGGAGAAGCAGACGAGATCCGCAGACGAGCCTATGACCTTATTCATCACCTGCAGGATGTGTGGTCACGTGATGAAGCGTTAAAGGAAAGACGTGGAAGATATTTAGAATGTGTAGCATCTGTGGTGAAGATATTCCGTTTGTCTGCAAAGCCCATGTCCGTTGTGGTCACCACGTTCATCAAGCATGTCGTCTCAATCTCATTCCTTTATCAAAATGTTCAATATGTAATAAAAATATAATTGATAAACTTGATGTCCGATTAAGTGATAATGATGAACCATGTCACAAACGTTGTGATAGAAACACACGACGCTACTATCCATCCTGTCCGGTGGAAGGATGTGGCATGGCTCTGCACAAATATCACATCATCACAAATAAACAATATCAAGAACTCATCGTGAAACTCGAAGGAAAGACGTTTGAAGAACGCATGGCGATCTACCTTTCTTACGGATTCCGTGAAGATGAGTTGGGCGGCGGAGAACTTGACGAAGAAACGTGGAAAAGGATTCAGACGATCATTTCTTCCTCTTCGCAGGAAAAGGAATCAGAAGATCGGGTCGTGGTTCCGAAAGAACCCAAATCAAAACCGGCCATTCCTCCACCCAAGACCTATGAACCCAGACAACTTGAACCGGGTGAGCGATACAAGCCACCTAACAAATCTAGGCGAGTTCAAGAACATGGAGCTTCTCTAAAAACTCTTGTTCCTCACTCTGTGAAGGATAGGGTTCATGCACCCCCTCAAGAAGATTTTGCTTTATTTTCACGAGGTCCAATTTAGAAAGGGTCACGGACCCAAGAATGTAGTCCTCGTAGGCTTCGGCTACCGCTGGAATTAGTGGCTTTATGAGGTCGTACATTGCCTTGGCGTACAACTGAATCTCCGGTTGGGCATGACTGTCCATCCTGAGACGCAGATAGTGAAGAAGGTTATGCAAGTTTATCTTCCAATAGAACTCTGTGTAGGTCGACAGAGGTAGATGTTCCCGTGCAGTTTCCCGCGCAACTCCATGGTCAAGCAAGCGTTGATAGACTTCAAATGCCTGTTCGCACGAAGCCTTTTGATCCCTTAGCAGTACCATGGAATCGGGTGAATCCAATACTCCATCAGAACCCTGATGGTTCACCTTGGACTGACCACGGAATTCGGAGGGGACGTGAAACTCTTCGGGCAACTGTGAATAGCGTCCCGATATCTCATTGATGCTGGCAGTCCGATGACGCATGTGCTGCCGAGCCAAGAAGATGGGCATCTTTATGTGAAACTTGAACTCCACCATCTCAAACGGAGTTGTGTGGGCGTGACGGAGCAGGTAGCGAATAAGTCCGCGGTCACTCCGAACACTCTTGGTGCCTTCTCCATACGAAACGCGGGCGGACTGCACTATGGCGTGGTCAAGATCCTCCCTCGGCATTGTATCGACAAGACGTACGAACCCATGTTTCTCAACACGAATTTCTGACATTTATCCTACTAACGAATATATTCTCTAATTAACATCACATCACAAACCCCATCCACAGGAAGACCCTTGTCCTTCCAGCCTTCTAGACCGTCCTCGAGCACGAAGATATTGGTGAATCCATAATTGTTCATGTGAACCTTGGCCATCTTGGCGACCAAGGACTCTTTATTATTTCCATAGAGCACTATGGCTTGGTCGAATCCAGGGAACGTTCGACCCGTTCCAGAAAAAAGTCCTTCGCCTCGCTTTTCCACGTCCATGTAAGTTACCTTTTTGACTTCCTTTGGCTTTTCTTCTACTTTCGCAGAGGTAGTTGTTTGCATTACAATGGGTTCATTTTGTCTGGCGACCTCGGCGTCATACATCCGGAACGCCCTCTCCAAGTCAGTCTCTTTGTTGATCTTCAAGTTGGTTGCGTTTTCAAACTTTTTGGACTTCTCGGCAAATTCCATGGGCTCTATGTTCCTCAGCGGTCTCACTTGTTCAAAAGCAATTCTAGCATCATTTTCAGTCACCCTAGCATTATTGGCTTCGTCGGTGGCGACAATGACCCTACCTCTTGCCATCAACAGGCGATCTGAACGTTCGCGGAGTACCCTTTCCTCATAGGACCTCTTTTGAATTCGCTTGGGGTCATTTTCTCCGGCGAGGATAGCGTTTATCCGATCGAACTCTACCATCGGGAAATTGATTGAGTTGGGAAGTCTGCAGTTCTGGAAATGCGTCTTAGAACCTACATGAATCAACATGAGATTTGGTCGTGACAATCTGAGACTGTGTAATTGTTCTGGCGAAACCATTATATTAGTATTACTCATAATTTCTTACGGCGAGAGCCACGGGGAAGCGAGGGATGCCGTCTTGGGTGAGTCCCTGGAACTGAACGGTAAGCATCTCGCCCATCAACTTGCCTCTATTCTTCCACAGCTCCCTTCGGCTCTCAATGGTTCCCTTAGGCCTGGCTTTGAATGTGTCACCGTCCTTGGTTTCGCAGATCCAGATGGGTGTCCCGCGGTCCTTGCCTTCTGCCTCCTCGGCGCCCACGATTTCAAACTCCTCGGTCATCATCTTCTTGTACTTGATGCACTGGGACGAGCGCCTATTGAGCAAATAGGGACTTTCTGCCACGCGCACCACCACGCCCTCGTGACCCTCTGCCACGAACTTGTCGTGATATTTGTCAGCATCCTTGGCGGTCCCTTGATAGGCTGGAACAATCTTGATCATGGGGTGATTGATTTTCTTGACGATTTCCTCTAGCCTTTCGTAGCGTTCCATGAAGGGCTTCTCCAGTTGACTGAGACGGAAATAGTCAAAGCAATGAAACTCCAACTTGGGTGCGTAGGGACTTTCAGAACCACGAGCGGCACTGGTGATCTGTTCAAAGTCCAAGTCCTTGCAGAAGAGTTCACCATCCAAGAACTCGCCCTCCTCCAACTTTCCTTCCAGTGCCTTCTCCAAGTGAGTAAGATGTTCAATCCTCTGTTCATTCCTTGACTGTAATAGGAGACCTCCACCCGAAAATCCGGCGAGCATCCTGACACCATCCAACTTGGGCTGAAAGCGAATGTCACCGTCAATTCCATAGGACCTCTCGTTGAATGAATAGAGTAGCATGGGTCTGAGGACTGTCTCGGATCTCAATTGCATGTTGTCCATGTACCCCAACTTGACCTGCTTGCGCCACATCTGTGCGGCTTGCTCCTCGATGGGAGTCTTGCGTTTGGCATCTGGAGGGCGTTCCGTTACGGATCTTTTACCATCGATAAGACCCGTGGTTCGTCTAATCATTCCGTTGACGACCTCGACTTGCCAAATGCGAGTCTTTCCTTTGGCATCTTTGCCATAAAGTGCAGGAAAGAACGTCATTTAACTAATATAGTGTTTTTTGTTTAAACCCCAGTGGAACCGAAGCCTCCGGCACCCCTAGATGCCAACTGAGGGTCTGGTAGTTCTGAAGGTTCAGGAGCCACTGGAGGATCCTGAATGGGAATTTGTGGATAAAGTTCTGGGTTCTCAACAAGGTCACAGTGCTCATAACGTTCCATGATCAACTGTGCGATGCGATAACCCTGCTTAATATGAAACGGTCGGTTTCCGTGGTTGAACAGAACGACCCTGAGTTCGCCCTCGTAGTCGCGGTCGATGACGCCAGCACCCACCTCGATGCCGTGCTTTACGGTCAGACCCGAGCGACTGGCGATGCGTGCATAGCATCCCTCTGGAATCTTCACACGGATTCCTGTGGGGACCACGAACCTCTTGCCCTCGTGGACCACGCAGTCCGAGCAGGCATAGAGATCGTAGCCCGCGGAAAGTTCTGTGCCCCGGGTCGGTAACATAGCATCAGAATGCATCTTCTGAACAACTAAGGTATTCATGTTTTTGGTATTTACTTATAGAACCTTTTCTTTAAATACCATGCAGTGATAAACAGAGCTATGAAATACCATATTTTATTGTAGAAAAACCTTGAAAATTGAATGATGTAAGCCAGAAGATATTGAAAAGGATTTGTTGGGTTGGCCGAGTTTCGCATAAGAAAGCGCGTCACTTTGGTCCACAACCAGTTTATGAATATAGACCATTTATTGAAAATTTCAGGAGTTCCGTCTGGTATGACGAGGTAATGCAGTTTGAGCATGAGGCGAGTCTTGCCACTCGGGATGGTTCCGCGGACACAGTGATAGTCCCTGTTGTATTCGATTCCGTTGAAATCTCCTGTTGACAACTTGCTGGTCTTGTCGCCCACCTGTGTGAAAACGGTCGAGTTGTCATTCAGTGCCAGAATGATTCTCACCAACTTGCTTGGTCCTTCGATGAACTTGTAAGGCGCGTCATAGTGACAGTCCACGAGCACTCGATCGCTCGCCTTGGCGTCCAATGGAGACACGCTGACAAACACCTCGTCTATGAATGGCACCGAGCGGATGGTCGACCTTGGGTAGTTTTCCAAGAGGGTGTCGCGAATGATGAACGAACTTCTCAACGTGTCTATGGCATTTTTTACGATAGGTTCCTTAACGTCCTCGGTCCAAACGTGGTCAGCCATCGGTTTCCCGTTGCTCTTGTAGTGGTCTCGAAGGATGGTCATTTCATGGGACTCTGGTATTTTGCCTTGAATGAGCATATTATTATATGGTTGTATTATAAATGGCAGAACACGATAAAGATCACAAGGGATGTGACACGACACAGCCCGTGGCGAACTGGAAGTGCATCTGGTTCACGTTGGCGTTGGCGAGTGGATACTGGTATCTCCCACCGAAGAACAAGTGGGTGCTTTTGGGTCTTTTGTACTTCCCCTATATAGTGCTTGCTTGGTACGATCACTGGTATCAGTGTCAGCGAAACCTCGGACCTACCTACCTGGCGCTCTTCTACTGGTGGGCCAAGCCCAGGGACAGTGAGCAGATCCAGAAGTACAAGAACTGGTGTCCCGATATCAAGAACAAGGTGCTTAAGATTGACCTCGTGATCTTGGCATTGGGGATGTTGATCCTGCCGTGGTTCCTTGCGTGGAAGCCTTAAATTAGAATTTATCGAGTTCAGATTTTATAGCATTTAGTGGCAAGTTTATTAATCCCACTAACGAATTCACGGCTCCGCCAATTGCACCAAATGTTAACCTATTCGCTGTATTATAGCCAGCGGTCCCACCAAACGCTCTTTTTATATTAGTTTTAATCATGTCACCTGGTAGTGATAATAATTTATACACTACAGCCTTTAACATGTCGAATACCATACCGAGAGAAACAGTTGCAATTGGAGTTATGATTTCTGAAATCCATTTCATTATAGTGTTATTGAACCAGTTTTCTACAGATTTGCCATACTCGTTGAAATAAGTATCAATGCCTTGAAAAAAAAGCGACAAGCTAGCTAATTTTAGACTAAGGCTTGCGAAAAAATTATTAATTCCGTATCCAATTTGTAAAAAAAAATCTCCTATAGAAAACCAGACTGATTTCAGGAAATCCCAAACAAAAATAATTGGTATTGTCGCAATTATTTTTGCTTTTTCTGTTAATGTATTCATCTAAGATAGACTAGGAAAAAATCTTTATGATGAATGAACTTATATACTCCTCAACGCCTCGATTAAAGCTACAGGATCAAGGACGAATGAACTATCCGGTAAATTTATAACTTTTATATCGTTAAAGGGCATACCTATTAGTTTAAACCCCCCTCTCAATATATAATTAAGATTACCTTGAAATTGGAATAATATAAAAGCAATTACATTTAATAAATATACAGCAGCATAATCTTGTGCAGTTCCATCAGTTAACCAAATAGTAATCTTATACAAAGAATTCATAAATCTAGTAATCGGGTCAAAAATAAGAGTTCTTGGAAAGTATATTATCTTATCTATCAACACGATTGTAAGTCTGGTTGCTGGAATAATTATAGTTTCTGTTATTAATTTTATAAAACCTGCCAAAGCTGTTGACAAACCAGCATAGAATTTATTTAATTCTTTTGGTACGATTCCAAATATTTTAAATATGATATTTGTTATTATGTAAAATAGTACGAATAATAACAATGATGTGGTATCATTTCTCTTATATGCATACAATATTAACAAAATTGTTGAAATTAAGTATTGTATGATTCCAATCATTATATTATTTACACAGAAAAATTAAATTTGTCTGACTTGCTTCAAATCAACATCTTCTGGAAGTCCCACCCATGTCCTAAAAAGATTATATGTTTCTTCACTTACAAATGTGTTATCTTTGTCATAATTAAATTTATTCAAAGAAAAGTAGATATCATCTTCATCTCTGTTCTTCCAAAATCTTCCTTCGAGTAGTTCATTTTTGGTGCGTCCTATCTGCGCTGGAGGAGGGATAGGTGGAATTAAATCTTTATCCAGTGAACCGCCCAAACTAGTAATAGAATAAAAAAAATAATAAAATATATTCCAAAACATTTTCGGTATATTTGTAAATCTAATGTAAGCTTCAACCAAAAATTGATATAGATATTCTAAAGGTTCTTTAAAAAATAATTTTATACTTTCCCATAATTCCCTAGTCACTTCACCAAATGTATCGTCCAATAATTTCAAAAAATCATTTTTGATATTTTCAAGGAATTTTGTCTTCGTGCTTTTTGCAGCGAATGACATCCACGAGAAATAAAGGTGCCAGGCAAAACTAAGTGATATTATAATAAATGGGGGAGAAAGGTATGGCCCAAGTAATGTACTTAGTTGTATAATTGGTCGAAATACAGCCAGTGAAGAAAGTGCGGACGACACAATTAAAGTCCACGCCAAGATGGTTGAGGCTGGCTTGTAGTATTTATTTGATAAATACAAAAGTACATAAGATAAAATTGCATTGTATGATGGAATCAAATACCAATTCATGGTTATTATAAAGAAATATTTTAGTACCTGATATTAGATATGGGCCAGGATCCAATTAACAAATTACTGACCTGGAAAGATTTGGCTCTCATGTCAATGGGATTCACGTTTCCAGTTGGTATCTTTTGCTGGCCGCCTCTTATAGCAGCCGCTGTGTCCTGTATAATATTTGGGATATCGCATTTAGACCCTTCTACGGCTAATCCAAAAAATAAGAAAGAGCGCAAGGCTGCATTCATAGCGAGTCTTGTGATTGGTGTCTTGGCTGGATATGTCTCTACGATTTACTTTGGTCCGCTTGCGTCAGTAACTCCACCTCCGTTAATACTTGTCGTGCTTGCCATTTCTGTAATGGCTTTCACCAGTTATGGTTCAAAGCTGGGATGGTGGTCTTTGAAGTCTGGTCCACTCAAATGGTTTCCAAAAAAGTGGGTAAATTGGAGAGATCTCTTTCTCTTCGCGATGGCGTTCACATTTCCACTGGCGATTTTTGACAGCGGAGTGGCAACTGTATCAGGAGCAATCGTCGCTACGATATTTTATGCCATAACAAGCATATTCAAGGATAATTTTGACAAAAAGGTTTCATTTATCACGAGTCTGGTGGCTGGTATTGTCGCCGCACTGGCAATTGTGACCAAAACATATAACGAAACGGGAAGTACATTTGCTAGCCCAGTATTTGCCATAGCCCTTTCATTTTTCATAAACTACATGTCAATTGCGTTTGACGTACCCATTGCTGGTGGTTTAATCACTCTGTTGTTCTCAATTATTCCAGCACTTGCCGTGCGCAAGAACATTGGTCTTAACATGTTAATTTCATCGATTGTTTCTACTATAGTGTATTTCTGGTTGGTAAAGGATGCAAAGAACAAGAGAGAGCCGTGGATGTGGACTCAGTCCGCCTATATAGGAATGTTGATCGGCAGTTCTGTGGCCATATTCACAAAAGGTTTGGCTCCAGCGGATCTTATAAACAAGTCAAAAGAGTTAATGGGTGCGGGTGTATTACCTAGCTCGGACAGCGTTTCCGAAGTTGTTGCACCATTTAATTTGGTGACGAGTTACTTGTGGGTGATTTACTTGGTTATTTGGATTATGACACAAGCCAAGGCACCGATGCCATATAAATGGAATACGCTTTTTAAGGTCAAGTAAAATCTAGTTGAATAGTAATAACATGGAGACGCATTACCTCGTGGTCAACTCAAATCTCAGGGATACGGCCTTGTATCCCTCGGGTAATTCTTACACCATGCATTTGACCAATCCCATTCATGATGTCACGCGAGTGGAATTGATCCAGGCTTCGGTGCCGAACGTCATTCAGAATGTTGTGGATGGTTCTGATATCATCCAAGTTAGCAATCTGGAAACGAATTCTCTACATTCCTTTTCTATACCCAATGGATTCTACTCGGCCACGGGACTTGGTGCTGAAATACAGAATGCAATCAATCCAGTGACGGGCATTGATGTCACATATTTGTCAAACGAAGGGAGATATGTATTTCTAAGGTCAAACACTTATTCTTCTTTTGATTTGAAGCCTTCGGCCCTGCTGGCGAATCTAATGGGTTTCAGCGACACGAGTACGAGGACGGCTGTCGAAGTTCAGGATCTTTCTAACGTCACGGCAACATTCCCACTTTATGCAAACAATGACAGATATCGTGAAAATTTCTTCATAAAGTCGGATCAGCTTATCAATCTCACGGCGGATAACTACATCTATCTGGATATCAACGAACTGAACAATGGCAGGATGCACCAAGCTCAAAAGATTGAAGTAAATTCCTTCAGCACATCGGCTTCTCAATACAACTTTGGACCCATTGTTCTTGATGTGAGTTCTGGTGCCATCAAGCATTTTTCTGAAACAAATGACTACGTTTATGGTGTTGATTTTTACCCTCCTATTTCACAGTTGTCCAGAGTCACTGTGAGATGGAGGAAGTCGAATGGATCCCTTATCAATTTTCAGGGACTAAACGAAAATTCGTTCATGCTCAAGATCACGAGCAAGTTTCGCAAGGATGATATAGCACCCAATCTTCGTCAGAAGGCTGCCAAGCCGCGGCCGATCGTTTTAGTTCCCAAGCAGACCTAAGGAGTCTGGCTCGAATATCTGTTTATTTTCGTCCCGCCAGTCCACAGGCATCTGAGGTCGCATGTTTGGATTTGCGACGTGAACCCGCAAGAGAAGTTTGTGGGTGTCTGTGCTAACGCCCAACGTTCCAGCGCTATCCATTACACGAATAGTGAACTTATCAAAACTCACTGGATTCTTGTACTGGATGCTGTATTTGAAATCAGAGTTTTCCTGGAAATACCTAATCGAACCCACTGACACACCATTGGGAGGAATAGTGGCAAAGTAGCCACGAATACTTGAACTGTCAGCGTCTGCTGTTACAGCACTGTCCGTGAAAGGCGAACGAAGCTCTTCAATGTCAAACACCGTAGATTTTCCAGCTGTAAGGACATTTGATTCGGCATAAACCAGGTCCACCTGGTAGATATTTCGGTAAATTTCTTGAAACTGCCTCGTGAATGTATTTGACAACCCTTCGATATAAAGGTAGTGAACCTCGGAGTCCGTGCGGAGATCCATATTAGTATTACCCAAGAAAATCATACGCCTCTGGCAACGTCCTGGTGACCTTGATGGGTCTCACGTTCCTGTACAACCATATTACACTCTCGATTAACTTGAAAGTGAAGAATGTCGGGTTGGTCACTATCGCCGAACGGATGACCTGTTTCTCGGTTTTTGGTTTCAGCTCGCGCATAAGCCACGTGAACTCCCACATCAGTCTAGGGATGGTAGCGACCTGAACAACTTTAACGTCCGAGAAGTCAAAGAGAAAGTTAAATTGTTCTTTCTTGAAGCAGCTTCTCACATCTTCTTTGAAAGCCATCCAATCCATGTGTGGGACGTTGGTTGTGTGAAAGACAAAGTGAAAAGTTTGATTCGTCCATAATTTTGTGTAGAACATTTTTATTCATTATTATCAGGATGTATTTAATAGGCTTTACAATTTTTGTCATACTGGTGGTATTGCTATTTTACCGTCGCGAACGTCTCGAGTATGACGAGTTTGGATTTTTGTCGTTCGAGACCAGACGCGATTATGAAGAAAAAATGGAAGCTGTAGGAATGATCGTGAGTCCCATACTCAATGAATTAGCAAATTCATCTTATGCCGAAATCATCAATGATAAGAGACAAACTATGTACGGAACAAAATTGGATGAAGTCAAAGCAAAATTGGAAGAATTCGACAAGGTAAACGCACCGAACATACCAAACACACCTTTACTTGGTAAAAGTGTTGTTTTTTTGACCGATCCAGAACTGATTAGACAAAGAAAAGAATTATTGGAACAAATACATGAACTGGGATCTGAAATCAATAAACCAATTACGTTAATTGAAGCTATATCGATAGATTCCCCATATCTAGATGCACTAAAGATTCACACAAATACATTAGGTAACATACCAGACCTTTTGATTAAGGATAATGAACTACGAATGCAACAGGAAAAGGAATTAGAAGAAAGTATGAAATCACTCCAAGCGACACCAGTTCAAAAAGAGTCAACTATGGAAAGACTAATGAGGAAACAAAAAGAGAGAACCGCGGCCCGCAAAAAGGCAAAGGAAGAGGAAGAATTAGCAAAGGCTCGTCAAGCTTCCAGGCCTCCTGAAATGACGCTAGCCCAGGCCCAATCCCAGACGCAGGCTCGGACTCAGACCCAGGCCCAATCCCAATCCCAGACTCGGACTCAGACCCAGGTCCAATCCCAGGTCCAATCCCAGGCTCAGACGCAGGCTCGGACTATAATGACAGATGAAGACGTAGCACAAACTGAAAAAGATAAAATACAAGAAGAGGAAATTTTTAAAGTTCAAAACGCAAGGGATGAAGCCGAAAGCGTTATGAACCAGTTAAGAGAAATACCTTTAGAAGAACGAATAAGGAGGAAAATATTCGTACAACCCAAATTGGATCACAAACCTTATCCTTACGTTATGAGTCGGCCAGCAAATAGGCCATATGATACTACAAAATACGAAAAAAGAGAGAATTTATTTAAACCTTCGGAAATATCGTCTATATTCCCCCAAGTAAAACTTTCGAACACATAGGACACTTGAACGCATAGTTACTGTTTAAATACACAATGCTATTAAGACAAGATACACATAGATTGTGTTTACAATTTATCTTCACAGGTCTCTTGTTTTCATAGCACACCACGCACATCTTCTTTTTCTTTTTTGGAAATCTTATTCTATCAAAATATGTTTTTACAATTTCGCCTACGTTTGTCACGGCTGGCTGGAGATCAAGAAAAAATAGTCGGATTAACATTTTGACCCTGTACCAAAGAAATACATCGCGGTCATAATGCACATGCACATAACCTCTTATTAACCAAGGCATATAAAACTTGTGTTTATCAATTTTGTCGTGTATGCGACAAAACGCAACTGGAAATCCTAACATGCTTGAGCTGCATTTACCATTTCTTGTGCACCTCCAACCACTTTTTGTAATACCATAACAACGTAGGCCATTTAGTTTAAAGAATCATCGGAACAAAGTGATATATCATCTTCCTCATCTTCCTCATCTTCCGAAGGAACAAAATCTTCGTCTGAAGCGTCATTTGATATGAAAAGGTTGTCACTCACCTCTTCATAACCAAGTGAATTCACATCCCTGATGGCAGAATATGAACTTATGATATGTTCTTTGTTTATCCAAACTGGATTTCTAAATGAGTAGTGACCTTGGTTGTCCGTCTCTTCTAGACATTTCACCAGTACCGAAGTTTCCTTCTCGTCGATCATTTCGGCAAGAATAACACCGTCACCAAGTTGTATATCCACAAACATACCTTGACATTTAAGGTTCATAAATCTTTAAATGCCTTTTGCAAAACTCGAGACCAGTTTGTGGTTTATGTATACATGGTTTCCCATTGAGACACGTTGCCTTGCATACTTTATGAGAATGTCTTTTCTGAACCTGTTTCATTTCTTTGATTTCTGGGATAAGCACGATTTTGCCTATCTGAACAGATTCACATGTTTCATCAGAAATATAAAGTCTGTCTGGAGGTTTTATATTTCTAAGAACACGATGGCGTTCCCATCCAATGATCATACTAAAAGTATATCTTAGCAAATCTTTAATATGGGCCACCCGTCCCGATGTTACTGTTGATCGGAAGACGATTTCCCGCCACCGAAGTGTTTACGGGAAGACTATTGGGTACGTAAAGTGTGGATGCGTCACGAATATAAAGAATGTAAGATGAGATGCCGTCCCTAACCTGAGGAAGCATCTTGGCAACCACTTGCTGGTTCATTTTATTTATCTGGGCCTCAATGTTTCCATAAGGATTCATGGCATTGTTGATGTACGTGTACCTCATGAAGGCGAGCACATCATTCTGATTCTGTCGATCAATCGAAAGACCCGTCTCGGCCTTTATCGCGTCGCGAAGCAGTCGCTGAACACGTTCAACATTCGCCTGTGAAAAATAAACGGTGTTCAGTGGTGTCATGGGCTTTTTCATCGTGGCCACCATATTTGTGGCAATATCCGACAAAGCGTTGAACGGATTCATACTATTACTTGTTGAGGTTTTTTCTTGGATTCTTAAGGACCGAGGTTGGGGTGATGAAGTTACCTGAACTCACGGTCTTGAGCGACTTCCTCACACAGAAAAAGGTACAAGGCTTGTCATAGTCGATGCCACCCCGTTTGCCGTACATGCGATCGGCCGTCACTGGATTGTAAATGCGCTTCCTGCTAGCGTCCGTTCTGGACACCGCCGTTCCACCAGGTTTATGCGACCAAGTTCCGTCCGAATCTTGGCGGTAGAAGTGATAGTCCTGACCCCAACTGTTCACAGCCAGAAATCCCTTGTAGTGACCTTTGGGACACTTGTCCTTGGCCTTTTCCAGGGACCACGTTATGACGTGTCTTGGGTTGTCCGCCAACACGCGCCTCTTTACGGACTTGCAGGTCACTGCATCGTTATAGCCAATACCCATCGCAAACAGACCGGGCTGTGGCTTACCTGCACGGGGATTCACGCGAAGGTCGTCCAGAAAGTAAGAATAACAATTGTGCGTGGCTTGAATCATGTAGTCTCTGGACCACTCCTCGCCTCTGTATTTGGGCTCGTATCCAGACCTAGGGAGAAGTTTCGGACCCATTACTACTATCTACATTCATATTTATTTCATTGATGTCAATTCCAAGGTCGTTTATCAGCGCAGACCTGAGTTCTTCCATATTTTCGGCGTCTACCACGATCTCGGTCATGTACTCGATTTCATTGTCCCTGGGAAGATCGAAAGTCTCGGCGAGATTTCGTCCCACTAACTGACTGCTCTGGAGGTTTGTAGTGACCATCCTATCGCGCGTCCTTCGTGCCTCGATGATGACCGTGATGTTATACTCTGGAATGTCAAAGTCTCTACGACACACTGGACAGGTGTAGTTTCCTTGGCGCTTCCAGCGATTGATACACGCCGTGTGAAATTTGTGATTGCATGGAAGGGTTCGCGCACTTCTCTCACTCCTTGACGTGATATTGTTGAGGCATATCGCACATTCGTGCAAGTCAGTGTGCAGGGGACAGTGCTCCTTTCCTTGCGCCTTTTTCTTTCGGCAAGGTGTCCCCGCACGGGTCGGAGCGCCACACTCACTCATCACGAGATACTAACAAGTAAGAAGTAAAACATTTGATGGATAAAATCGCAAGGTATAATAGGGATGTTATCCGACAAAGAGATCATCAAAGTGTTAAAGGACCTGAAAAGTTCAGCGCCCCTCAAGTACTTCCGTGGGTTAAAGACCAAGGAGGATGTCATGACCCGTGTCAAGAAGATTGAAAAGAAGACATACGCGCCATTCAAGACTGACATTGGAATGAAAACCAAAACGTCCACGTGGACAACCAAGTTCTACAGGGCTTATCCGGGCGCAAAGTCACTTGAAAACAAGGCAAAGGCGACAAGAGTCCCTCTGGACATCATAAAGCAGGTCTATGACAAGGGTCTGGCTGCCTGGAGGACAGGTCATCGTCCTGGAGCCACACCTCAGCAGTGGGGATACGCCAGGGTTCACTCGTTCTTGATGGGCGGTCCCACGTCACGCGGACCCGATCGTCTGCTTGCCATCGAGGCTGGACTTTTAAAGGTCTAAGGCAGCGTTGACAAAAGACTTTTTCCACCATACAATAGCGTCTCGATAGAATTCGAGAGTCTTCTTGATCCCCTCTTCCCAGGTAGTTTTTTCAGTCCAGCCGAGGGCGGCCAACTTGTCATCCTCGATGAAGTAGCGACAATCATTGAAGGGACGATCCTCCACGAACTGGATCGTCTCTTCCTTATTCAGTTCAAATGCATTGCAAATTTCCTCGGCCACGTCCATCACCGAACGCTCCTTTTTGGTCCCGATGTTGTAGGTCTCTCCGGCCTTGCCCATGTGCAAAATAGTGTCAAAGGCTTCCACGACGTCGTCGATGTAGAGGTAGGATCTCACCGCCTTGCCCTCGCCATGGACGGGCAACTTTTCGCCCCGCATGGCCCGCATGCAGAACTTGGGAATCAACTTCTCTGGAAATTGACCCGGTCCGTAAACATTATTGCCACGGGTGATGATGACCGGTAACTTGTAACTATGAGCATAGGCCGTCACCAACATCTCAGCAGCAGCCTTGGTGGCACTGTAGGGATTGGTGGGATTCAGGATCTGACCCTCGGTGTAACCACTCTCTGCGTCCGCAGGGGTTTCGCCATAGACCTCATCGGTGCTCACGTGAATGAACCGTTTTAGTTTCGGATTGTTCTTGGCGCTCTCCAAAAGGACATGGGTTCCATAGACGTTGTTATGTGTGAATGCAAAACTATTGCCGAAACTGTTGTCCACGTGAGTCTGAGCAGCAAAGTGCATCACCACATTGATTTTCTCGGATTCCATGATGTAGTTCACAAAGTCCACGTTGGTGATATCTCCCATGAGAAACTTGAAATTACGAAACTCCATGACTTCCGTGAGATTGTGCATGCTCGCGCAGTAGTCCAACTTATCCAGTACCACAAAGTTGTAGTCCGGATAGCTCTTCACAAGATGTCTAGTGACATGACTGCCTATAAATCCAGCCCCACCTGTAATCAAGATGTTCATCGTCTTATCTGTTTTGTAATATCGCAGAACCTGTTTAAGAAGATGCGATCATGACTTATGGCGATGATCGTTCCTCTAAAGTTCTTTAACATATCTATGATCTTTTCAGTATTTTCTTGATCTTGGTGGCACGTGGGTTCGTCCAAGAACAGCACCAAGGGTTCCCTCGAGATCGCATAGGCCAGTGCCGCCCTCTGCTTCTGACCTCCCGACATGGGACCCGACCTCGGAATGTCGGTGGTGATGTAGTGATCCACTATGGGTTCATCCTTGAACAGCATCGGCTCTTGTGGAACATAGGAGATTCCATACTTATAAAACCACTCGCGATCATGATCCCTTAGACTTGCATCATTCCACTTGATTTCACCCTCGCATGGTTTATATAAGCCCATCAGCAGTTTTAGCAGTGTGCTCTTTCCAGCTCCAGACATTCCGTGAAATCCAATGTGCTTGCCGTAGGGTATTTTCATATTGAAATTGGATATGATCTTATTGTCCTCGTGATACCCGAACGAGACATTTTTGATATAGATGTCCGGCTTTTCGTTTATTAAAAACCCCCAGTCATCTCCGACTGGCGTATCGAGAAAATCATAGACCTTCTCTCGCTTCGCCTCTTTACCCTTGACATCCTTGAGAACATCCACGGATTGTTCAAATATTTGAAATATTGTTAGCGCATACACTATAAATTCATGAATAGTTTCACTATCATTAAATAACCCTTTTCCATAAAGAATTAACAAACCAACCATCAATGAGCCTGAAGTAAAATTTAAAGCTACTAACGAACCAAATGTGTAGGACTGTTTTTTTCTATATTGCATAATTGTATTTTGATGTTCTATCCATTTATCGAATACCCATACTTCTTTGTGATAAGTTCTATAAATTTCTAATTTTTCTATATAATCACGAATATAGTCATCTTGATGTTTTTTATGTTTTTGTATTGGTATAATATTTGGCATATGAACAATTTCTGTAAACAAATTTTGTATACCTACATGTATTATGCTACAAATCATAGTTGCGATCATAAGTTGAACAGATTTTTTACTCAAAAGATACATTGTAAAACTTATTTGAATAATAGATCTCAATGTATAATTTGTGATTGCCGTAAAACTTTCGACCACAGTCTCGACATCGTTATTGACCAACTCAATCGTGTCGTGAAATGAATTCTTGATAAAGTAATCATATGGCATCAAGTAGGTTTTCATAATAGCCGACGACTTAGCTTCCTGGGTCGTTTGGGCAATAGCGTAGGAAACCAGCCCCACGCGGATTCCAGTGAACACATTTCCGACGACCTTGTAAACAAGAAATGAAGTAAGGACTTCCATAGGAAACGAAGGTTCCTGAATAAGTGCGTGCACCAGTCTGGCCTGAAATGAAGGAACCCACGAAAGGAACACGGCAGCCGCGGTACCACTGGCGATCCCAGAAACTACGCAACCAAATGAACTTCTGGCGTACTTCCACATTGTCTATAATTAAAATGATCTAT
>Ga0255779_1000962_pt1 | contig 34424 bp, 31 predicted proteins | sample 011ome_21_FD_179977 | JGI IMG/M metagenome (GOLD analysis project Ga0255779, IMG submission 179977) | Coastal salt marsh microbial communities from the Groves Creek Marsh, Skidaway Island, Georgia - 011508AT metaG (version 2) | ecosystem: Environmental > Aquatic > Marine > Intertidal zone > Salt... | reverse complement strand
CTGGATGGAAAGGCGCCAGACACGACACTGATTTTGGTTGATTTGGGGCGAGGCAAGATGCGCATGGCGGGCAGCCAGTTAGCGCAGCAACTTAACCAGACTGACGTCCAGACGCCCGACTTAGACGACCCCAAGGATTTGGTTGCATTGATCGAGGCCACCAACGAACTTCGCAGCGCTGGCATGCTGTTGGCTTACCACGACCGCAGCGACGGCGGCCTGATGGCGACCGTTTGCGAAATGGCATTTGCTGGCCACGTCGGCGTCGCACTGAACGTTGACATGCTTTTGCTTGAGGGCGACGGGATCAGTGACAGCCGAATGGACGTAGGTGACAGCAAGAACTGGGCGTCTCAGGTTGACGCACGCCGCCAAGAGCGGACGCTTAAAGCACTTTTCAACGAAGAATTGGGGGCGGTTATTCAAGTGCACACAGCGCAGCGTGACGAGACATTAGCCACCCTTCGGCGCCATGGATTGGGCGCTTGCAGCCATGTGATCGGTAAGACCCGTCCTGACTCCTCGACCATGCCGACTGGCAAAGGACGTATCCAGGTGTGGCGGGACACGCAGTCTATTTTTGATGCTGCGCTGGCCGACTTGCACGCCGTGTGGGACAGTGTTAGCTGGCAAATGTGCCGTCTACGTGACAACCCCGATTGCGCCGATCAGGAGCACGCCCATGTCAGTAATCCCGACGATCCGGGAATGCAGTGGCATGTGCCATTCGCGGTGACGCCGTTTATCGGGAACGCTAAAAGCGCAGCAACCGCGCGACCCCGCGTGGCTGTGCTCAGAGAGCAGGGCGTGAACTCTCACGTCGAAATGGCTGCCAGTGTTGACTTGGGCGGATTTGAAGCCGTCGACGTCCATATGAGTGACCTGCAGGCCGGCCGCGCTAATTTGGCAGACTTCAACGGTCTGGTGGCCTGCGGTGGCTTCAGTTACGGCGACACGCTCGGTGCGGGCATTGGATGGGCCCGAAGCATCTTGTTCAACGACGAGCTGTTGAGACAATTTGAGACGTTTTTTGCCCGCAGTGACAGCTTTGGTCTGGGCATTTGTAACGGTTGCCAAATGTTTGCGGAGCTGGCGCCGATTATCCCTGGCGCCCAAGCCTGGCCGCGGTTCACGACCAATCAGAGCCAGCGTTTTGAAGCTCGCCTGAGTTTGGTTGAGGTTACAGAATCGCCGAGCATTTTCCTCCAGGGTATGGCCGGCGCGCGCCTCCCGATCGCGGTCGCACACGGCGAAGGTTTTGCCAATTTCAGTCAACGCGGTGATGCCACGTCGGTATTGACTGCATTGCGCTTTATCGACAACGCCGGCCAACCCACCACGCAATACCCTGCCAACCCCAACGGCAGTGCCAATGGGTTGACGGGCGTGACAACACCAGATGGCCGTTTCACCGCCTTGATGCCACATCCTGAACGCGTCTTCCGTAATATCCAAATGAGTTGGATGGGCGGCGACATCAACGCGGCAAGTCCTTGGTCGCAGTTGTGGCATAACGCTAGGCAGTGGGTGGGCTGATCGCTGTTGGGGCGCCCCCCTTTTTCGGCTCTTCAAAATCAGGAAAACCATGAGCGATATCACGCAAACATCACCCGTCTATGTGTTGGTCCACGGTGCATGGCACGGGGCTTGGTGCTGGTCCAGAACCATTCCCGCGCTGACAGCGATGGGGGTGTCGGCGCATGCCATCAACCTCACTGGCGTCGGTGAGCGCGCCCACCTGCTGAGTGCACAAATCAACCTATCAACGCATGCGGCCGATGTGATCGAAACCATCCGCAGCCACGAATGGTCGTCTGTTGTGCTGGTGGGTCACAGCTACGGCGGCATGGTCATCACGCAAGCCGCGCAGCGCTTGATGAGCGAGCTACCCGGCGCACTCCAGCGCTTGGTTTACATCGACGCCCACGTGCCCATGGACGGCGAGAGTTGGGGCATGGTGCAATCTGAGGAGACTCGCCAGTTGCGTTTGGCAGAGGGCGCCCGTAACGGCGGGGTGTATCTGTCACAACCCGATGCAAGCAAATTTGGCTTAGAGGGCGACGACCGTGATTGGGTCAATCGGCGCCAAACACCCCAGCCTTTCGGTGTTTACGTCGACCCGGTGCGTGTTGACAACGCCGCGCTCGACCGCTGTCACCGAACGTATATCAACTGCACCGGCAACGTGCTGTCGGGCCTTGAAATCAGCCGCTCGCGCGTGAAAGGCAACCCGCTTTGGCGTTACGTGGAGATGGCAACGGGTCATGACCCCATGGTCAGTCACCCGGAGGCGCTGGCGGACTGTTTAGTCCGCAGCGCGGAGATCGCACCGCAGGGCTGAAGCCCTGCCGTGTTTATTGAACCTTGGCTTTCTTCAACAAGTCGTCTTGTGCCTGTGTCAGCGCGTTCTCACGCAACTGCTTGGCAATAGCGTCCTTGACTTCCGCAAGCGGTGGCAATTCACGCTTGCGCTTGTCGGTCAACCGGATGATGTGCCATCCAAACTGGCTTTCGACTGGGGCTGCTGTCGTTTGTCCCACTTCCAAAGCGACCATGGCTTTTGAAAACTCTGGCACATAGCTGTTAGCGGCGGCAAAGTTCAAGTCTCCGCCCTGGGCACCCGAGCCAGGATCTTTAGAGTGCTGCTTCGCCAACGCCGCAAAGTCAGCACCTGCAGCCAGCTTGGCAGTCAGGTCTTTGGCCTCGGCCTCAGTCGCCACCAGAATGTGGCTCGCGCGGTACTCGGTTGCTTCTGGGCTGTTGGCAATGCGATCGTATTCGGCCTTGATGGCGGCATCGTCGACAGGGGCCTTCGCTTCAATGTCTGCGAATAAGGCCCGAATCAGAATACTTTGACGAGCCATCTCCATTTGATCTGCGTAGGTTTGGGTTTTGTTCAGACCTCTCGCGGTGGCTGCTTGAATCAAAATTTCACGGTTGATGATTTCTTGTTTGATCTGTGCGCGCACGTTGTCATCAATCGCTTGTCCGGTCGCCGCGAGCTGACGCTCCATCGCGGCGGCGCGGCTCGTTGGAACCGGTTTGCCATTCACGATGGCCAAATTTTGTGCCGCTGCGGGGAGGGCGACCAGTCCGGTCAAGGCGACCGCGCAAACAGCAATCGCTGACTTTGCTTGCTTTGAGAATGCTTGCTTCATAGGGATTGAAAAGGTTAGGGAGGAAAGGGTGATGCGCTTAGGGCGCGGGCAAAATTTCGATGGCAAGCGCGTGCAGGCCAATCGCCATCAGCGGTTGCACGGCATCATACACAAGCCGGTGCTGCGCAACCCGGCTTCGGTTTTGAAACTGAGGGGAGGCGATGCGGACCCGGAAGTGGGTACCTGTACCAAGACCATTGGAGCCTGCATGCCCAATGTGGTCGGCACTTTCGTCGATCACTTCAAGTGCGGAAGGGTGCAATGCCGCACGCAACAAACGATCGATCGTGGCTGCGTCTGAGTTGAGGTCTGATGTGCTCACGACTGGTCCTCGTTGGCGGCGTGGCCGGGTCCATCGCCTTTAAGGTACTTGGCCAAATAGAAGCCCTGACCGACGATGAACACCACCGGAAACGCATAACCCCAAATCTTGAAATCAACCCATTGATCCAAGGTGTAGAAGACCGCAACGAAGGCGTTCAAGGCGCCCATGGCGAGGAAATACACGGCCCAAATGACACATAAACGCTGCCAAACCAAAGCAGGTAATTTGAGTTGCGCGCCGAGCATCATGTGCAATAAATTCCGCTTGGCCCCCCACAAGGCGCCCAATAAAACCAAAGCCAGTGCGGTGTACAAGACGGTCGGCTTCCATTGAATGAAGCGTTCATCATGCAGGCTGAGGGTTAGCGCACCAAAAATCAGGATCAAGGCAAGTGTGGCCTTCTGAACCGCCGCGACGCGCCGCTCGATCGCATACAGCAAACCGGTTTGCAGCACGGTCGCGGCCATGAGGACACCGGTTGCCGCGTAAATGTCTGCCATGCGGTACGCCACCACGAACAGGGCAATAGGGAAAAAGTCAATTAAAAGTCGCATAGCGGGCATTATCGCCGTTTGGGAACGGTCAATTTAGCTGGAGCAACTGATCTGAAGGGTTTTTGCCCAATCGGGCGGCATGCCGGCCCAATGGTCGTATGCAGGATGCTCGGCGAACGGTTGGTCTAAAACCGCTTTCAGTTGATTGACCATCGTAAAGTTACCGTCTGTGGCCTGCCTGATGGCATCTTGGGCCAGGTGATTTCGCAAAACGTACTTGGGGTTGCGTGCCAGCATCCGGGCCACCTGCGTGGCCTGTTCCGCCGGGGTTTGGCGTTGCAGGCGCTCTGTGAAGCGCTGCCACCAAGCGCCTAATGCCGCTCTGTCGATGAACCAGCGCGCGAGTGTCTCGGGCGGTTGGGTAGGATCCATCATCGTGGGGTCGGCGGCATGACTCAGCGTACGCCAGGCGATGGTGTAATCCACGCCATCTTTCGCCAACAAATCCTGCCAGTCGTTAATCAGTGCGCCATCACCTTCCAAAGGCACCACCAGCCCCATCTTGTCCCGCATAACCTGCGTGTAGGTGGTCGTGAACGCGTCGGGGTAGCATTGAATCGAGGCCGCTAAGGCCTCAACATCGGTGGTCAGTCCTGCCAGGGCTTGCGCCAACGCATGCACGTTCCAGTAACCCACTTGCGGTTGTTGGTTGTAGGCATACCGCCCGTTGTGATCTGAGTGATTGCAAATGTGGTCAGGCACGAACGCATCCAGGAACTGGTAAGGACCGTAATCGATCGTCAGGCCGATAACGCTCATGTTGTCTGTGTTCATGACACCGTGACAAAAACCCACGCACTGCCATTGGGCAATCAAGGCGGCCGTGTCACTGGCCACGCGCGCGGCAAATGCATTCACTTGCTCGTTGATGCTCAAATCCTTGAGATCGGGAAAATAGGCCTCTACCGTGGCGTCAAACAGCGTTCGCAACGCCTCAGGCTTTCCATGGTGGGCGAAGTGTTCAAAGTGCCCGAATCGCAAAAAGGTTGGCGCCGCACGGGTCACGATGGCGGCTGTCTCTATCGTCTCGCGTCGCACCGGCGTGTGGGCGGCGACCAATGCCAGTGCACGGCTTGTTGGGATACCCAGTCCATGCATCGCTTCGCTGCAAAGGTACTCGCGGATGCTGCTACGCAAGACGGCACGTCCATCTCCCATGCGTGAATAGGGCGTTGGGCCAGCCCCTTTCAGTTGCAGTTCCCAGTCTCCGCGCTGGGTTTGAAGTTTGCCTAAAAACAAGGCTCGTCCATCGCCCAATTGGCCTGCCCAAACGCCAAATTGATGCCCACTGTAAACCGTCGCTACCGATGGTGGCCCACCCGGCCAAGGCGCATTCCCGCCCAAAACGGTCAACCCATGCGCCTCAATTGCACCAACGGTCATTCCCAACTCGTCGGCAAACGCGTGGTTGATGGCGCCCCAATGCAGCCCAGCCATAGGGGTAGCCGGTGTTTCAGTCGCAAAGGTCGCCCCCAACCGGGCCAAGCCGATAGGACTGAGTGTGGGCAACGGTGTGTCAAGATCAAGTTTGGACATCCGCGTATTGTCCCCTAAGCGTGTGAATTGCACTGAATTCGCGTTAGCATCCCCCTGTGTAGACCACAACATTAATCACGGAGACCACCCATGCTTGGCATCATGCAAGACCGCCCCCTGTTAATCAGCAGCATCATCACGCACGCAGAACGCTTTCACTCCGAAACAGCCATTGTTTCGCGCCGCGTTGAAGGGGACCTTCATCGAACTGACTGGGGAACCGTTGCCAAGCGCGCGAAGCGCATGGCCGGCGCCTTGGATACCTTGGCCATTGCCCCTGGGAGCCGCGTGGCGACCCTCGCGTGGAACGGCTATCGTCACCTCGAAACCTACTTCGGCGTGAGCGGTAGCCAGCGGGTTCTACACACACTGAACCCGCGGCTGTCGCCGCAACAACTGACTTGGATCGTGAACCACGCTGGCGACGAAGTCGTTTGTTTTGACACCACGTTCCTACCGCTGGTGGAGGCCGTTTGCGATCAGTGTCCCACCGTCAAGCACTGGGTTGCCTATGCGGCTGAAGACCAATTGCCAGCGACCACCAAAATCAAAAATCTGCTGTCTTACGAGGCCCTGTTGGAGGCATCATCAGAGGTCTACGAATGGCCCATTTTTGACGAGCAAAGTGCGTCGAGCATGTGCTACACGAGCGGCACAACCGGTAATCCAAAGGGCGTGCTTTACAGCCACCGGTCAACGATTATTCATGCGCTGGCCGCGGGTCTGCCAGACACTCTGAATCTCTCGGCAAGAGACAGCGTTTTACCCGTCGTTCCCATGTTTCACGTCAATGCGTGGGGTATTCCGTACACCGCCGCATTGGTCGGGTGCAAATTGGTCTTTCCCGGCCCAGCGATGGACGGCCAGTCCGTTTACGACCTCATTGAAGGCGAGGGCGTGACGATGGCCGCCGGCGTGCCGACGGTGTGGCAGATGCTGTTGGCACACATGGATAAAGAAGGCAAACGCTTCAGCACCTTGAAGCGCACCGTGATTGGTGGTTCAGCCTGCCCACCCGCCATGTACGACCGATTTGTCGATCAATTTGGCGTCCAGGTGTTGCATGCTTGGGGCATGACGGAGATGTCGCCTTTGGGTACCGTTGGCGTGCTGAAAAACCAGTCTGGTGACCCACAAACGCAGCGCACACAGCTGCTCAAGCAAGGGCGCCCAGTATTTGGTGTTGATATGAAAATCGTCGACGATGCGGGGCAAACTCAGGCTTGGGATGGCAAAGCCACCGGTAATTTGCTGGTCCGTGGCCCGTGGATTTTGTCTGACTACTATGAATCCGGACACGGCAGCCCGTTGGTCGACGGGTGGTTCCCAACGGGTGACGTGGCGACCATCGATCCGCAAGGCTTCATGCAGATCACTGATCGCTCCAAGGATGTCATCAAGTCGGGTGGCGAATGGATCAGTTCGATTGACATTGAAAACATCGCCATGGCATTCCCGGGGGTGATGATGGCTGCTTGTATCGGCGTGCCACACCCAAAGTGGGATGAACGTCCGATCATCGTCGTTGTTCGCAAGCCCGACACCGACGTTGATAAGGCGGCACTGCTTGCGTCCTACGAGGGCAAAGTCGCAAAGTGGCAAACACCAGATGACGTCGTATTTGTCGAGGCGATCCCATTGGGCGCTACGGGCAAAATGCAGAAGATGGTGTTGCGCGAGCAGCTGAAAGACTACCAACTGCCCAACACCTGACCCGCTCCCGAGGCAGGATACGCCCATGGAATGGCTGGTCATCGCGCTTCTCAACGGCGTCAGTTTTGGCCTGCTTTTGTTTTTGCTGAGCGCGGGGCTCACGCTCACGCTCAGCCTCATGGGCATACTCAACTTCGCACACGCGAGTTTTTATATGCTGGGTGCTTACGCAGCGTTCAGCCTCAGCCAATGGGTTGGTTTCTTCCCCGCGATGATTGTGGCGCCGCTGCTGGTTGGGTTGTTCGGCGCATGGGTTGAAGCGTTTCTCCGCCACCGTGCCAAGAGCAAAGGCCATGTGCCTGAGCTGTTGCTCACGTTTGGCGTCGCCATGCTGGTGACCGAAGGCGTGCAGCTGGTGTGGGGCCGTGGCCCAGTGGACTACCGTATTCCCGACATTTTCGACGGCGTGTTCCTGTCTGTGTACGGTCACCATTTTTCAAACTACCGTGCCTTCATGATGGCCATCTCCCTCTCGGTGGCTGTGGCGATTTGGATCGCTCGATACCGAACGCGCATCGGTCTCCTCATTCAAGCGGCGCGAACCCACCCCGACATGCTGGCCTGCCTGGGTCACGATGTTCCGCGCTTGCTCAAATGGGTGTTCGCGGGTGGCGCCGCTTTGGCCGGACTTGCCGGGGTGATCGGCGGAAACGCCTTTGTGACTGAGCCGAACATGGCCATGGCCATGGGTAATTTGTTGTTTGTCGTTGTGATTGTGGGGGGGTTAGGCTCCCTCATCGGCGCGTTTTGGTGCGCCTTGCTGATTGGGGTTTTGCAGACCATGGCCGTTACGGTCAATGTCTCAGCGCTGGACGTCTGGCAGCAGTTGCAGGCTGTATTGGGGCAACCCGCCGCTGTCTCCGTAAACGCCGCACGCTGGCTCACGCAACCCTTGAGCAACTATGCGCCCTTGGTGCCCTATGCATTGTTGGTTGCGGTGATCGCGTGGCGTCCCCATGGCTTGTGGGGCAGTGAGCGACAGCCATGACACGAGCCCAGCGCCTAACTTTGATGGCCGGGCTGGTCTTGTTGGCGGTAATGCCACTGCTCTTTCCGAGCGCCTACAGCCTCAACCTACTAACGCAAACGGTGGTCGCGATTCTGATTTGCCTGAGCTATCAAGTCCTGCTGAATCAGGGCGGACTGCTCAGTTTTGGACACGCGATTTTTACCGGCTTGGGTGCCTATGTGGTGGTTCACGGACTGAATGCGCGGTTCGGTGCAGGATTAGATCAATGGTGGTTCGTCATCCTTTTGCCGCTCATGGCTGGCGCGGTTGCAGCGGCCGTCGGTTTTATGCTGGGGTGGCTCGCAACTGGACGCCCGGGGACCGCGTTCGCTATGATCACATTGGGGCTCGGCGAGCTGGTATGGGCCGCGGCCTGGATGTTCCCCGAATGGTCGGGCGGTGAAGCAGGCCTATCAGCCAATCGCGTGGTCGGGGCCGCGCCTTTGGGTTTTACGTTGGCACAGCCCTGGCAGTTGTATGCCCTAGCCAGCGCCTATTTGTGTGCTGCAGTTTGGTTGGTGCTGCGCTTTACCCAAACCCCAGTTGGCCTGATGTTGAAGGCCGCGCGCGACCAAGTCAACCGCATCGGTTTTTTGGGATACGACGCACGCGTGATCCGTCTGATCGCATTCACCTTCGCCAGCGGTCTAGCGGGCACTGCAGGGGGTCTGACAGCGCTTAACTTTGAGTTTGTAAGCGTCGATAGCTTCAGCCTTCAACGCTCCGGCGCGGCCATGCTGTTCACCGTGGTTGGCGGGTCTGCGCTGATTGGTGGTGCGGTGGTCGGCGGCGTTTTGATGGTCGCTGCGATGGTGATTCTGTCAACCTACACGCCCGCTTGGTTGCTTTATGTGGGCCTGCTGTTTGTCTGGGTGGTGATGCGAGTGCCCGGCGGCCTGTCGGGTTTGCAATGGTTGGCGGGCCTGCGATGGCGGTCGTTACCTGCCTTCGCTGGCTTGGTGTTGGGCGCCATTGTTTTGATTGAGATGACCTACCACTGGGTCACGGAAGTCGGCGCAGGCATGCCACCCGAGTTGGCCCTTCTGGGCCTGCGCGTTGACGTGAGTCAAGCCGCACACTGGTGGCTGGCAGCCTGCGTTACCGCGGTCAGCATCTGGGTTTTAAGTGCCCAGTCTCAAAGCCGGGAGGGGGTGAAAACATGACCCAGCCCTTGTTAAGTCTGCACCATGTGGGGCATCAATTCGGTGCAACAACGGTTTTGCATGATGTCTCACTGGCCGTGATGCCCGGCGAAATCATGGGGCTGATCGGGCCGAACGGTGCGGGCAAATCAACGCTGTTCAATCTCATCTCGGGCGAGTTCAAACCCACACACGGACACATCGAGTTGAGGGGTAAGCGTCTCAACGGCTTACCGCCACACACCATTGCGCGGTTGGGGGTGGGGCGCAGCTTTCAAATCAGTCGGGTATTCGGGTCGCTGACCGTGGCAGAGAGCTTGACTGCGGCCTGCCTCTGGCGCGGGGGCTTTGGCTACGGCTTTTGGAACCCGATACGCCGGCGCAACAGCCTCTTTCAGGCTGTCGATGCGCAGGTTGAGCGCTTGATGACCGGGCTAGCGCTGACGCACAAACGCGATACGCCAGTGGGCGAATTACCCTACGCCGACCAGCGGGCCGTTGACATCGCGCAAGCGGTGGGCAGTGGCGCGCAACTCCTGCTCCTAGATGAACCCACAGCGGGCATGAGCCAAGCGCAAACAGCCCAATTTCTCGAACGGATTGCTGACATTACGCACGACAAAACCATTCTCTTAATCGAACATGACATGGGTGTCGTTTTCGAACTCGCCCACCGTGTGGCCGTGTTAGTTGATGGCCGTTTGGTCGCCTGCGGCGTCCCGGAGCAGGTCCGAAAAGACTCGGCGGTGCAACGCGCCTATTTGGGCGAATGGCGCGAGGAAGGAGAGTCATGGCCACGTTGACGTTAGAGCGATTGTGGGCCTTCTATGGCCTGGCCCCCGTGCTTCGTGGCATCAATTTGGCGATCAGCACAGGGGAAATCGTAACGGTTCTGGGCCGCAACGGCTCGGGACGCTCGACTTTAGCCAAGGCCATCATGGGCTTGGTCCGAACAGAGGGTGCTTTGACCTGGGCCGGGGTATCGCTGGCCAACCGACAGCCCTTCGAGGTGGCACAGGCGGGCATTGGATTCGTCCCCGAGACACGCGACGTCTTCCCCGATCTGACCGTCGAGCAAAATCTGCAACTCGGTCTGCCACGCCACGCCATCTCGCGTCGCACGCATCTGGCGTGGGGCATTGCCGATGTCTTGAGCCTGTTTCCACAGCTCGAGAAACGCCTCAAAACACCCGCAGGCGTGTTGTCTGGTGGCGAGCAGCAAATGCTCTCGCTGGCACGCAGCACCTTGGGGCAACCACAGTTGCTCATCGTCGACGAACCCACGGAAGGGCTTGCGCCCCAATTAGTGATGCAAGTCGCGCAATTTCTGACGGCCATCAAGTCCCAAGGCGTGGGGGTGCTGTTGATGGAGCAAAAATTGCAAATGGCCTTGGCGATTTCTGATCGCGTGTCGGTGATGGGCGGCGGCACCATCGTGTTTGATGGCACGGTCGAAGCCTTTCAACGTGATCCGACGCTGCGCAGTCAGTGGCTGGAATGTTAGGAATGCGACCGGTATTACCAACCCCCGGAGTCACAAAGATGCCAGGCACCTCGATTAAGATCGTGTAAATTCGAACGCGTGTTCTTTTTTAATTGAAGCAACCGGGTCAGCAGGAGATCGCATGACAGCCCACTACACCGTCACCGACCGCATCGCGGTCATCACCATGGATAACCCACCCGTCAACGGCCTGGGGCTGTCCACTCGCCAAGCCATTACCCAAGGGGTCGCACAAGCCATGGCCGACGACCAAGTGGTCGCCATTGTGCTGACGGGCCACGGGAAGGCATTCAGTGGCGGCGCCGATATTCGGGAGTTTGGCACCCCAAAGGCAATGCAAGAGCCCAATTTACTCAGCGTCATCGCCGTCGTTGAGAACGCCGGGAAACCCGTGGTCGCCGCTGTCCACAGCGTGGCGATGGGTGGCGGGCTTGAGTTGGCGCTGGGGTGTCATTACCGTGTTGTCGCACCCGGATGCCAAATCGCGCTCCCCGAGGTGAAGCTGGGCCTCGTCCCCGGCGCCGGTGGCACGCAACGTTTGCCGCGCGCGTTGGGTGTAGAAACCGCGCTCAACATGATCGTCAAGGGAGACCCCGTGCCCAGTGAGGTCCTCGCGGCGTTGCCGGGACAGCGTCTGTTTGACGTTCTGGCGGGATCAGCCGATTCACTCATGGCCGAGGCCATGACGCTAGCCAAAGAAAAAGCCGACGTGGGCCCTTTACCCAAAGTACGTGATCTGCCCTGTGCCCATCCGCAGGGGGATGCCTATTTCCAATTTGCTCGCAACATGGTGCGGGGCATTGCCAAATCATTACCGGCTCCCGAGAAGTGCGTGGACTTGGTGGAGGTTGCAACCAAGCAAAAATTCGATGCGGGCATGTTGACTGAACGTCAAACTTTCCTGAATCTAATGTGGACACCTGAGAGCCGCGCCTTGCGCCACATTTTCATGGCCAGTCGCGCCGCCAGCAAAATTGAAGACGTGCCATCAGATACCCCCGTGCGGGCCATTCACAAAGTAGGGGTGATCGGTGCGGGCACCATGGGTGGCGGCATTACCATGAACTTCCTCAACGCTGGCATCCCCGTCGTCATGCTGGAAACCGCGCAGGCTGCCCTCGATCGCGGTGTGGGCACCATGAAGCGCAATTACGAGGCACAGGTCAAGAAGGGCAAACTCACCGCGGAAAAACTCGATCAACGGATGGCGCTGCTGCAGACGACCTTGGCCTATGAGGACCTGGCCGATGTCGATCTGGTGATCGAAGCCGTGTTTGAAGAGATCGGTGTCAAGGAGACGGTTTTTAAGGCCCTCGACAAAGTCCTCAAGCCTGGCGCGATTCTGGCCTCGAACACCTCAACCCTTGACCTTAACCGAATCGCCAGTTTCACCCAGCGGCCAGCGGATGTGGTCGGGATGCACTTTTTCAGCCCCGCCAACGTGATGAAGCTACTGGAAGTGGTGCGTGGTGCTGAGACGTCAAAGTCCGTACTTGCCACCACGATGGCGGTCGCCAAGCGAATCAAGAAAACCGCCGTGGTGGCGGGGGTCTGCGATGGCTTTATTGGCAACCGCATGATCGAGCAGTACATCCGTCAAGCGACTTTCATGCTCGATGAAGGCGCTTCGCCCGAGCAAATTGACAAGGCCATAGAAAAGTTCGGATTTGCCATGGGTCCGTTCCGGATGAGTGACTTGGCCGGTAACGACATCGGCTGGGCGATTCGCAAACGCCGCGCGCAGGAAAATCCCAACATGCGTTACAGCAAGAGCGCCGACTTGCTTTGTGAATTAGGTCGCTTTGGTCAAAAAGCTGGTGCGGGTTGGTATGACTACCCCGCAGGCTCCCGAACCCCCGTGCCCAGTGCGGTGGTGTCCGAGATGCTCGCAAAGCACCGTGCGGACATCAAGCAACCTCAGCGCCGCCTTTCGTCGGAAGAAATCGTCGACCGGTTGGTGCTCTCGTTGGTCAATGAGGGCGCGCACTTGCTCGCCGAAGGTATTGCAGCGAAGGCGGGTGACATCGATATGGTTTACCTGACGGGCTACGGCTTCCCGATGTTCCGTGGCGGACCGATGCGTTATGCAGATGAGGTGGGACTCATCAAGGTCATACAACGCATGCAAGCTTTTGCGCAAAACCCCGCAGACGATCAAGCCTTTTGGACCCCAGCGCCTTACATGCAGGCCCTGGCGGAAAAAGGCCAAAACTTTACAGGCTAAGCGAAGCGCTAACCCCAAGGATTACCACACCATGACATCAGCACTTATCGTCTCAACCGCCCGTACCCCGCTCGCGAAAAGCTGGAAGGGCGCTTTCAACATGACCCATGGCGCAACGCTCGGCGGGCACGCCGTTGCGGCTGCCATCAGCCGGGCCGGAATTGAGCCCGGCTTGGTCGAGGACGTCATTATGGGTTGCGCCAACCCCGAGGGCGCGACCGGTTTCAACATTGCGCGCCAAATCGCGCTGAAGGGCGGTTGCCCTGTTGAAACCGCCGGCATGACCGTCAACCGTTTTTGCTCTTCTGGCTTGCAAACCATTGCGATGGCCGCACAACGCATCATCGCAGGGGAGGGGGACACCTACGTCGCAGGTGGCGTCGAGAGCATCTCCTGCGTCCAGCAAGAGATGAATCAACACATGGCCGCAGACCCGGCGTTGGCACAACAGGTCCCCGCGATTTATTGGTCCATGCTGCAGACTGCAGAACAGGTCGCACAACGGTACAACATTGACCGTGCAACCATGGATGCCTACGGTGCGCAGAGCCAACAGCGCGCCGCTGCTGCCCGCGCCGCTGGTTTGTTTGATGCCGAAATTGCCCCCATTACGGTGACAGCCGGTATTGCTGACAAACAGCGTGGCTTGATCGCGAAATCGGTCACAGTGTCCCAAGACGAAGGCATCCGCGAGAACACCACCCTAGAGGCAGTCGCCGGGATCCGTCCTGCGCTGCCCGGTGGCGTGGTAGCCGCGGGTAATGCGAGTCAATTCTCTGATGGCGCGGGTGCCTGCGTGGTTATGCACGAAGACCGTGTTGCCCAATTGGGGTTGACGCCGATGGGCCGTTTCTTAGGCTTCGCAGTCGCTGGCTGCGAGCCCGATGAAATGGGTATTGGCCCCGTTTTTGCGGTGCCCAAATTACTCAAGCGCTTGGGACTGCAAGTAGCGGACATTGACTTGTGGGAGCTGAACGAAGCCTTTGCCGTACAGGTACTTTATTGCCGAGACAAGCTGGGCATCCCCGCCGATCGACTGAACGTGAACGGTGGTGCGATCGCACTGGGACACCCATACGGTATGAGCGGACAACGCCTAACCGGTCACGCCCTGATAGAAGGTAAGCGCCGGGGCGCCAAGCGGGTTTGCGTCACGATGTGCATCGGCGGCGGCATGGGCGCTGCAGGCATTTTTGAAGTGCTCTGAACATGATCCATCACATCGTGATGTGGCGCTTCAAGGAAGCGACTGAGAATGGTGCTCGAAAAGCAGACAACCTTGCCGAAGCGGTTCGTCTGTTGACGGGCTGTCGCGAACTCGTCCCCGGTATTGTCGGCTTTGAGGTGGTGCTGGGTGCAAACCATCCCGCATGCACCGCTGACCTCATGCTGGTCAGCCAATTCACCGACCAATCCGCGCTAGACGACTACCAAAATCACCCGCAACACAAAGCCCTCAAACCCTTCATGTCGAACGCGGTTGCCCACCGCGAGTGCATGGACTTTGAGACGCCTTAACACCACACTTTTAGGAGTCCCCAATGGCACGCAATATCAAAACACTTTTCGATCTGACCGGCAAAACAGCACTCGTTACGGGTGGCTCACGAGGCTTGGGTCTCCAAATGGCCGAGGCCTTGGGCGAGGCGGGTGCGCGCATCCTGGTCACCGCCCGAAAAAAAGATGAGCTCACGGCGGCTGTCGCCCATCTGAAAGGGCTGGGCATTGACGCTGATTGGGTCGCAGCCGACTGCGCTGACCCGGCCAGTATCGAGATGCTGTGCGATACGGCTATGAAGCACCTGGGCCATATCGATATTTTGGTGAACAACGCCGGTGCCGCTTGGGGTGCGCCCGCTGAGGACCACCCATTGGAAGCGTGGGACAAAGTGATGAATCTGAACGTGCGGGGTTACTTTCTGCTCAGCCAATTGGTGGCAAAGCAGAGCATGATTCCCCGCCAATCAGGTCGCATCATTAACCTGGCGTCTATCGCGGGTTTGGGTGGTAACCCAGAAGACATGCAGACCATCGCCTACAACACCTCCAAGGGCGCGGTGTTGAACTTTACCCGTGCGCTGGCAGCGGAGTGGGGACGTTTGAACATCACAGTCAACGCCATTTGTCCGGGCTTTTTCCCGAGCAAAATGACCAAGGGCACCCTGGAGCACATGGGTGTTGAGCGCTTGAAAGCGGGCGCTCCGCTGAAGCGGTTGGGTGATGACGAGGACTTGAAAGGCATTTGCCTGCTGTTTGCCAGCGACGCCGGCAAACACATCACAGGCCAGTGGCTGGCGGTTGATGGCGGCGTCAGCGTCGTGGTCGCAGGCTGATGGATTTTCCAACCCCCATTCCGTTTGTAGACCTCTTGGGTTTCAAGCTGGTGTACATGCGTGACGGGACCAGTCGCTTGACCTACGACCCGGAAGCGGCACATCTCAACTCGTTTCAAGTCACCCACGGAGGCGCCAGCATGACCTTGCTGGATGTCACGATGGCGCACGCTGCTCGTAGCCTCAACGAGGCGATGGGCGTCGTGACCGTCGAGATGAAAACCGCCTTCATGCAACCCGCAAAAGGTTTGCTCACCGCTGAGGGTAAAGTGTTGCATCGCACCGCAACGCTCGCCTTCACAGAGGGCACGATACATGATGCAAATGGACGCCTCTGCGTACACGCAACGGGCACCTTCAAGTACCTGCCGCGTCTGGCCAATGCCGACCGCGAGGTGCACCCACTCAACACCACGAAAGGTGACTAAGCCATGCCCATGAACCAACAAATCATCCTCAAGTCTCGCCCTCAGGGCAAAGCGACCGTTGACAACTTTGAAATGCGCGAGGTTGCGGTGCCCGTGATCAAAGCGGGGCAGGTGCTGGTGCGTCACCAGTTTTTAAGCCTTGATCCCTACATGCGGGGTCGCATGAACGAGGGTAAGAGTTACGCCGCGGCGCAACCCTTAGACAGCGTCATGATCGGCGGGACGGTGGGCGTGGTGGAGGCCAGCGCCCATGACAATTTCCAACCTGGCGATACGGTGGTTAGCATGGGCGGGTGGCAAACCTACAGCGTGGTCGACGCCAACGAGCCGGGTGCGATTCGCAAGGTCAGCACCAGCCATGTTCCCGCCAGTGCCTACTTGGGTCCAGTGGGCATGCCCGGCGTGACCGGATGGATGGGGCTGACGCAGATCTGCAAGCCTAAAGCCGGCGAGACACTGGTGGTCAGTGCTGCCAGCGGGGCGGTTGGTTCCGTCGTCGGTCAACTGGGTAAGTCCATGGGGTGCCGCGTCGTTGGCATTGCGGGCGGAGCCGAAAAATGCCTTTACGTCACGCAAGACCTGGGCTTTGATGCCTGTATCGACTACAAAGCCCACGCAGATAGCAAGTCACTCTATGGTGCTCTGAAGGCCGCCACACCTGATGGCGTCGATGCCTATTTCGAAAACGTCGGCGGCGTCATCATGGATACCGTTCTGGCACGTACCAACCCGTTTGCGCGGATCGCGGTGTGCGGCTTGATCGCTGGCTACGACGGCGCACCATTACCGATGAACAACGCGACCTTGATTCTGGTGAATCGACTGACCATTCAAGGCTTTATCGTGAGCGAGCGTATGGACCTGTGGCCAGAAGCGCTCAAAACGTTGGGCGAGCAGGTGGCCAAAGGGAAACTGGTCTACCGGGAGACGATTACCGAGGGCCTGGCCAATGCGCCTGAGGCGTTTCTGGGCTTGCTCAAAGGGCACAACTTTGGCAAACAATTGGTCCGTATCTCAGCTTAAGGGAAACCCATGCAATCCTTCCAAGGAAAAACAGCCGTCTTAACAGGCGCAGGCTCAGGCTTTGGCTTGGCCTGTGCGCACCGTGCGGCGGCGCTCGGCATGAACCTCGTTTTGATCGACGTCCAAGCCGATGCACTGTCAGCGGCTGCTGCAGCACTTTCACCAACGGGTGTAGCGGTCATGACTGCGGTCACTGATGTAGCCGATGCGGCGGCGATGGATCGCTTGGCCGATGACGTAATGGCGCGATTCGGTGCCCCGCACCTCGTGTTCAACAACGCCGGCGTGGGCACCAGCGGCCTGTTATGGGAGGCCACGACCGCCGAGTGGGACTGGGTGATGGGCGTGAATGTGTGGGGCGTGATCCATGGGGTGAGGGTATTCACACCACGGATGCTCGAGGCCGCCAAAGGCGACCCGACCTACCAAGGGCATATCGTCAACACCGCCAGCATGGCTGGGCTTTTGACGCCGCCTAACATGGGGGTCTACAACGTGTCCAAACACGCGGTTGTCGCCCTGACCGAATCGCTTTACCAAGACCTGTGCTTGGTCACTGATCAGGTCAGTGCCAGTGTGCTGTGTCCGTATTTTGTGCCGACAGGCATCAGTCAAAGCGGACGCAATCAACCCAAAGCGGTGGCAGATACCGAATTGACCGCCAGCAAAAAGATTGGGCAGGCCATGCTCGACAAGGCCGTGCAGTCCGGCAAGGTCAGTGCGCAAACCGTGGCCGAGTTGGTGTTCGACGCGGTACGCGATAACCAGTTCTATATTTACAGCCATCCGCAGGCTTTATCTGCGGTCGAGACCCGCTTAAAAGCCATTGTCAACCAGACGCAACCCCCAGACCCGTTTGCGGAGCGTCCGCAGATTGGCGAAAATCTGAAGCAGGCACTTCGAGGGGGCTGACGCGGTTAACATGGCGGGTTGCCTGTTAACCGTTTGTTATTGCCTCCGCTATGTCTGATATCGTCGCGCGCCTTGCGCAAGAACTGAAAATTCGTCCCGCACAAGCCAGTGCGGCTGTGGGCCTACTTGATGACGGCGCGACCGTCCCCTTCATTGCCCGCTATCGAAAAGAAGCGACGGACGGGTTAGACGACATTCAATTGCGTGAGTTAGAGGCCCGGCTGTTTTACCTGCGGGAATTGGCTGAGCGCCGTGAGACCATTCTCAAAAGTATCGACGAACAGGGTAAGTTGACCGACGTCCTGCGCGAGGCGATTTTTGCCGCAGAGACCAAGCAAGCCCTTGAGGATATCTACCTACCTTACAAACCACGGCGCCGGACGAAAGGGCAGATGGCTATCGAGGCTGGCCTGCTCCCACTGGCTACGCAACTCTTTGCTGACCCAACCCTCGATCCCCACGCCACAGCGACCGCCTACTTGGTGACCGAACGCGTGGAGGGCGACCCTGATTTCAGTACCACCGGTGCCGTTCTCGATGGTGTACGCGATATCCTGAGCGAGCAATGGGCAGAGGATGCCGTGTTGCTGAACGCCATGCGGGAATGGCTGTGGGATGCTGGCTACTTTCAGAGCAAGTTGGCGTCTGGCCAAAATGAAACCAATCCAGACACGGCTAAGTTTCGAGATTATTTCGATTACCAAGAACCCATCAAACAGGTGCCGTCGCACCGCGCATTGGCCGTTTTTAGGGGCCGCAGCCTGAATCTGCTAGATGCGAAATTGGTGCTCGATGAAGTGCTCGAACCCGGTATCCCCAGTATTGCCGAGGGTTACATTGCCAAGCACATAGGTTGGCGCCAGCAAGGTCGCCCGTCAGATGACTTGCTTCGCCGGACCGTGACATGGACTTGGAAGGTCAAGCTGAGCTTGTCCCTTGAACGCGATTTGTTCAACCGCCTGCGTGAGTCGGCAGAGCAGGTGGCGATCAAAGTATTTGGGGACAACTTGCGCGACCTGTTGTTGGCGGCACCTGCCGGTAACAAGGCCGTCATGGGCTTGGACCCTGGCATCCGCACCGGGGTGAAGGTTGCGGTGGTGGATGGTACGGGTAAGTTGGTTGCCACAGAAACCGTCTACCCGCATGAGCCCCGAAAAGATTGGGACGGCGCGCTCCACAAGCTCACAACACTCTGTACCACGTACGGTGTGGCACTGATTGCAATCGGAAATGGCACGGCAAGTCGTGAGACAGACAAGCTGGCAGCCGATGTGATCAAGCAACTAGAAAAGGCGTCAACGCCAGGCGTGGTGCAAAAGCTCGTGGTGAGCGAGGCGGGCGCCTCAATCTACAGCGCCAGTGCGTTCGCGAGCCAAGAGTTGCCCGATGTCGATGTCAGCTTGCGCGGCGCTGTCAGCATTGCGCGGCGCGTGCAGGACCCATTGGCCGAACTGGTCAAGATTGATCCCAAGTCGATTGGCGTCGGGCAGTACCAACATGATGTCAATCAAACCGATCTGGCCAAGCAACTGGAGGCTGTGGTCGAGGACTGCGTGAACGCGGTGGGCGTTGACCTCAACACCGCCAGCGTGCCGCTACTCAGCCGTGTGTCGGGTTTGAGCCCAACCGTTGCCAAGTCGGTGGTGCGATGGCGCGATACGCATGGCGCGTTTGCATCGCGCGACCAGCTGATGCAAGTGAGTGGCCTAGGACCCAAAACGTATGAACAGAGCGCGGGCTTTCTGCGCATTCGGGATGGTCAAAACCCGCTCGACATGACGGGCGTGCATCCCGAGACCTATCCGGTCGTCGAATGCCTGTTGAAAACCACGGGCCTGTCGATAGATGCCCTCATTGGGCAACAAAGCGTCTTGCGTCAGGTGAAACCAGAGACGCTCACCACCGACCAGTTCGGTGTGGTGACCGTTCAAGATATCTTGCTTGAGCTTGAAAAACCGGGGCGTGACCCCCGGCCCGATTTTCAGGTTGCCCGCTTCAATGATGGCGTTGAAGACATCAAAGACTTAGTGGCTGGCATGGTGCTTGAAGGGACGGTGAGTAATGTGGCTGCCTTCGGCGCGTTCATCGACATCGGTGTTCACCAAGACGGCTTGGTTCACGTGAGCCAACTGAGCAACCGCTTTGTCAGTCATGCACACGAGGTCGTGAAAGCCGGTGATATTGTGAGGGTGAAAGTGGTGGAGGTGGATGTCGCGCGCAAGCGTATCAGCCTGACTATGCGCCTTGATGCACCTGCACCGCAAAAAGGGGCGACCTCGGCTGATAATCGATTCCAGCACGCGGACCGCAATCAACAGCGCCGCGCAGAAAAGTCATCGGATCGCTCAACGCAGGCGCCATCGGCCATGGCGAATGCATTTTCAAAACTACAGCAGCTTCAAACCAAGCGCTGATCTCGCACCTAACTCTTAAAGGAATTACCCATGTATCTCGCAAACGCCGATCGCTATGACGGCCGCATGCCTTACCGGACCTGTGGCAACAGCGGTTTACGCCTGCCCGCCATCACCCTGGGCTTATGGCACAACTTCGGTGACAGCACGCCGTTACAGACACAGCGTGAAATGCTGATTACCGCCTTTGACGCGGGGATCACGCACTTCGACCTGGCCAACAACTATGGTCCACCAGCCGGTAGTGCAGAGACCAATTTCGGGGCGCACTTGCGCCGCGATTTCAAACCCTACCGTGATGAGTTAATCATCTCCAGCAAAGCGGGTTGGGACATGTGGCCTGGCCCCTACGGCAGTGGTGGTGGCTCGCGCAAGTACCTGTTGGCCAGCCTCGACCAGAGCCTGCAGCGCATGGGTTTGGACTATGTCGATATTTTTTACTCGCATCGTTTCGATCCAGACACCCCCCTTGAAGAAACCATGGGTGCGCTTGCAACGGCTGTCCAGCAGGGCAAGGCCTTGTATGTGGGCATCTCAAGTTACTCAGCCAAAAAGACGGCTGAGGCGTCCAAACTGCTGCGTGACATGGGCATTCCCTGCCTGATTCACCAGCCGTCATACAGCCTGCTCAACCGCTGGATTGAAGCCGAGTTACTGGACACGCTACAAGCCGAAGGTATGGGCTGCATCGCATTCAGCCCGCTGGCGCAGGGCTTGTTGACCGACCGCTATTTGAACGGTGTCCCCGCCGACTCTCGAATGAATCGGCCAGGCGGTCAATCCCTGAAAGTCGATCACGTATCGCCTGAAAACGTGGCTCGGATCAAAGGCCTCAATGACATCGCCGCCCAACGGGGACAAACCCTGGCGCAAATGGCGGTGGCCTGGGTACTCCGCGATCCACGCGTCACATCCGCCCTCATTGGCGCCAGTAAAACCGCGCAAATCTCAGAGCTGGTCGGTGCGGTGAAGAACCTGAATTTCGATGCCGCAACGTTATCTGCCATCGACGAATTGGCCGTTGACGGTGGTGTCAACCTCTGGCAGAAACCCTCAACGGACCAGCGACCGTAAGGGCGCAGGCCTGATGCGCGCACTCACCATTTACGCGGGTACGGATGCCCTTCGGCGCATTCGCACGCGCGGTCTGAATGCCGCTGACGTCCACGCCGTGCCCGCGGCGGCGGGCGGTCCAAAAGGTCTAATCCTGACGCGCCTAGACCAATTTATTTTTGGCGAATGGCTACACGACGCGGCGCACCCGATCCATCTGATAGGCGCCTCTATCGGCGCGTGGCGCATGGCAACGGCTTGTATGGCGGACCCCATCGCCGGCTTCAAGCGCTTGGAGCATGACTACATTCGCCAGCGTTTTGATCCGCTGCCGGGCCAAGCAAGACTGTCATCTACAGAAATAAGCGCACGCTTCACGAACAGCCTGCAATCGTTTTATGGCGACCACATCGAGACGGTGCTGGATAACCCGCGATACCACCTGCACTTCATGACAAGCCGAGGTAGAGGCCTTCTGCGGCGCGATACGCCGTGGCGAACCCCCATCGGCTACGCCGGTGCTTACCTGTTCAATGTCGCTGCGCGTCGAGGCTTAGGGGCTTGGCTGGAACGGGTGGTGTTCTCATCGCACCCGACATTACCGTTTGGTACCCAAGACATCAAAACCACCGCGTGCCGACTAACGACAAAGAACTTCCTCCCTGCGTTGCAAGCCAGTTGCGCGATCCCATTTGTTTTAGATGCCGTTCACGACATTGAAGGCGGGCCACGTGGTGCCTACTGGGATGGGGGTATCACCGACTATCACCTTCACTTGGATTACCAAGTACCCGTGGATGGCGTGGTGTTGTACCCGCACTTTCAACAGGCCGTCGTACCCGGCTGGCTGGACAAGGCATTGAAATGGCGCCACGGCTACACAGATGCCCTCAGCCAAATGGTGGTGCTTGCACCCAACCCCGAGTGGGTCAAGACTTTGCCCAACGGCAAGTTACCCGACCGACGGGACTTCAACCATTACGAGAACGACTTTGATGGCCGTGTAAAAGTCTGGCAACGGGCCGCCGATGAAAGCCAACGGCTGGCCGATGAATGGGCGCAATGGCTGGATTCTCCCGACCCCAGCCAAGTGCAACCCTTGTAATCACATCGCGGCGTTCAACATTGCCGTGTAGTCTTCTGGCGTGGCCAAGCGCGGGTTCATCGCGTGACAATGGTCTGCCATGGCGCCCTTGATGATGGCCGGGAAATCAGCGGCGGTGACCCCCAAAGCGGCCAAACCTGTGGGCAAATTCAGGCGGGCGTTCATCGCCGTCACCGCGTTGGCAACGGCCTCTGCCGCGGCATTGCTGTCAGGGATATCGCCCAGCCCCATGGCATAAGCCATTCGTGACATGCGGTGCTCCGCCTGAATGCTGGCTGCACCCGCGTTGAAACGAATCACCGCCGGCAAAAACAACGCATTCAAGGTCCCGTGATGCAGACGCGGGTTGACGCCACCCAAGCTGTGACTGAGGCTGTGCACACAACCGAGCCCTTTTTGGAACGCCATGGCGCCCTGTACCGATGCGCTCATCATGGCCAAACGGGCTGCGCGGTCGCTGCCATCGGCGGTAGCCGTCTCGATGTGCTTCCAGCCTCGCGCCAACCCATCGAGCGCGATACCGTCTGCTGGCGGGTTGTATGGCGGCGCCATGAAGGTTTCCATGCAGTGTGCAATCGCATCCATACCCGTGGCGGCGGTGAGTGCGGGTGGTAGGTTGAGCGTCAACTCGGGGTCGCAGATGGCCACCTTAGGCACCAACGACCAGCTGTGGAAACCCAGCTTGCGACCGTCATCCACGATGATGATGGCGCCACGAGCGACCTCGCTACCGGTACCAGAGGTGGTGGGAACCGCAATCAGCGGCGCCACTGCCGGCGTGATTTTGGGAGACCCGCCCTCAATCGTCGCGTAAGTCTTAAGGGGACCATCGTGCGCGACGGCGATCGCAACGCCCTTACCGCAATCCATGCTGGAGCCGCCACCCAAAGCAATCAGACCATCACATTTCGCGTCCTTGTAAATCGCCGTTGCGGCTCGCACGGCCGCTTCAGTCGGATTACTGGGCGTTTCCGCGTAGACCGCATGCGGTAGATCACCCAGTGCACTGACCGCATGCTGTAACAAGCCAGCAGCCTTGATACCGGCGTCCGTCACGATCAGGGGACGTTTAATCCCATGCGCACGACACGCATCTGGTAGTTTGGCGATGGCGCCAAATTCAATTTCAATGTCGGTGATGTACTTAATTAATGCCATGTCGATCTCTCCAGGACGTCTATGTTCGCGTGTTATTTACGCACCATGCGCACGTTGTAGCATGCTTTTTTGAGTGTGAGCGTGGGCTCAGACCCCATCGTGACACCCAGCCAGCCGTTAAGCTATCGGTTGTATCTGAGGCTCACCCGAATGCTAACCCAACAAATCGCAACCCTCATTGAGCGCATCGCGCAGGCTGGCCAGCCTCCCATGCACACACTGACCGCACAAGCCGCGCGCGCGTTTTACGAAAAAGCGGGCACCATCTTGGCCGGCCCGACGCCAGCCCTTCTGGAGACTCGTCATCTGGAGATTCCCAACCGCGATGGCTATCGAATGCGCGCAACGTTGTGGGTTCCGAGCGTCGCTGCGCGCGGCGTGTTGCTGTATTTTCACGGCGGAGGCTTCACCATTGGCAGCCCCGCAACGCACGCTGGGCTTTGTCAACAGCTTGCCGTACAGGCCAATTGCGCAGTGCTGTCAGTCGATTACCGCTTAGCTCCAGAACACCCATTTCCTGCAGCAGTCCACGATGCCTTTGATGCCTTGGCTTGGCTTCAAGCCCATCACCACACGCTGGCGCCACAGTTGGGCCTCATCAGTCATTTGCATGCGGTTGGCGGCGACAGTGCCGGCGGCACATTAGCAGCGGCCAGTGCGATTCACGCGCGCGAACAGGGATGGCCATTGGCGTTGCAATTGCTGTTTTACCCCGGTACCGGCGCACACCAAGACACCACGTCACACGAGCGATTTGCAAACGGCTACGTGCTAACGCGCGCCGACATTGACTACTTCTTCAGCCACTACATACCCGACCGCTCGATGCGCACGGACTGGCGTTTTGCGCCGCTACTCGCTGACGACCATTCAGCATTGGCACAGACATGGATTGGTTTGGCCGAATGCGATCCGCTGGTTGATGAGGGCATTGCGTACGGTGATGCCCTGCGCTTGGCCGGCGTTACGGTTGACCTTGAGATTTACAAGGGCGTGGTCCACGGCTTTATCAATTGGGACCGCGCGATTCCCGAGGCAAAAGCCGCCCACCGCGATGCCAGCGCCGCACTGCAGCGCGCTTTTGCTTGACTATACTCAGCGAAAATAAACGAATAAAAGGTAAGTAAAAAAATGCAACCCACTGAGTTCCGCTGTCGCGAGCGCTTGCGTGTGCGCTGGTCCGAGGTCGATTTACAAAAGATCGTCTTCAATGCCCACTACCTGACTTACGTTGACACGGCAATGGCCGCCTATTGGAGACGCTTGGCCGTGCCCTACGAGGCAACCATGGCGGCCCTCGACGGTGATGTCTTTTTAAAAACCACCACGCTGACCTACCACGGCCCAGCGGAATACGACGATGTATTGGATGTGGGCATGCGCTGCGCGAAAACAGGACGTTCGTCGATGCAGTTTGAAGCAGCGATTTGGCGCGGTGGCGAGTTACTGACAGAGGCGCAGTTGGTCTACGTCTACGCCCATCCCAAAACCAAAGTCAGCACCGCGATACCGGAAAAATTAGTGACCTTATTCCAAGACTTTGAGGCCGGGAAACCAGTCACACAACTCACGCTCGGCGATTGGACGCAGCAGTCGCCCCTCGCGAGCGCGGTGCGCACGGCGGTTTTTGTAGAAGAGCAGGGCATTGCCCGAGAGGACGAGTGGGATGCCATGGACGCCCATTGCACGCACGCCGTGGTGACGAACCGTTTTGACCAACCGCTGGCGACAGGTCGCCTGCTACCGGCGGTTGAGGGTGTTGGTACCATCGGCCGCATGGCAGTCGTGCGCGCTGTGAGAGGTAGCGAACTGGGCCAACAAGTGTTGGAGGCCCTTTGCGACGCCGCCGCAAAACGGGGCGACCACCGTGTCACCCTGCACGCACAACGCAGTGCTGAGGCTTTCTATGCGCGGCAGGGGTTTCAGGTGGTGGGCGAGCCTTATGAGGAGGTTGGAATTCCGCACGTCACCATGGTGCGAGACGTCGTCCGCTAACCCATGCGCAGATACTGAGGGCCCGCGGAGCTGGCCTGATCAATCGCGCCATTGACATAGGTCCATTCCTGCAGACCAACGGTGTCCGTTTGCGCCGAGCTGACCCACATCAGGGTGCTGCTGCGCGTGCCATAGTCTTTCTCTGCCCAGTCCACAAAACAGGCCGAGAGCGCATGCAGCGCTGAGCGGTCAAAGGCAGACGATGACTGCGCGCTGACGGGTGGCTCATACCGTTGGCGATCTCGCAGCGCCTCGAGTAATGCGACCTGCATGGCGCCTGACGGCACCTCTTTGGCTCGGGTATCAGGCGATGTAACGGTGGCTTCGAGGACCGCTTGACGCAGTGCGACCACCTTGGGCCAAGGTGTATCGAGGCTTGCATTCGACAACACATGAATACCACTCTCAAGCGGACATCCCCACCAACCGACGCCCATCGGTGCCAGCTGGTTGTCCACACAATCGGCCGCCGTTTCTGGGTGGTTCCGCAGAAAGTGCCAAGCGCCTGAGGTCAGTTCACCCAGTACCACGTTGCACCCGCCAAAATCACCGCCCACATGCTGCCCAAGCCACGTCTTTAAGGAAGCGCCCTCCAGCCAATTAGCACACAAGAGCCCACGACTGAGGCGCGCCTTTTCGGTCAGCGCATCGGTGGGGCGAATATTTGTCAGCATCGCAACGCGACCATTGCGCGCACAGCCCATCCACGTTCCACCGTCGGTCAGATCGCGACCAGAGAGCACTTGAATGCCGTTATCGAGTTGCCAAGGCGCGGCCGCTTGCGTCGGTCTGCCGCGTCGTTCGTCTCGATTGGCCGCAACCAGGAGTGGGAATCCTGGCGCAGTTTGGAGACAAAACGCAATGATGCACATGCCTCAAATATCGTCGCGGATACGGTAGGGAAGGGGCTGTACCGTCATCACCGGACCATCTGCTGCGCCGAGCGCCACAGCATGGTCAGCGACGGCTGTTTGTAGGCTCACCGTGAGTGCCCATTGGCCGGCTAAAAAACCCGCTGCGGCCACAACGCCGCACTCCTCACCATCGGGTCCGGCAGTGAACACCGGCATGCCTGGCTCGACGACCTGCTGCTGGCTGGGGTCCGAGAACGTGTAGACCGCGGCACGTCGTTTGATGGCGCCGCGAAATTGGCTGCGCGCAACGATTTCTTGGCCCGGGTAACAGCCCTTTTTGAAACTGACGCCATCAACCGACTCGTAATTGACCATCTGCGGCACGAAGTGCTCGGTAGTCGCCTGCGTAACCATCGCCACACCGCTGAGCGCGCGGTGAAAAGCCCAGCCGTCGGCCGCCTCTGATGGCTGCGCAGGGCTCGCCGCTGCTACGGGCTGAATCCAAATGGCTTGTTTCACCTCGGCGCTTGGTAACCTAAGGATCCAGCCGTCATCCGCCGCTTGACAGGCCCAGTCCGGCATGTCCGCAAGTGTTTCGGCGCCGGTAATCCCGGTTAATCGCCACTGGTCGGACACATCTTGGAGCTGACACTTGGCGCGCATGACAAACATTTGCAGGCGCTTTTGAGTTGCCGCCAACAGGTCACGAGCCATCAGCAGGTGGTACGCGTTGGCCTCGCGTTTCAGTACGACAAAGCTGGCCAATAAACGGCCTTTGGCAGAGCAGTAGCCGCTGAGTCTGGCCTGACCGACGGGCATCAGGGCAACATCGTTCGTCAATTGACCTTGCAAGAACGTGGTCGCGTCATCTCCTCGCACCTCTAGAACGCCCCAGTCAGTGAGGAGGATGCGTTGAGTGGTGGGTTCAAGTAGCGATGTCATGTTCAAAATAACCGGGTTGTTTTAGTTGGGACAGGCGTTAATTATCTTCCTTTGTTTATAGTTGAGGGCTATGGCACAGATGCTTAAGCGCTTAATCATTGTGGGTTTGCTCCTCTTGGGCACTGTCACGGCAGCGGCGGTGTGGTGGGTCAACCAGCCATTTCAATTGGTGATCCCGAAAGGCGAACAGGTGGTGGACGTGCAAGTCGCCGCGAACGAGACACCGCGGCGTGTGGCCAGCAACCTGGTTGAGGCGGGCGTTCAGACCTCAGCGAAGCTATTGTTTGAGTGGTTCCGCTGGAGCGGAAAAGCCACTGCTATCCAGGCCGGCAGCTACGAGGTGTCCCCCGGCACGACCCCACGGCAGTTGCTCGACATGCTGACCTCGGGCAAACAGGCGACCCGGAAGGTCACCATTTTGGAAGGTTGGACGTTTAAACAAGTGCGGAAAGCCTTGCGCGATGCGCCGTATCTGCGTTCAAAAACCGGCGAAATGAGTGATGCGGCCATCATGAAAGCCATCGGTCGCGAGGGGGTTCACCCCGAGGGACGCTTCTTCCCTGATACCTATGTATATCCCAAAAACAGTGCTGACTTGGCTGTCCTTATGCAAGCGGCAGCTCGCATGGATGCGCAATTGACTACCGCTTGGAATTACCGCGATAAGACCACGCCAGTTGACACCCCTGAAGAGCTATTGACATTAGCGAGCATCATTGAAAAAGAAACCAACCATGAGGCAGACAGAGGCTTGGTCGCCGGCGTCTTCGCCAATCGCTTGCGCATTGGCATGCGGCTGCAAACTGATCCCACCGTCATATACGGTCTGGGTGATGCCTTTGATGGCAATCTGCGCCGTATCCACCTAAGAACTGATACACCCTACAACTCCTACACCCGAGCCGGACTACCACCATCTCCTATTTCGATGCCCAGCGAAGCTTCCCTGCGCGCGGCTGTCAACCCAGCCAATACCGAGGCACTGTACTTCGTCGCCAAAGGCGACGGCACCAGCGCCTTTAACGATGACCTCGACGGCCACAATGCAGCGGTTCGTCGATATATTTTGAAGCGACCATGACTGCTAAAGGCCTGTTTATAAGCTTTGAAGGCGTAGATGGGGCTGGCAAGTCCACCCACATCGCGGCGCTGGTCGATCGCTGTCGCGCCCAAGGTCGATCCGTGACGCAAACCCGCGAGCCGGGCGGGACGCCGTTGGCAGAATCTTTGCGTGAGTTGGTGTTACACCAGCCCATGGATGCCCTCACGGAAGCGTTGCTGGTTTTCGCGGCCCGCCGAGATCACTTGCAGCAGGTCATTGAGCCCGCGCTGTCGCGTGGTGATGTCGTCGTCTCGGATCGCTTCACAGACGCGACATTTGCATACCAGGGGGCGGGCAGGGGGTTCGACACCACCGTTTTGGGGCAACTTGAGCGATGGGTCCAAAATGACGGGAGCGGTGCGATCCGCCAGCCTGATATCACCATTTGGTTCGAAGTCCCGCCAGCAGTTGCGGCAGAGCGTTTGGCCAAAGCGCGGCAGGCGGATCGCTTCGAAGCGCTGCCCGTTGCGTTCTTTGAGCGCGTGGCACAGGGTTATGCGGCTCGCGCTGAGGCTGCGCCGTCGCGGTTTATTCGCATTGATGCACACCAAGCACCCGAGGCGGTGTGGCGGTCTCTCGAATCGGCTTTGACGGCAAGAGGGCTATGACCATGCACAACGCTGAAACCTTGCCCCCATGGCTTCAAGACCAATTGGCAGAACTGCGCAGCCAGCGCGGACACGCCTTGATGCTCAGCGGCGCGACAGGGCTTGGGCAATACGAGCTGGCTTATGCGTTGGCGCAGGTGTGGCTGTGCGAGCGTCCCTCCGAGCAGGGGGCTTGCGGGTCTTGCGACGGCTGTCACGCGGTCGCTCTGCGCAGTCACCCCGATTTGCACGTTCTGGTGCCTGAGGCGTTGGCGCCTGAACTGGGCTGGCCAATCGAGGCAAAGGCACAAGACGAAATCGATAAGAAAACCCGTAAGCCCAGCAAATGGATTCGCGTGGATGCTGCGCGCGCCGCGGTCGCGTTCACGCAATTAACGGTGTCGCGGGCGGCCCACCAAGTCGTCTTGATTCATCCCGCGCACCGACTCAACGTCGAGGCGGCGAATACCTTGCTGAAGACCTTAGAGGAACCACCGGGTAACACGCGGTTCATCCTCGCGTGTGAAGCTTTGCATCAGGTTTTGCCGACGATCCGCAGCCGTTGTCACATCCACCACATGCGTTGGCCACTTGCGGCAGACGCGATCGAATGGCTGCATCGTGTCGCCCCCAACAAGGCATCGCCAGAAACCGCCGCAGTTTGGCTGCGCGCAGCCGGCGGTCGTGCGCAGGATGCCCTGACCTGGGCCGCTATCGGTTTGACTGCTGAACAATGGCAGCGCCTACCGAAGGCCATTGCAAACGGTGACATGGGAATCATGGGCGACTGGCCCGCGGCGACCGTTTTGGACACCCTGCAAAAGCTGGCCCACGATGCACAGGCCCAATGGGTTGGCGCGTCGCCGCGATTTTTTGAGGCTCATGATTTACCGCCATTGCCCCACCTCCGTGTGCTTGAGCAGTGGGCCCTGCGATTAGGCGACTGGCGTCGCAGCGTCGAACACCCCTTTAACGCCGGGTTACAGCTGGAAGCATGGATGACTGATTGTCAGCAAGTCTTTGCCCCGGTTACCCGAAGCGCCTGACAGACTTAAAACTGAATCACCGTATGTTCGTCGACTCCCACTGCCACCTCAATTTCCCCGAGCTTAAAAGCCAGCTGCCCGATATTTTGGCGCGCATGGCCGATGCCAAAGTAACGCGCGCCTTGTGTATCTGCACCACCTTGGAAGAATTCGACGAGGTGCATGCGCTCGCCCAGACCTATGACAATTTATGGGCGACGGTGGGTGTGCATCCCGACAACGAGGGCGTGCGTGAGCCCAGCTTTGCGCAATTGGTGACGGATGCCCAGCACCCACGGGTGGTAGGCATTGGGGAGACTGGACTCGATTACTACCGACTCAATGGCCGCTCAATCGAGGACATGGCATGGCAGCGGGTACGCTATCGCACACACATCGAAGCGGGCAGGGCAGTTAACCTGCCACTGGTCATCCACACCCGATCGGCTTCCGAGGACACGTTGGCCATTCTGAAGGAGGTAGGGGGCTTCGCCTCAGGTGCTTCTGCGGATTTGCCGGTATCCCGAGGCGTATTTCACTGCTTCACAGAGACGATGGCGGTGGCTAAGGCCGCCCTTGACCTCGGCTTTTACATCTCGCTGTCGGGCATCTTGACATTCAAAACGGCCGAGGACTTGCGTGAGGTTGCCGCCTATGTGCCTCTAGACCGACTGCTCATCGAGACTGACAGCCCTTATTTGGCACCTGTACCGTACCGTGGAAAGACCAATAATCCCGCATACGTGCCGCATGTTGCGGCTTGTTTGGCAACCGTCAAGGGGGTCTCTGTTGAAACCGTGGCGAGCCAAACCAGTGCCAATTTTCACACCCTTTTTGACAAGGTACCAGCACCTGAGCCAGTTCTTTTAAATTAGAAATTACTTTAAATATAATTGAAAGTACATTGTTAATAATATGAATTTATTTTGTATCCGGTTCCTGTTCCTAGTGTTATCCATGACGCTGTGGGCGGCCGCGCGCGCAGAAAGTCCGACGGTACAAGCCTGGTTTGACGCATTGAAAAAAGATGACGTATGGACGCTAAGTTCCATGCAGATGAAGGGCGTTTCGACCAACCTCGCGGATGACGATGGCAATACGGCGCTTCACGGCGCCATCGCTTTGGGCAAGCTCGACACGCTGAAATGGCTCCTAAACCAGCCAGACATCGCGATCAACCAACGCAACAACGCCAACGAGACGGCATTGATGTTTGCGGCAATCCGATGCGACCATGCGGCCGCCAAAGCCCTGATCGAGCGCGGCGCAGCCATCAACCACACGGGATGGGCACCGCTGCATTACGCGGCTTCGTGCAAGGCGTCCAACGCGACAGATCTTGTTCACCTGATGCTAGAGCACCATGCCTACATTGACGCGGAGTCGCCGAACGGCTCAACGCCGCTGATGCTTGCAGCGCAGTATGGCCGCTTTGAGACGGTTCGTTTACTGGTAAAGGCTGGAGCCGATGTTGCCATCCGCAACCAACGTGATCTCAATGCAGTTGACTTCGCCGGACTTCGAGACAGCCCCGATGTCAAACAGTACCTCCACGGGGCGCTGTTAGACAAGAAGCGGCTGAAGAAAGGCACTTGGTAGGTATCGAAGTGTCGGACTTACCCTCGGATCGATTTATATCTTTTACCTTCTACAATGTATATTATGTTAAATTTAATATTTACGGGAAATACCAGATAAGCCAAGCGGGTCAAAGCCCCGCGCGCCGAACTTCAAATCAGTATGAGAAAACCGGGCTTCCCTGTTGTTTTTACTCATAAAGATACCGATCAGGCTTGCGTTTCAATGACTTCCACGCCAAACTAATCGTCCCGCGTCGCTTTGCGCGCAAGAAAACGTCCTGACATGGCTGCAGAAAAAAACGAAGACTACTCCAGCACTCTCCTGCGTTACCAACCCGGTAAAGGATGGAGCCCGATCGATTACAACAACACCCCGGATCTGGACGCACCCACGGTTCGAGCGACCGCACTCGAATCCACTGAGCCCACAGCGCCCGTGATCCAGAAAAAGGTCGTGTCCATGAACGGCACGGCACTGCCGAAAAAACCAGCTGAGGGATCGACAACGGTCAACCCCGAGCAGGCGCCGTTTTCGGAGCTAGAGGACTATCTGGCCTCACAAGCCAAGGGCAACGATCAGTTCGGTCTCCACGCCCTAGAGGTCGCGGACCTCGAGACACTTGGCGAGCGGTTACCAGAGATATTTCAAGCCGTTGATGCGTATGCCAAAGAGGCCTCTCAGCTGTCGTGGGACGATATCGCTCAGGGCATCCAAGCGCTTCAACACAGCCGCGAGGAACGCGCGCATTACATCCAGTTATTAGAATCACTCGACCAACGGATCGCCGCGTTGACAGAGACGCTCAAGACGGATCTCAAACACATCGAGAAGCAGGAACGAGCGAAAACAGCGGCCGCCCGCCTAAAAGAGCGTCTGTCGTTGCACACCGCGCAGGTACTCAGCAAGCGCATTCAAACCTTGCTGGAACCCAAGTCTTAAATCGCCAACCCTACAGCGCTTTTTTGGGGATGACGGAAACGACACCGTTGTTCTCTGCTGGCGGCAATTTATCTATATCAATACATTCGCATATAGTTTATAGTGTGAGGAGTTGGAGTACCATTGACAATTCTCAAGACTGGGGTAGTACGAAACCCCAAAATATGAGAATCAACCACCCAGATGGAGACAAACATGAACGCAAAACCCATTAATCCGTCACTTGCCGTGACCGCCCAAATCACCGCGGCTGACGTCGCGGAGATCGCTGCAGCCGGATACAAAGCCATCATATGTAATCGCCCAGATGGCGAAACCCCTGATCAACCGCCATTTAGTGCGATCAAAAGCGCAGCGGAAATCGCGGGCCTGAGTGCACACTACTTGCCAACCATTACCGGCCAGGTTAGCGACGCCGATGGTCGTGCATTTGGGGAAATCATGGCCAGCGTGCCTCATCCGGTACTCGCCTACTGCCGCAGCGGCACACGTTCGGCAACGATGTGGGGGCTTTCGCAGGCAGGTCAATTACCAGCGGACGCGATTTTGGCGGCGGTACAAGGCGCAGGCTACGACCTGTCAGCGCTAAAAGCACGTTTCGAGAGGCCTGAGCCCGCTCCGGCGGCACAATCACCATCGATCGGTGCGGGTAGTGAAGGGGCCCATCAGATCGTGATCATCGGTGGTGGGGCCGCCGGAATTGCAGTCGCTTCCAGCCTATTGGCCCGCGACAGCGGTCTCGACATAGCCATCATTGAGCCCGCCGATCGTCACTGCTACCAACCGGGATGGACCATGGTCGGCGCCGGCGTGTTTCGTGCGGAATCCACGGTTCGTCCAATGGCGGCCGTAATGCCGCGCGGGGTTGTACACATCAACGGCGCTGTCACCTCCTTTGAGCCTGAGCACAATCAAGTCACCCTTGAAAGCGGAAAGACAGTCACATACAAGCAGCTCATCGTTTGCCCGGGATTGAAGCTGGATTGGGAGGGTATCCCGGGCCTGGTCGATGCACTGGGCCATGACGGTGTCACCTCAAACTACCGCTACGATCTGGCCCCTTACACCTGGCAGTTGGTGCAGAGCATGCGCGGCGGTACGGCGCTCTTCACGCAGCCCCCAATGCCCATCAAATGTGCTGGCGCACCGCAAAAAGCGATGTACCTGTCAGCTGATTATTGGCGCCAACAAGGCGTGTTGAACGATATCCGCATTGAGTTCTGCAATGCAGGTGGCGTGTTGTTTGGAGTGCCGGAATATGTTCCCGCTTTGATGGCGTACGTCAAAGCTTATGGCATACAACTCAACTTCACGCGTAACTTGGTCGCGATCAATGGGACGTCAAAACAAGCCACGTTCAAGCAAACAGCAGCGGACGGTAGCGTCTCTGAAGTGGTGCAAGACTACGACATGATTCATGTCGTCCCACCACAAAAAGCGCCGGACTTTGTGCGTGCCAGCCCGCTTGCAGATGCTTCAGGCTGGGTCGAAATTGACCCGGCCTCGATGCAGCACAAGCGTTATGACAACATCCACGCGCTGGGTGACGTCGGTAATACAACGAATGCGAAAACAGCCGCTGCGGCGCGCAAGCAGGCGCCGGTCGTTGCGCATAACGTCTTGTCTGCATTAGGCAAACGCAGTGGCACCGTCACCTACGACGGCTACGGATCGTGCCCTCTGACGGTTGAACGCGGCAAGATTGTCCTGGCTGAGTTCACATACGGCGGCAAATTAGCGCCCTCCTTCCCCCAATGGCTAATCAATGGCACACGCCCCTCGCGACTGGCTTGGTTCTTAAAAGAGCG
>Ga0255779_1000943_pt1 | contig 34738 bp, 24 predicted proteins | sample 011ome_21_FD_179977 | JGI IMG/M metagenome (GOLD analysis project Ga0255779, IMG submission 179977) | Coastal salt marsh microbial communities from the Groves Creek Marsh, Skidaway Island, Georgia - 011508AT metaG (version 2) | ecosystem: Environmental > Aquatic > Marine > Intertidal zone > Salt... | reverse complement strand
CCCCTATCATCCCGGATGGCATCCGCTCGATTGGATCGATAGTAAGACTCAAGGCTTCTGCCTTTATGGGGAGAAATCCAAAAACGTTCTCCCAAACCTCGTCTTCCGCCAACTCAGCGGCGACAAGGAACGACCCAACGTTTGGTTGTAGATCAGGCAATATATTGATGTGCATCAGCAGGGTCATTTGAATAGGGCTGCGCGATGGGTCGAGCAGAAGTCCCAATGGTATTTTAGTCGTCAGTCTAGTCTGCATTGTTGGCGAATACGTGATCTGGAACTCCGCGAATTCTGGTATTTCTATCACCGGCCCCAACATCTCGCTAAGGCTATCGAACAGCTCGCTTGCACCAGGAATAACCGAGAGCACAGCGGACATCTCGATACTTGAAGTGAATACTGTTTGCAGTTCATAAGCGCCCTCATCCAGTGCAAAACTTAGCCCTTCAGTCCCCGGGACGTTCGTTTCGTACATTCCAGAACCTTCGCTGGTTTCGGTGAACTCAAGAGCACCATAAACAAAATGATTAGGGTCAGCCAGCGCCTGAGCAGGTTGCAGCAGCCCCGTCAGAGCCACCAAGGTGGCAGAAAGTAGAAAGCCAAGTTTATGCATGTTTTTATCTCTGTAATAATCGTGGTATCTGACCCATTGGGCAGAGTTGCTGCGCGACCTAGCTGAGGTCTTGCTAAACAGTTCAAGAATCAACAAGGCAGGCCATCGTGATGCGGGCTTCGAGTGGATCGCTGGCAAGGTACCACTATTGCTTTAGCTGCGTATATAGGCGGGCTATTTTATTTTTTTGATTTCAAGTGGTGCTTTGTCAAGGTACTTTTCGGCAAAAAACTCTCGTCAAAAAACTCTCGTCAAAAAACTATCGTCAAAAAACGCAGAAATGGCGACCTGTTGCTGTGAAAAACCTCATGACGACTGGGGTTACAAGGGGGCATGAAAAAGTCAGATAACACGCACTCTGGCCTAACACCTAAAATAAATAGTTGGCTTATTTTTAATCCTGCGAGTAAACGGCGATACTAAGGACGATAAAAGTATTGCGAGTCTGATTGAGGCTTGACGCCCTTGACCAACCAACAGGAAGAATAAGTATGGCAGTTGTGAGCATCGAAACCAGAGATTTCATTCAAACCATCACCATGGATCGCGCGGAGGCTTTGAATGCCTTTAATAACGACATGATGGATGAGCTGTGCGAGGCGTTTTTGGCGGCCTTTGATGATGACCTGGTGCGCGTCGTGGTGTTGACGGGTGCAGGTCGAGCATTCTCTGCCGGCGCAGATTTGAAGACGATGGGAACTGTCACAGCGCCGGCTCGCCATGGATTAAATGGTTTGTTGAATGCCATCATCGACTGTCCCAAACCGGTGATAGTCGCCGCCAACGGTTTGGGTGCAGGGATCGGTACGACGATTCTAGGGCTGGGTGACATGAGCTTTGTCGCTGAAGGCGCGCGGTTTCGTTGCCCGTTTTCGGCGTTGGGGCTCACCGCAGAAGCCGGAAGTACCTATACTTTTCCGCGGTTGATGGGTTATCAACGTGCCGCCTGGGTGCTCATGTCCTCTGAATGGATCACGGCAGAAGAGTGTGTCGAATATGGTTTGGCAATGGCGAGTTTTCCTGCCGACATATTTATGTCGAAGGTCATGGAGAGAGCTAAAACGCTGGCAGAACTGCCGCTGGTCTCACTAATGCAAACCAAGGCGCTGTTGATGGCGCCGCGCCGGGCTGAGCTCAAGCAAGCCGTTCTTGAGGAAGGTAAGGGGTTGGCGAGACTTAGCGGCGGGCCGGCGAATCGAGAGGCGATAGCGGCCTTTCGAGAAAAGCGAGCCCCCAATTTCGTTTGACCAGCCGCGCCAGCCAGAGATGCTGTTTTCTTTGTCGCGATGGCTTGGTAATAAGATCGAAGCGTTCGACCCAGCTAAAAACTTGTATGTCGAGCGGCGCACGGTAATATGATGCTCGCGAAATCAACTATACAGGAATATAAACGTGCTTAAGCTCTATGGTTTTACCGTTAGTAATTATTTCAACATGGCGAAAATGGCACTGCTGGAGAAAGGCATCGACTTTGAGTTTGTCGATACTCGTCCTAGTCAGGCTGGCGACTTTCTCGCGAAAAGCCCGATGGGTAAAGTGCCTTGTCTTGAAACCAGTGAGGGCTTTATCAGCGAAACCGATGTTATCTTTGATTATTTGGAGGACCTGGGGCAGGGCCCTGCGCTCATGCCGACTAATGCGTTTGAAAAAGCTAAGGTTCGAGAGCTGATCAAGCAAATTGAGCTCTACGTTGAGCTGCCGGCGCGAACCTGTTTTGCAGAAGCATTTTTTGGCGGTACGGTCAGTGAGGAAACGAAGGACAAGGCCAGAGCCAGCTTGGCAAAAGGCATTGATTGCCTAAAGCGTAATGGTCAGTTTGCGCCCTATATCGCCGGCGCGAGCTTTACCTATGCCGATATTATGTTTATGCATTCGGTCAGCTTGGCCGGTGCCTGCGCGAAGCGTGTGCTGGGCATGAATCTACTGGAAGACTTTCCGCAAGCAAAAGCCCTGAGCGATCTGCTGGCGACCAGAGAGTCGTCAAAAAGAGTCGCCGCCGATCAAAAAGCAGGCTAGTCGCTAGAAAGCCAGCTTTTCAAACAATAAGGTTAAAGCAATTGCGATAAAACAATAAGCTTAAAGCAATAAGTTGAACACCTTCACTGAAAACCGCGAACAGTCTCCGTGGCGCCAGAAAAGGCGTCCACGGTGGCTGTTGGCTCAGGGCTGTTATTAGCTCAAGGCTGTTATTAGCTCAAGGCTGTTAGCGACCTTCAAGGGTAGCGAAATCGAACAGGAAGTCGGTCATGACTCGAGTTCCCTTGATCATATTCTCGACACTGATTCGCTCATTGTTACCGTGTACGCCAGTGACTTCATCGGGCTGGAACAGAAACGGGCTGAAGCCGTAGCTGACGATGCCTAGGTCTCGAAAGAAATGACTGTCAGTAAAACCGGTTGAGACGCTGGGTACCAGCTTCATGTTTTCGTAGTGAAGTGTCAGCGTTCGAGTGATGGATTCAAACAAGGGCGTTGCTATGCTGCTGACCGCCGGTGTGAAGCCCATGAGTTGTTCGATTCTAATGTTGGGATCGCTGATAATCTGGGTGAGTTCGTTGAGAAAAGCCTCTGGGTTTTGATCAGGCAATAAACGACAATCCAGTTCAATGCTGGCGGTGGGAGGCACGACATTGATTTTGCTGCTGCCTGTCATTGACGTCACAGAACAGGTATTGCGCAGCAGAGCGACTGAGCCTGGTTGCTGAAGATGTAAGCCGGCCATAAAGTTTGCATCAGTGATAGCGTCGTCCAGGTGCTCAAATCGAGTTTTAAGCTCATCTTTTTCAAACTCAGCAATGCCGGTAAACAGGCTTCGAACCGCGGGTATGACGCGATAGGGAAAGCTGGTATCAGCGATACGATGGCCCGCTCGCAGGATGCGAGTGACCGAGCTGGTTGGTCTTGGGTAGGAGCCATGACCTGGAATATCGGTTGCTGTCAGCCGTAGCCAAAGAGGCACCTTTTGGGTGACCTCGACTCGGTAAACGGGCTTGCCGTCAGTGATCTGTCCTGATCCCCCTTCGTTGATGAGAAAACCGACATCTTTGAAGATCTCCGGGTGGTGCTCTATCAACCAGCCGGCACCCATAAGACCACCCGCCTCTTCGTCGGCGGTCGCCATGAAAATGACATCGCGATTCAGGCGTTTACCTGAGGCGTGCAAGGCCAGGAAGGCTTGCAACTGGGTAATGCCCAGTCCTTTGGTATCGATAGCCCCTCGACCCCAGATATAGTCATCCTGAAGGTCGCCGGACAGAGGGCCCAAAGCCCAGAATTTAGCATCAGCAGGCACCACGTCTATGTGATGCAGCAGAATCAACGCGGGTTGATCGCCGCCAGGTAGCCGCGCCCATATATTCCCCCTGCCGGGTGCCGATTCGGCTGTTTGAAAGTCTATGCCAGCCTCACGAAGCCGAGCGCCGAGGTATGCGACTCCTCGAGACTCATTGCCAGGCGGGTTGATGGTATCGATGCGCAGATAGTCCTGCAGGCGCTGAGGCGCCTGGCTTGCAAAGTCCTCGTTGGCGGCATGGGAGAGTAGCGCATGGCTGATCAGGAACGCCAGTAAAGGCAAGCGCCAGAATTTCGAGGGAGTGGAGGAGAAGAAAAATGGCATGGACGGCTTGGCCTCAAAAGCGCTAAGAACACCACGTTTTATTCACAGGGTCAATCGATTGAGCCTTCTGGACAGAAAGTCACGGATAGCCTAATCTTCGCGCTGCCTCGATTCGATTCGATCATTGGATGGCGGATACCATGAACGGGGACAGGGGTTTGCGATGATTCATCGTTCAAACCGTTTAAACAATGCAAGACAAGATGTGGGACTTGATCCGTTTGATGAGGACAGGTACCGACGACCTACTATGTTGAGGCTAGTCGAGCGTGGTGCAATCGAATAAGCGTCACGCGCCTGAATTTTTCCTGATTGGATTCGATCAAGTTTCGCGGGAGAAACTTGATGAACGTTCGTTCCTTTGCTCAGCTAAAGCTGAAGCGTCAAAAAATATCGATGGTGACCTGCTATGATCATTGGTCAGCGCAGATATTGGATGCGACCAACATAGACTGCCTGTTGGTAGGCGATTCGCTGGCCGTGGTCATGTACGGCTATGAATCTACCGTGCACGCTACAGTTGAAATGATGGCGTCACATGTCGGTGCTGTTGCCAGAGGAGCGCCAAATAAGTTCATCGTCGCCGATATGCCGTTTCTAAGTTGCAGTCAGGGTCTGGGCGTCGCTATGGCCGTGGTGCAGCGTCTGATGCAGGCGGGTGCCCATGCGGTCAAGATTGAAGGTAATACTCATCAGCTCGATATCATAGGACATATTGTCGAGGCGGGTGTGCCAGTCATGGGGCACTTGGGCCTGACACCTCAGTCTATTCATCATCTCGGTGGCCATGTGGTGCAAGGCAAAGATGAAGTGCAGGCTGGAAAAATTATCGATAGTGCTCGACAGCTGGAGGCCGCCGGCTGTTTTGCTCTGGTGCTTGAGTGCGTGCCAGCGCGCCTGGGTGGTTGTGTGAGCCAAGCGCTGCAAATACCAACGATTGGCATTGGTGCTGGACCTGATACGGATGGTCAGGTCCTGGTCCTGCAGGACTTGCTGGGTGTTAATCCCACGTTCAAGCCAAAGTTTCTGCGGCAGTACGCAAAAGGTTATCGCGTGATTGGTGATGCGGTAAATCAGTTCCATGCTGATGTGACCACAGGTGAGTTTCCGACTCTGGCGGAGTCCTACCGATGAAGGTGTTTGAATCCATTCAGGAGTTCCAGGCCTGGCGTCGAGAGTCTGGTTCGAATCGAATCGGCTTTGTACCCACCATGGGAGCGCTCCATGTGGGCCATCGAGCATTGCTCGAGCGCAGCGTGGCGGAAGCGGATCACACCGTCTTGAGTATCTATGTCAACCCGACTCAGTTCGACAATGCGGATGACCTGAATCATTACCCCAATCGCCTTGAGCAAGACCTGCTGCTGGCGCAAGCCGCGGGCGTAGATGTCGTGCTGTTGCCGCGTTATGGTGAGATATATGCAGATGAATTTCGCTATGTCATCGACGAGCGTCAGCTGAGTAAAACCCTGTGCGGTCGTCATCGAGAAGGTCATTTTACGGGTGTATTGACGATCGTAATGAAGCTGCTGAATATTGTCAGACCCCATTGGGCCTATTTTGGCGAAAAAGACTATCAGCAATTCGAGTTGATCCAGGGTATGGCCCGAGCGTTCTTTCTTGACGTCAATATTGTGCCTTGTGCGACTGTTCGAGAGGCCTCGGGTCTGGCGCTCAGCTCGCGAAATCTCCGGTTGGATGAGGCGAGTCGACGGCTTGCGCCACGGCTGGTTGAGCTGCTGAACAGTACCGCCAGTGATGAACTCGTCACAGGTCAACTGACCGAGCTGGGATTTGATGTGGATTATATCGTTACGCGCGATAACCGCCGGTTTGCCGCGGTCAGGCTGGGTCAAGGCGCTGAACAGATACGCCTCATTGATAACGTTGTATTAAAGCAGGTAACCCTATGATTCTCTGTCTTGATGTTGGTAATTCACAAATTTATGGTGGTTTGTTTGATGGTGGCCGATTGCGGGCCCAATTTCGACGCAGCTCGACCGTGCACAGCTCCTCCGATGAATTGGGGGTCTTCTTTCGATCGGTCCTGCGTGAGAATCAAGTGAACCCTGATGATGTCAGTGCGATCGCGATTTGTTCCGTCGTACCGGATATGCTGTACTCACTGCGCGCTTGCTGCCAGAGATATTTTCGTCTGGAACCTTTGGTTCTCAAACCGGGGGTCAAGACCGGTTTGAAAATAGCCTATCGCGACCCCAAAGAGGTGGGTGCCGATCGAATTGCAGATGCCGTGGGCGCAATTAAGCTTTTTCCAGGTCGTAATTTGATCGTTGCCGATTTTGGCACAGCCACCACGCTCTGTGCGATTACCAAGCACAAGGAGTTTCTCGGCGGCAACATCATTCCCGGTGTGCGCCTGGCCATGGAGGCGTTGGAAACCCGGACTGCCCAGCTGCCGTCTGTGGAAATTGTAACGCCGTCCTCAGCATTGGGCCGCTCCACCGTAGAAAGCATTCAGGCCGGTTTGTACTGGTCTAATGTAGGTATGGTTCGTGAGTTGGTGTCTCGCATTACTGCCGAAGTCTTCAGCGACGCGCCGCCGCTTGTCATAGGTACCGGCGGGTTTGCCCAACTGTTCAATCGCGAAAAGTTATTTGATTACTTGGTGCCAGATCTCATTCTGACCGGGTTAATGGAAATTGTTCGCCTGAATGAATGATCTGCAGTTCAAGTCATCATCGAGATGCTGGCGGCCAGAAACAGGAGTAAGCAAAAGGTATTAAGGATATCTTCAAGCTTCAGCGTTAGGTGATACTGCACAATCCGCTCCCATAAATCTCTTTAGAGTCTGCAGAATTATCTGCCAATGAGTCTCGTTTGGAATTTGCATACTTGGATGTATGCCTACCCGCAGGCGCCTCCCTCCTGCGGTCGACAAATTCGCCGAAGATGAGGTGATTAGACTCGACTTAGCGCTTTAAAAGCGTGACGTACCGCACATTGGAACAGCAACGCGACTCCACTGAGTATCTGTTACTCTCTCAACGTTTACTCTCTCAACGTTGCCAGGCCAACCCGTGTTCAGTTTGGGCCCTCGGTGCAACATTCTGGCTAGATATTGACAAAAACTCGTGCCACTATCCGTGGTTGGGGGTATGGGGAGTGGTTGAGCGGTGAGTGTCGTGGTCGAGATAGCTGTGATAGGTGCGGGTCCTGGTGGTATGAGCGCCGCCGCTCGTTGCGCCGAGTTGGGTGTTGAGCACGTGCTACTGGAAAGCTCGAGCAAAATTGCCAACACTATTCAGAAGTACCAAAAGGGCAAGCACGTCATGGCCGAGCCAGGGATTTTGCCCTTACGCAGCCCTATTGTGTTTGACGCTGGTAAGCGCGAAACGATTCTGGATGCATGGGAGTCAGGTCTACAGTCCGTTGGCGTTAATATTCAGTATGAAGCTGAAGTAAAGGCCATCAGTGGCATGCAGGGAGATTTTGTCATATCACTGATGAATGGCGAGCAGGTACAAGCTCGCCATGTGATTTTAGGGATTGGTTTGCAAGGTAATCCCCGCCAAATGGGCGTGCCTGGAGAGCAATCGGATGTCGTGCAGTATACTCTGGATGACCCCGAGGAATACAAAGAGGAAACAATCGCCATCATAGGTGCGGGCGATGCCGCGATAGAGAACGCGATAGCGCTTGCAGTCAGCAATAAAGTCTACATCATCAACCGTAAAGATGAATTTGCGCGGGCCAAGGAGGGTAACTTGAATCTTATCCTGGCCGCGATTGATGCTGGCAGGATCGAATGTTTTTATAATAGCGCGCCCGCCGAGGTGCAGTTGCTGGAGCAGGGCGAATTTCCTGCGAATTTAGTGCTGAAGACCGGTTCCGGTGAGGCCACCATTCCACTCCATCGTATCATCGCTCGACTTGGCGCCATACCGCCCCGAAGTCTAGTAGAGTCTTTTGGGATCGAGTTCCCCAACAGCGATCCTAACGCCATACCAGCATTGACCAGTCAATATGAGTCAAATGTTCCGGGTATTTATGTGATTGGCGCATTGGGGGGCTACCCGCTGATCAAACAGGCGATGAACCAGGGTTATGAAGTGGTTGAATATATTCTTGGCCATGATGTCAAGCCCGCCGACCATGAGCTTTTGGCCGCCAAGTTCAATAGTCTGCCTTACGATCTTGAAGTAGATGATGTCCTGGCTTTGATGCAAGAGCGAATCCCTGTTTTCGCCGGAGTGAACGCATTGCAGTTTCGCGAGCTGATGTTGGACAGCAAGGTATGGACGCCGGCTAAGGGTGAGGTCATTTTCAAACAGCATGATTATACCAATACATTTTTCACTATCCTTGGCGGTGCGGTCGAAATTGAAGTCAATCCAGAACTTCGTATCAAAGCCAATGTGGGTGCATTTTTTGGCGAAATGAGTCTGATGTCGGGTCGACGTCGCTCGGCAACCGTTTATGCGGGGCCCGATTGTGTTCTGATAGAGACGCCCAGACGCTCGATGATCAAGCTAATTGCCTCTGTTGAGGCAGTGAAGCGAGTTCTTGATGAGACCTTTATTGTTCGAACGCTGCAGCAAAAGTTTGCGCCGAACACTCCCATTGAAGAATTGCAGCCCATCGCCGCACGCGCAAAGCTGCACCAGTTTCAGCCGAAAGAAGTCTTGTTCAGAGAAGGGGATGAGGCGGATGCGCTGCACTTTATCCGCAATGGATCTGTGACAGTTTCAGTGCAAATTGATGGCCGAGAGGTGGTCATGAGTTATGTGCCGGCAAACACGCCCATCGGAGAGATGGCGTTGCTGGGGAATACCACACGCACCGCAACGGTCACCGCAGCGGTCAAGACTGAAACGATATCGTTGGATAGAGAGTCTTTTAATCTGCTGTTGGAGCGTTCAGAAGGGTTAAAGGAAAGAATGCAGTCGATGGTCAAACAGCGTCACGAGCAAAATGTTGCGCTACAGTCTAATTCGGAATCCAGTGACCTTATGTCGTTTCTGATGGGTCAGGGTCTGGGCGAAGCGACGGATGTCTTGCTCATCGATGAGAATATTTGTGTCGGCTGCGATCTCTGTGAATCTGCCTGCGCTGGGACTCACCAAGGCACTTCGCGGTTGAATCGAAAGGCTGGTCCTACATTCGCTCACATTCATGTACCCACCTCCTGTCGTCATTGCGAGGATCCAAGTTGCATGAAAGACTGCCCGCCGGATGCAATTCAGCGTGGCGGCCTGGGTGGCGAGGTGTTTATTGGTGATAATTGTATCGGGTGCGGTAACTGTCAGCGTAATTGTCCTTATGGCGTGATCCAAATGGCATATAAAACCGAGGCGCCGGATAACTATTGGCGTTGGATGCTGTTTGGTTTGGGGCAAAAACCTGGCAAAGGCAAGGCGGCGGTGGTTACAGAGTCATCCTTTAAACAGGCGGTCAAGTGTGATATGTGCAAGGACCAAAGCGGTGGACCCTCCTGTGTGCGTGCCTGCCCGACTGGCGCTGCTATGCGCTTAAGTCCGGAAGAGTTTGTCGATTTAGTCAATTTAGTGCGGTAACCAGTCGATGCATACCTCGTTTTTATCTCATGCAAACGCTCGATATTTAAAAGTTGCTCTGGTGCTGGTTGGCCTGTCAATTGCCGCTTATTGGAGTCAGTCCCGTCACGTGGTGCCCAACGGTGGTACCTGGTTGGGCTACACCTTGGGTACTATCGGTGCGCTATTGATTCTCTGGCTGATTTATTTGGGGCGGCGCAAACGCAACTTTACTGCTGGTTGGGGCACGGTCCGAGGTTGGGTGTCAGCGCATGTGTATTTGGGTACAGCGTTACTCGTGGTAGCGACGCTACACACCGGTTTCCAGTTCGGCATGAATGTCCATACCCTGGCCTACGCATTGATGTGCGTAGTCATTTTCAGCGGATTGTTCGGTGTTTGGGCCTACCGGACCTATCCAGAGGCAAGAAACTCGCTCAAACGAAGCCAAACTTTGGACGATATTTTCCTTCAGCTTGAAGATATAGATACTCAGTTGAAAAGGGATGTCAGCACCATGGCATCGGATATTCGTAGTGTCATTACCAGTGCGATAGATAGGACTGAAATCGGCGGTGGCATCTACGCGCAAATCGCGGGGCGGGACAATTCGAAAGTCGTCATTGCTGGTGAAGTACATCGGAATGCTGGTCAGCTGAACGTCGTTGCCTGGCTGGTCCAGCGCCTGACGACGGCGGAAGGTGAGGAGTCGAAAAAGCTAGCGGCGCTTGTCAGAGACTATGGCGCCAGGCAGCAGTTACTGCAGGTGATTCGAACGGATATCCGCTTTCAGGGGATACAGGACGTTTGGCTTTATGTGCATATACCGCTGTCGATTGGTCTGCTGGCAGCGCTGCTGACGCACGTTGTTTCAGTCTTTATATATTGGTAATTGTGCTGCCGATAGTGAATAGAGAGCGTGCAGTTAAATGCTTTGATGACGCCTGAGGACTAGATCAAAAACAGCCTTCTCCGAGGCTTAAGCCGGGAAAATGTAGTGCGACTATTAATTAAACAAATCGAGTTGAGAGGCTCTGGCAAAGAGATTCAGCAATCATCGTTTGAGGGTGAATCTGCGACCATCGGGCGCGGCACCAACCAAACCATTCAGATTGCAGATCGTCGGTTGCCGTTAAACCATTCACGCCTGACGATAAGCAATGGCAAGCTCAGTTTGGTGGCCAGCGGCGAATACCGTTTCACGGTGAATGATCAATCGTCTCGCCGAGCACAGTTGCAGGTGGGCGACAAGGTAATGATAGCCGGGCATCAGCTCAATATCTTAGCCGGCGATGGTAAGCATGACTTTGTACTTGAAGTGGGACTCAATCCTGAGTCCACCGAAAAGCTGCGTGATCGATTCCAAACGCGTCTTAGGGACGTCAAGGTGCCGGAACGTGCCATTGCCTGGAGTTTGTTTCTAGCAATCTTTCTGGCTGCACTGGTCATCCCGATGGCAGCCTTCTACATGGATGAACGCGAGGCGTTGCGAAATTCGGTATTACCGGACGATGGGCAATGGCTGAGCGGAGAGTTGCACCAGAATCATGCCTTTTTAGGGGGCGATTGTGATGTTTGTCACGCCAAACCCTTTGTATCCACGCGAGATGAAGATTGCCTTGGTTGCCACCAGACTGTCACACACCACTTTGACCCAGAAGTCTATGGGGCTGATTACCAGGTCGGCAGTCGCTGTGCTGACTGTCATAAAGAGCACAGCACGACGGGATCAATAATTCGCTCTGACCAGGCAGTCTGTACAAGCTGTCATGCTGGGCTGATAGAGGCGGGTATGGAAGGTCATGGCTTGCTGCCTGCGACAGACTTTTCGGCAAATCACCCGGATTTTAAGGTGTCCCTTCTGCGCTATGGATTGGATGAGCGTTGGCAAGTGCAGCGAGTTCCGCTTGACGAATCGACTGGAGGTGAAACCTCCAATTTGAAATTTCCGCATGATGTACACTTAGATGAGGGCGGAATCGACTCGGCGGACGGCAGAGTGCAGATGGTGTGCAGCGACTGTCACGTGCCCGAAAAAGGCGGGATGAAGATGCAAGCAGTCAACATGCAGGATCATTGTGCCAGCTGCCATCAATTGACCTTTGATCCTAACTCGCCAGACCGTGTTGTTCCCCACGGTTCGCCACCTGACCTGATGCGAACCTTACGAGAATATTATGCGCTGCAGTACCTGACGGACGAACTGGGTGAGGAAGGATTTGAATCACAAGGTTCGACGGTCACACCCGACATTCAGGCGGAGCAGGCTCGTGCAGTACGACGTCCTGGACGGGTTGCTCGGCCTCGGCTGATAACGGACATTATTACCTCGACCCAAGTTAATCCGGCGGCGTCGATAGGATCTAAGGCTGCGACATTTATCGAGGCGCGCGTCGCCGAAGCCGCAGAAAACCTGTTTGAAAAGCAAACCTGTACGGTATGCCACGAAATTACCTCAGTTGCAGACGCAGAAGTGCCGTGGAAGGTAGTGCCAGTTAGGATCAGTGAAGCTTGGTATCCGTTGTCTGATTTTACTCACGAAGGTCATAAGACGATGGCCTGTGACGGCTGCCATCTGGCTCGCGAATCTAAAGTCGCCGCTGATATTTTAATGCCTGACATCTCTAACTGTCGCCAGTGTCATGGTGGCGAAGATGCTGAAAACCTCTTGGCCAGTAATTGCATTGCGTGTCACAAGTTTCATTTGGATGGCCAGGCTCCCATGGGTAATGGCCACGGGTCATCTGTCATGAGTGATATTCTGAAGAGTCGCCAATCTATTGGCGAGACGCTGAAAATCGGTTCGCCGACGAGTGCTAGTCTAAACTCACAAGGGATTGAATAGTATGGCCCGTGGTATTCTCAGCGCTCAACTCGGGCTCCTGCTATTTTCGCTCGCAAGCTGCGGCGGCGGTGGAACCGGAAGCCAGGAGCAGTCGGCGGTATATACACCACCGGCAACGGCGCCAGCAGCGACAAATTGTGGCTCTGCATGTGCCCTGTCGGCCGAGGATGTAGAGCGGGTTATCGCACAGGCTGTCGCGGAGGCCCAAGCCAGAAACGTCGCTGGCACCATTGCTGTTGTTGACCGAGTCGGCAATGTTCTGGGCGTTTTTCAGATGCAAGGCGCCGATGAGTTTACTACGATCACCTCAACGGCCAGCTTGGGTGCCCCGGTTGTAGGTGGTCTCGAAGGTGTTAATTTTATTCCTGCCACGTTGGCTGCCATCAGCAAAGCCGTGACTGGTGCCTACTTGTCTACGTCGGGCAATGCGTTCACCACGCGAACGGCCAGCCAAATTATTCAAGAAAACTTCAATCCTGGTGAGCGAGATGTGCCTTCAGGTCCCCTGTTTGGCGTGCAGTTTAGTCAACTGCCCTGTAGCGATTTTTCTCAGCGTGATCTGGGTACTGGTATCAATGGCGTAGGACCCCATCGTGCACCCTTGGGGCTATCTGCAGATCCAGGCGGTCTGCCACTCTATATCAATGATTTTCCTGTTGGTGGTGTTGGCGTCATTGCTGATGGTATCTACGGATTGGACAAAAATATTGCTGATTTCGATGTCGACATTGACGAGCTGTTAGCCACTGCGGCAACCCGCGGTTATGCGGCGCCGGTTGCCATTCGAGCGGATCGCATTACCTTGAACGGCAAAACGGCTCGGTTCAGCGATGCGCTGGTGAGCGACTTATTGAGCTCTGCAACCACGACGCCCAGTCTGGCGGCCGTTCAAGCCGCAAACGGCGGTCAATTCCTAGCCGTGCCGGGCTATATCAGTTTGGCCGAGGCGCGAGCGGGTACAGTTTTTGGCGAGTCTGCCTCCGGTATCAGGCCAGCAAATCCTGATATTTTTGAGGATGCAGCCGGGCAGTCGCTTGATGCGTTTATTTTTGTCGATGCGAATGATACCAATCGGTATCCGGCGAGAGATGGTACTGATCAGCCGAACGGTGACGTCGTTAATCGTCTAACTGCGGCTGAAGTGCAGACCATTTTGAATGAGGCGCTAGGCGTTGCCAATCAGTCTCGAGCGCAGATTCGAGTGCCAGTGGGGAGTCAGGCGCGAGTAACGATATCCGTAGTAGATTCGTTGGGCCATATTGTTGGCATGGCGCGAACCCGGGATGGTCCCATGTTTGGTGCCGACGTTTCGTTGCAGAAGGCTCGAACAGCAACGTTTTTCTCGAGTACTGGTCGGAAGGATGGCAACGCCCCGGCGGATATCTTAGGTGCGCTGCCACCGCCTCAGTACCTGGCGCCATTACCCGAGCCGGTTAACCTAACGACGGGCGTGCTTTCGACGCTTGATGAGGCAGGGCCAATATTTTTAGATTATGTTTTGGCTGCCAAAGTCTTTCTTGGTGATCCTCAGGCCTTAGAAGCCGCGGGAGCGCATGTCGCATTTTCAGATCGATCGGGCGGCAATCTGTCTCGACCCAATTATCCTGACGGCCCGAGCTCTGGACCTCCTGGACCCTTTAGCAAGCCGGCGGGAGAATGGAGTGTGTTCAATGTCGGGTTGCAGTCAGACCTGGTATACAACGCGATCATCCACCATGTTGGATTTGTTTTAGGTCTGGCTCCAGATGTGCCTCAAAACTGCACCGGTGACACAGGGTTAGCTGATAACGCACCTTTCACGTCTGTTGGTTCAGTCGGCAACTTAGCGAACGGTATCCAGATTTTTCCAGGCAGTGTGCCCATCTACCGTGGTGATGTGCTGGTCGGTGGCATCGGTGTTTCAGGTGATGGCGTTGATCAAGACGACATGATCTCCTTTTTAGGCTTGCATCGAGCGGGCGAACGGTTGGCAACTGGTTTGCATAATGCGCCGGCGGAAATCCGAGCTGATCAATTATCGATTCCTGGGCAAACCTCACGACTAAGATTCGTGAATTGCCCGCAGGTTCCCTTTATCGGAGACGATAGCACTGAGGTTTGCGATGGAATATAGATTCGCGACACTCTTCCTCATTATGCTGGCTGGCGCAACTGGCCAGGCTGTTGGCGCAGAGCGGGTCACATTACCCGCGTTGGAGTCACTGTGCATAGCCCCTGACCAAGCGTCTGAATTAGTTCGCCGTCGTCCAGGACGTCCTGTAGACCGCTACGAATTACCCATCTGCGATCCGTCAGATTTAAATAGTACCGCGGTCACGCCTTGGGTTGATCCCATCGAGCTTGGAGCGCCAGTGCCAGACCGCTGGCGAATCGTTGAGCAGATAGGTATCAAGACCAATTTACTTGACCCGTATAATGCCCACAATCCGCTCAAGGGTGACCTGCCTATGTGGGGTAAAGACTGGTTTTATAGCTTGATCGCGATCAGCGACACGATTATAGAACCTCGTCGATTCCCAATCCCAGTAGGCGGTTCGACTACTCAGCGTCCCGGTAGTCTCGACACGATCGGCGATGGTGACACTTTGATTTTGGCCGAGAGCCTGATTATTGAAAACGTTATTTACAAGGGCGATACGGTGTTCCGTCCACCGGATTGGGAGTTCCGATTTACCTCTGTGTTTAATATTAACGAGGTGCATGCTGATGAGAAAGGCGTACTAAATGTAGACCCTGACGGTGGTGGTAACAACGGCATTCGACGTCGCGATACTTTTATGGGCGTTCAGGCCATGTTCGTTGACAAACATTTACGCAACGTTTCTGACCGATTTGACTTCGACAGCATTCGAGTAGGTATACAGCCGTTTTCTTCTGACTTTCGAGGATTCCTGTTTCAGGACTCTCCGTTCGGCGTTCGTTTGTTTGGTAACCGCAATAACAACGTTTTTCAGTATAACCTGGCGTGGTTTCGCCGCCTTGAAAAGGATACCAATAGTGGCCTCAACGACATCACTCAGTCGCTTAGAAACGATGATGTGTATGTCGCGAATGTCTACTGGCAAGACTTCCTGAAGACGGGTTTCTTTTCCCAGGCGTCGATCCTGTATAACAGAAACCGTGAAAAGGGCAGCATAGAATACGACAAGAACGGATTTATACAGCGCCCTTCCTCCTTGTTTGAAGAGCGTTTTCCTCGAGATTATGACGTAACCTACTTTGGCTATAGTGGTGATGGACATATCGACCGGTTCAATCTTACGACTTCTCTTTATTATGCTTATGGCCGACAAGACAGTACCCGTGAACCGGGTGTTGAAGAAACGGTAAGTGCCTATTTCGTGGCAGCCGAGATGTCCATGGACTATGACTGGTTTAGACCGAGAGTGTCCTTGTTGTGGGCTTCTGGAGACAATGATCCTTTTGACGACGAAGCGAACGGGTTTGATGCTGTTTTTGAAAATCCGCAGTTTGCCGGGGCCGACACCAGCTTTCTGATTCGTCAGAACGTGCCACTAATCGGTGGTGGTGGCGTCGCGCTCATGGGTAGAAATGGTATTTTGCCATCGCTACGACCCAGTAAAGAACAAGGGCAATCCAATTTTATTAATCCCGGGTTGCTACTTGTGGGTCTCGGAGCCGATGCAGACATCTATCCAGAACTACGAGTGTCGCTGAATTGGAATTATGTTCGATTCGATTCTACAGAAGTGCTTGAGGCGTTGCGTCAACAAAGCGATATTCATAAAGCCCTCGGTCATGATGTGTCCTTGTCGCTGACCTGGCGGCCTTTTATGTCGCAAAACGTTGTTGTAAGAGGGTCGGCGGCGACTCTAATACCCGGTGAGGGATTTGATGACTTGTATGGCCGCGAAGCGGCTACACCCCATTCGATTCTTTTTAATATTATTTTGACTTACTAGTAATGCGTTATTCCATGGATGTAGTGAAAAACAATCTGTTTAAAGCCCTGATAGTGTTAGCTTTGACTAGCCTGTCAGGCCTTGCCTTTGGATCCAGTAGCACGGGTGCCTACGTTGAGCGGCACTACGATGTTACGCCAGACGCGCCGAAATCTCAGTCGATTGCGGAGGCTAAGGAAAAGAGCGCAGGTTGCGAGTCATGTCATACATCGACCGACAGCGCAAGCATGCATGCAAGCCCCGGCGTAATTTTGGGCTGTACTGACTGCCACGGCGGTAGAGCAGAGATTTTTTACCATGAGGGTGAGGATCAAGCCCATGTAATGGAAGAAGCACACGTTCTACCTACCTATCCTGACAGCTGGAATTATCCAAAGAGCGCAAATCCGGAGAATAGCTATACCCTATTGAACCGTGAGTCAAAAGAATTTGTTCGGTTCGTCAATCCTGCAGATTTGCGAGTCGCGGATGAAACGTGTGGTGCCTGTCACTTATCTGTTGTGCAGGCCGCAAAGCGCAGCATCATGGCCAGTGGGGCCATGTTGTTTGGTGCCGCCAGTTATGCCAACAATGTTCTTCCCTATAAAAAATATATATTGGGCGAAGCCTACGACGACGAGGGCGGTGCCAGTACGATCGTGGGTCCACCTTTAAAAGACCCCGATCAGGCTTGGCGAGATCATGGCATTCTGCCAGCACTTTATCCTGTGCCATCGTGGGAGACGGTGCCGCCCGGTGATATTTTTCGAGTCTTTGAACGGGGCGGTCGAAACATTTCTAACCTGTTCCCAGAGACCGGATTGCCCAACGCGCTAGGTCAGTTGCAACGCATTGAAGAGCCTGGCAGGCCAGATTTTCGCCAGTCAAACCGTGGTCCAGGTACTGGTGCCAGAATCTCGGTACCAGTGCTGAATATTCACAAGACTCGTCTTAACGATCCTCTGATGTGGTTTCTCGGAACCAATGACAATCCGGGCGACTTTCGAACGTCGGGCTGTGGTGCCTGTCACGTGGTCTATGCGAATGATAGAGATCCGCGACACTCTGGCTCCTGGGCTGATGCTGGCCATACAGGTATGACTCAAACGGTGGATCCGACCATTCCAAAAGGTGAGGAAGGGCACCCTATCAAGCATGTTTTTTCGCGTAATATTCCGACATCCCAATGCATCTCCTGTCACATGCACCAGCCCAACATGTTCGTTAATACTTTCCTTGGCTACACCATGTGGGATTACGAGAGTGATGCACCATCCATGTTTCCAAAGGAACAGAAGTACCCCACGGATGCTGAAATCAGAAAGAGCAATCAGCATAACCCGGAAGCCGCTGCAGCAAGGGGGCTCTGGTCTGATCAGGAATTTCTGCGAGGGGTTTCAGAGCTAAACCCGACACTGAAAAACACCCAGTTTGCCGACTACCATGGTCATGGTTGGAACTTTCGGGCTGTGTTCAAAAAAGACAGGAAGGGGAATCTGCTGGACGCGGAAGGGGAAATTGTCGAGCCGGAGGATCCGAAGAAGTTTGATAAAGCGGTGCATATGTCATCGATCCATCTCGACGTTGGGATGCATTGCGTCGATTGCCATTTCGCCCAGGATAGCCACGGCAATGGGCATATCTATGGTGAAGTTGCCAACGCCGTAGAAATCGACTGTGTCGACTGTCATGGAACCGCTGATGAATATCCTAATCTCCGGACATCTGGTCCTGCGGCCCCTCCGGGTGGTACGGACCTGAGCCTGATTCGTAATCCTGATGGCCAGCCAAGATTCAGCTGGCGCGATGGCAAACTTTTTCAGCGTAGCCTCATGTGGCCTGATCGAGAGTGGCAAATGAGTCTTGTGAAGGATTCAGTGAACCCTAAGCATACAGAGTACAACTCGAAAGCAGCCAGGGCTAAGACGATGAGCAATAACTCAGATACCCAAGTCTGGGGGTCGGAGGTGCCCGTTGAGGAACGGGCACATAGCTACGAGAAAATGGAGTGCTACACTTGCCACCAATCATGGACAACCAGTTGTGGAGGCTGTCATCTGCCTATCGAAGCTAACTGGAAGGCAGAATCTAAGCACTATGAAGGGGGAGAGAGTCGCAATTATGCGACCTACAACCCTCAGGTTGTGCGAGATCAGATTTTCATGATCGGCCGACGAGGTAAGATCAACGGTGGTAGGATAACGCCATTGCGCTCAACCTCGGCGCTCGTATTGTCTTCGACGAATTCGAATAGAGAGAAAGTCTACGTACAGCAGCCGCCGATATCCGCGAGTGGTTTCAGTTCTCAGGCCATTAATCCGCATTTTGCCCACACAGTCAGAAAGACCGAAACTCGAGTTTGTTCTGATTGTCATCTAGATAAGAACGGCGATAACAACGCGATCATGGCGCAAACCCTGGGTTATGGTACGGACTTCATCGACTTTATTGGCTATCACGCTTATGTCGGCGGCGAAGGTTCTGTAGAGGCTGTTCAGGTTACTGAATGGGACGAGCCGCAGGCTGTGATAGGCAGTTATCTGCAAAAATACGCATATCCTACCAATTTTGCCAACCACAAGGCCCGCGATGAAAAACTCGAAACTGGCTATAGCCACAGTGCGGGGACTGCGAGTTGCTTGCAATTGCGTGGTGAATATTTATTTGCTGCAGAAGGTGATCGCGGCTTGGTCGTTTACGATGTGGCTTCAATAGCCAACAAAGGCGTGAGCCAGCGCATCATTACCGCGCCGGCGTCAAGCCTCGGGCAAGATACCCGTATCAAGTCCGCCAACGCAACTTGCCTTTCTTTGCAGACCACTCAACCCATTGCTCCCGCGCGTAATCAGGGCGATTTGATGAGAGTAATCAATCAGGAAAAACCGTTCCATCCACTATATCACTATGCCTTGATCACTGATGCGGAAGAGGGTCTGATTCTGACCAACATCGACACGTTGGCAGATGGCGAGCCGCGAAACAACTTCTTAGAGCGCGCCTTAACCTGGAACGAGGGGGGCGTCTTGACAGGTGCTCGAGATATTTCGGTTGGTGGACATCTTGCGTACATTGTTGTGAAAGATGGGGTGGCCATTGTTGATCTTGATGAGCCGCTGAAGCCAAGGTACGTCAAGACGATACCAATGCAAGCACCTAAAGCGCTAGTTCAACAATTCCGCTATCTGTTTGTTACGGATGCTGAAGGGCTAAAGGTGATTGATATTACTGATCCCGAAAAGGCGTTTGTTGTAGAAGGCAATGTTATCCCTATCAAGGATGCGCATAAGGTGTTTGTTGCCCGAACCTACGCTTATGTGGCGGCGGGTGCTGAGGGCATTTACATTGTAGACGTCACCCAACCGGAAAAAATGCAGGTCTACCAGCGCTTTAGCGATAATATCGTTGATGCAAGAGACATAGTCATTGGTACAACCAATGCGAGCCTTATGGCCTATGTCGCTGATGGACGAGCAGGTTTGAAGGTTATTCAGTTGACTTCGCCAGAATCTCAACCCCGTTATTATGGTTTCAGCCCGGAGCCTAAACCTGCGACTATCAGCAGCTTTGCGACCCGGCGACCTGCAATCGCCTTGTCTCGCGGTCTTGAACGAGACCGAGCTGTTGATGAAACCGGTGGTCAAGTCGCGGTATTCAGTCGAGTTGGAGCGGGCCCTTTGTCCGAGTCGGACATGCGCAGTCTGTATTTGAATGAAGATGGTAAGCCATGGTTTGTAACCGACAAAATGCCGAATGAACCTATCCCAGAGATGGAGAAACAATGATGCGCTTGCCTCATTACTTTACTTTGCAGACAGCTTCATGGAAGCCAAATCTCAGAGTGCTGGCTATGGCTGGTCTGCTCGTGAGCATCATTGGATCTGTTGCGGGGACAGCAGCTGAATTACCGCAATACGACAGTGAAGTGCATCTAGGCGTTGCCAGTTGCGCCTCCGGCGTCTGTCATGGTTCGGTTCGTCCCAGATCAAGTTCAAATGTGCTTCAGACAGAATATGTCGTTTGGAGTCGCCGAGATCGACACCGTATCGCTTATCAGACCCTGCTGACGCCGGAATCACAACGCATTGCTGCTAATCTAGGCTTAAAAAATGCGCACGAGGCTAAAGTCTGCCTGGATTGTCATGCAGACAATGTTGCTGCAGAACAGCAGGGTGAGAAATTTCTCATGAGTGATGGAGTGGGCTGTGAGGCTTGTCATGGTGGTGCTGGCGACTATATTGCCGGACATGCTGACTCATCGACCAGCAGGCAGGACAACATTGATGCAGGGCTTTACCCGACGGACAATGCCGCCAGTCGCGCAATCTTGTGTCTGTCCTGTCATCTCGGTACAGACGACAAGCTGGCTAACCATAATATTATGGGTGCAGGACATCCACGTCTAGCTTTTGAGCTTGACACCTTTGGTATATTACAGCCCGCCCACTATGTTCTGGATGAAGACTACAAGGCGGCGAAATGGTACGGAGACAGCCTGACCACTTGGATTATTGGGCAGACCCGAAGTGCTGATCAGGCACTCAGTCTGATCGCGACCCGATTGGATAACGGCGGCCTCTTTCCTGAGTTAGCATTATTTGACTGCCAAGCCTGTCACCATCCTATGTCGAAACCTCGTTGGGTGTCTAATGAGACGGGCCTGCCGCCTGGCAGTGTCAGGCTTAATGATGCGAATTTTATCATGTTGTTTGCATTGGCAAAGGTTATCGCGCCAGATGTAGAGGTGAGCCTACGACAGCAGGTCGCGGCACTCCATCAAGCAGTTGCAGCTCGCCAGCCGTTAGCAGACTTGATCGCAAAATTAAGGAGTGATATTTCCTCGATAGAGAAAATTGCTGGCCGCGAAACTTCAGCGACTTTGCCTGAGCAGTTGCTACGAGTTATCGCACAAGCCGGTAGCGAGGATCAGTTCGCTGACTATGTAGCTGCCGAGCAGGCGACGATGGCCATTGATATGTTATTGAGTGCAGCTAATTTACGCTCTGAATTCGCCGGCTGGCTGGAGCAGCTTTACAGCAGGGTCAGTGATGAGGACAACTACAGCCCAGATGAAATGATGGCGACCCTAACGGAATTGAAAAAGACGCTCTCGGTGCGCTGAGGCGCCAGCTTTTTTGGCACCATGACCCTTTTGCGAAGCATAGGCTTGTCTGCAAAGATTGGTTTGGGTCGATTGGATAGTCGAATGAGTGTCTAATCTTGAACAGTAGTAGTTCTAAATATGATCCTAGGGCTGGCTTAATGCTGAAATGAATCTGCCAGGGCGCCATGGGTCGAGTTAAATCGAGGACGCAAACGCCATGATATTGACTAATCTAAAGATCTGGGACGGGATTGCAGACCAACTGGATGCTGAGTTTGATGGCATTGAAGTGGTGTCAGGCAAGATTCAGCGACTGGTAAAATCCTCTTCAGTCAAAAATTCGAATGCCCGTGATATGGGCGGGCTCTATGTGACCCCGGGGTTAATCGACGCGCATGTACATATGTGTCTTGACCCGGATATTAAAGATCCCTTTGAGCAGGATAAATTCTCAGATGCCGAGTTGATAGAGAAAATCGCAACTCGCGCCATGCGGATGCTCAGTGCGGGAATCACAACGGCGCGAGATTTGGGTGGCGGCCGCTGGCTGGAACTGCAGGTGCGGGACAATATCAACCAGGGTGGCTTGGCGGCGACTCGGCTGATTTGCTCCGGACAGCCGATTACCTCTGTTCAGGGTCACTGTCATTTCTGGGGTGGTGAAGCGGCGGACTTGCAAAGTGCGTTGGTGGTTCTGTCGCGGCAGATTGAGCACGGCGTGGATTTAATTAAAGTTATGGCGACAGGTGGCAATCTGACGCCGGGATCGACGCCGAAGAATGCCCAGTTTGATCGAGAGACAATGGCTCGCATTGTCAATGAGGCTCATTCCCATGATCGTCTGGTCGCGGCTCATTGTCATGGCACGGAAGGTATCGCTAATGCGGCGAGTGCCGGCGTCACGACCATCGAACATTGTTCGTGGGTGGGTGCTGATGGTTGGGGTCAAAATTACGATCCGGTTGCTGTTGCTGATATGGTGGCGAAGAATGTCAGGGTTTCGCCGACTATCAATGCGGGCTGGCGAAGGTACATGGGTAACCGAGATTTTGAGGCGCGAATCGCTGCTAATTTCACCAAGATGCGTGCCGCTGGTGTGTGTCTGATTGCCTCAACGGATGCCGGCATTCCTGGCGTCTACCACCATCATTTACCCTTGGCCCTGCCTGTCTTTGCCCATTTTGCAGGCCTGAGCGCCGCGCAGGTCCTGCGGGCGGCTACGAGTGATTGTGCCGATGCGATCGGACTGGGTGATCAGGTAGGCAGAATTTCGTTAGGCTATGGGGCAGATCTGGTGTTCTATGCCGACAATCCCTTGCAAGACCTGTCGACGCTGGCGAGGCCAGTGAAGGTGATGTCGCGAGGTGAATTCACTATGACAGCGGGCATCGAATAAATCATCGACTCAGCTGGCGATGGCTTTGGTTACCGCATGGCAAGAGGCGCAATAGCCTGTATACTTCGCCAGCAGTATTGAGTGCATGACTAGCCCGCTTCTTGCTTGTGCAAGTGAAGCGCTTGCTTGTAAAGCTCTTGTAAAAGGCTCTTGTAAAAGGCTCTTGTAAAAGGCTCTTGTACCAAGCTCGTGCATACAAAGCCCATGCATTTAAAGCAGCACTCTATAATACCGAAAATGAGTGCCGGCATCCGCATGATGGTTCGGTAAAGTATTTCAATAAAGTATTTTCAATAAAATATTTCCGATAAAGTATTCGCAACATTGAGAGGCAACCTATGCAAAACATTTTTGATCTGACCGGTAAAGTCGCCGTTATTACTGGATCAACCAAGGGTATTGGCAAGTCAATTGCAGAGCAAATGGCACTACAGGGTGCAACTGTCGTTGTTTCAAGTCGCAAAGCCGACGCCTGTGAGGCCGTTGCTGCTGACATTAATGCGCTGGTTGCAGATGGCCCCGGCAGCGCCGTGGCGATCCCCTGCCATATAGGTGACAAGGAACAATTGCAGCAGCTGGTGGACCAGACGCACGAACGAATTGGTGAGATCGATATTTTGGTGTGCAATGCAGCTGTGAATCCCTTTTATGGCTCCATGGCCGATATACCCGATGCTGCCTTTGATAAAATTTTGGCGACCAACGTCAAATCCAACCATTGGTTGTGTCAAATGGTGATACCCGAAATGGTTGCCCGAAAGGATGGCGTGATTATCATAGTCTCCTCAGTGGGTGGGCTGCATGGGAGTTCGGTGTTGGGTACCTATGGCATTTCCAAAGCGGCAGATATGCAGCTGGTTCGCAATATAGCGTCTGAGTATGGTCCCAGTAATGTTCGAGCAAACGCCATTGCGCCGGGACTGGTGAGAACCGATTTTGCCAAAGCCCTATGGGAGAACCCAGAAACCCTAAGAGTCACCACCGCTAACGCAAGCTTGCGCAGAATTGGCGAGCCGGAAGAAATAGGGGGTGTTGCCGCATTTCTGGCTTCAGCAGCGGGTAGCTTTATGACGGGACAAACCATCGTCGTAGACGGCGGCCGGTGAAGAGTGGCTCTTTTGTCGTTATTACCAACGGGCTAAGTCCTTCAAATTAACTCAGGAGACTAATAACGTGCAAGTTACGCAGTGGTGGAGTAAGTTTTTTCTCGTGACCAGCCTGGTATCAGTGATTCTGCTGATTGGTGGGCCGTTGGGGTACAAGTATGGCTTCGCCGAACTGCTGCCGTCTTTTGCCTCGCTATTGATCGCCTTGGTGCTGGCGGTATTGGTCTTGATCGGTGGAATGATTATGGCCTTTGTGGCGAATAACAAGGGTTTGATCGGAGATCGAAACCTGTTGTTCATAGCGATTGTGATCAGTGTAGTGCCGTTGGTTGCGATGGGTCCCCCTCTCGCCAAAGGACGCTCCGTACCGCCAATCCATGACATTAGTACCGACGTCGCCGTACCCCCGACCTTTGATGTGGTGGTGAATTTGCGGTCGAAAGCCATGAACGATCTCGACTATGGCTCGGAGCAGGGGTCTGCGGCGGCTTTGGCGAAGCTTCAGCAAGAGGCCTATCCAGAAATCACGACGTTGAACTCAGCCCTGTCGGCCTCGGAGGCTGTTGCTCAAGCAGCAGTGATTCTTGCCCAGCAAGGCCTCGAGGTTGTCAACGTGGATGTTGAAAATGGTCGGGTTGAAGCGGTGGCAACGACCTACTGGTTTGGCTTTAAGGACGATCTTGTGGTTCGAATTGAGCCGACGCCCACAGGCAGTAAAATTGATGTGCGGTCAGTCTCTCGAGTGGGCCAAAGTGATCTGGGAGCAAATGCCGCTCGAATCGCAAAATTCCTGCAGGCATTTGACCAGTAGAGATTGATTCAGAAGGGTTTGGGAAAGCTTGATTCGAGAAAGCTTGGTTCGAGAAAGCTTGATTCGAGAAAGCTTGGTTCGAGAAAGCTTGGTTCTGGAGAGAGCGCGCCTTCTCTACTGAGGGTAACGGGTGACTCAATCGAGAAGGCGCGCTTGCACCAGGTCGCTGACTTGCTGGGGATTGGCCTTGCCCCCGGTGGCTTTCATGACCTGGCCGACGAAAAAGCCCATTAATTGCATCTTGCCCGCTCGGTACTGCGCCGCCTGCTGGGGGTTATTGGCTATCACATCATCGACTATGGGTATCAGTTCAGCGTTATCGGAGACCTGCGTTAAGCCTTGGCTGGTGATATAAGCGTCTGGGTCTGTGGCCTCGCCTTGCCACAAAGCGGCAAAGACGGTCTTGGCGATTTTGCCAGAAATCGTACCATCTTTGATTCTTGCCAGCAGGGTGCCGAGGGCTTTTGCTGAGATCGGCAGTGAATTCAGTGTCGCAGCTGAAGGTGTCAAGGCGTCTCGGTTCATTTGGCCCAGCAGCTCGACTCTGACCCAGTTGGCCGCGAGTTTGGCATCGCCGCCAATGCGGGCGACGGTTTCAAAGTAGTCAGCCAGCGCAACACTGGAGACTAATACCTGTGCATCAACGTCACTCAGCCCATACTCTTGAATGAAGCGTCGAGTTTTTGCGGCAGGTAATTCCGGCATCTGTAGTCTGACGGCTTCAATGTAGTCTTGAGTGATCTGGATCGGCAATAGATCCGGCTCGGGAAAGTAGCGATAGTCAGTCGCTGTCTCCTTGCTGCGCATGGGTCTGGTTTCGTCCTTGTCCGAGTCATACAACCGGGTCTCCTGGCGAACAGTGCCGCCACTCTCGAGGACTGAAATCTGGCGCTCGACCTCATAATTGATGGCTCTTTCCAGGAATCGAAATGAGTTCACGTTTTTGATTTCTGTGCGAGTGCCAAGGGTCTCGGTACCTTGCGGGCGTATAGAGACGTTAGCATCGCAGCGCAAGGAGCCTTGCGACATATCACCATCTGAGACGCCAAGATACGTTACCAGTTGATGAATGCTACGTGCGTAGGCCACGGCTTCTTCGGCTGAACGCATATCCGGTTCAGAGACTATCTCCAGCAAGGGTGTCCCAGCGCGATTCAGATCAATACCTGTCTGACCGTGATAGACCTCGTGCATTGACTTACCCGCGTCTTCTTCGAGATGTGCGCGAGTGACCTGAATTGTTTTGATCGCGCCGTCTTTGAGAACGATATCGACGCTGCCGCCAACAACGATAGGGTGCTCCAGCTGGGTGATCTGATAGCCTTTGGGTGAGTCTGGATAGAAATAATTCTTGCGGTCAAAGACTGAAGTCAGGTTGATTTCGGCGCCAATCCCCAGTCCAAAAGCTACTGCCTTGTCATAGACTCTCGCGTTGACGGTCGGCAGCACACCGGGAAAGCCCAGATCAATCGCACAGGCCTGGGTGTTAGGTGCTGCACCAAAGTCCGTGCTGGCCCCGGAAAAAATTTTCGATTTGGTCTTGAGCTGGGTATGAATCTCCAGGCCTATGACAACTTCCCAATCATGCATGCCAAGTCTCCTGGTTATTGGTTGTCGTCGGGACGCCGAAGGTGCCAATCCGATGCTTGCTGGAAATTATGGGCGACTTTGAGTAAACCACCCTCATCGAGATGGCGCCCGATGAGCTGCAGGCCAATGGGTAAACCCTGGCTTTGACCGGCTGGCAGGGATATGGCCGGTAGACCAGCGAGGTTGACTGAGATGGTGTAGATGTCCTGTAGGTACATGGCCACTTGGTCGTCAAGTTTTTCACCGAGTTTAAAGGCGGTAGAGGGTGTTGTCGGTCCCAGGATATAGTCGACCTGTTCAAAGGCTCGAGTGAAATCCGCGCTGATTAGACGGCGAATCTGCTGCGCCTTGCGGTAATAGGCTTCATAGTAGCCTGCAGACAAGGCAAATGTGCCAACCATGATGCGGCTCTTGACCTCTCGGCCGAATCCCTCAGAGCGGCTGCGCTTGTAAAGGTCCTCAATGGATTCGGGGTTTGCACAACGATAGCCGAATCGAACACCATCGTAACGGGATAGATTTGAGGAACATTCAGCCGGTGCTATCACGTAATAGGCCGGTATCGCTTGTTGAGTGTTGGGTAGGCTAACCTCAGAAAGTATCGCGCCCATGGATTCGAGGGTCTTGGCTGCCGTCATTACGGCGGCGCGAATATTGTCATCGAGCCCTGCATCAAAATATTCCTGGCAGAGACCAATTCGAAGCCCGGCAACAGGCGCATTGATTTGAGCCAGATAATTCGGCACTGGCTGATTAATGCTAGTGGAGTCGCGAGGATCAAAGCCCGCCATGGCTTGCAGCAGATGGGCTGTGTCCTCGGCGGTCTGTGCCATTGGACCGGCCTGATCAAGACTGGAGGCGTAGGCAATCACTCCCCAGCGAGAGACTCGGCCATACGTGGGTTTCAAGCCGGTAATGCCGCAGAAAGCGGCGGGTTGACGAATGGAGCCGCCGGTATCGGTACCCGTAGCGCCGGCGCACAGCCTAGCAGCCATGCTCGCTGCTGACCCCCCCGATGAGCCGCCGGGTACTCGATCCCGCTGCCAAGGGTTGTGCACCGGGCCGTAGTAGCTGTTTTCGTTAGAAGAGCCCATGGCGAACTCATCCATATTGGTCTTGCCCAGGGTCACAACACCAGCTTTGTTGAGTTGTTCCACCAGCGTGGCATTGTAAGGCGCGATAAAGTTGTCGAGCATGCGAGATCCGGCAGAGGTACGTACGCCTTCGGTACAGATAATGTCCTTGTGTGCAATCGGGATTCCGGCCAGGGGCGAGTGTGAGCCTTTACTTCGCGCTGTATCCATGGACGCGGCTCGAGACAGAGCCGCGTCCCTGAGTACGGTAATATAGCTGTTAATGGATGGATCCAGCCGCTCTATGCGGTCCAGATAGTGCTGCGTTAGTTCAACGCTGGAGTAGACCTTATTATCCAGGTCCTGAAGCATTTGACTCAGAGTTTTAGTGTGTAACTCGCTCATACTTAGTCCACAACCCTTGGCACCAGGTAGAAGCCGCCATCTGTCTCGGGTGCGATCGCTTGATAGCGGTCTCGCTGATCTGCCTCTGTCACTTCATCCTGGCGGAGTTGCTGGCTGGCATCGGTTGGGTTCGACATGGGTACTACAGCCACCGTATCAACCGTGTGCATCTCCTCCACCAGCGCCAGCACCTTGGTCATGTCGGCAGCGTAGCCATCAATGTCTTTGGCATCAATATTGAGCTGGGATAACTCGGCGATGGTGCGCACCAGGTCTTGATTGACGGTGATGGCTGGCATTAAGAGAGCTCCGGCAATGAACGAGAGGTAAGTGGCTCAGGGCATCGAATGCTAATGAGGTTTCGGCAGAACATCAATATTTTTGCGATTTTAGACGAATTATCGGTTTTTGCTGCCTCTAAGATCGTCGATCTGAACGCATATCGACTCGCTGCATATCCTTAGAGCAGTAAAATGTGCATCTCACGAGTGTTTGCTTGTGTGAATTCTTCCATAAATGATAGAGTTACGCTTGTTTTTACACCTAAATCATAAAGTGCCCGTGCAATGCCCCGTGCAATGCCAAGGTTGCGGCCGGGATTCATGATGAAATATTTTTCTCGAGGTGCCTTGCACTCATGTTTAAGAAATTGAGGGGCTTGTTTTCCAATGATCTGTCGATCGATCTTGGAACGGCTAATACGCTGATCTACGTTCGAGAGAGGGGTATTGTTCTGAACGAACCTTCTGTGGTTGCGATTCGAACGACCAATAACCAGAAGAGTGTGGCGGCAGTCGGGATTGATGCCAAGCGGATGCTGGGTCGAACGCCGGGGAACATTGTTGCTATTCGACCCTTGAAGGACGGTGTGATCGCCGATTTTCAGGTGACCGAAAAAATGCTTCAGCACTTTATCAAGAAAGTTCATGAAAACAGCTTCATTCGCCCGAGCCCGCGGGTGCTGGTTTGCGTGCCCTGTCAGTCAACAGAGGTGGAGCGCAGGGCGATTCGAGAGTCAGTCATCAGTGCCGGCGCTCGAGATGTCAGGTTAATTGAAGAGCCCATGGCGGCAGCCATTGGCGCCGGATTACCGGTGCATGAGGCAGTGGGTACCATGGTTGTCGATATTGGCGGTGGTACGACAGAGATAGCGGTGATTTCGCTGAATGGTGTGGTCTATGCGCAGTCGGTGCGGGTTGGTGGCGATCGATTCGATGATGCCATTACGGTCTATGTGAGAAGAACCCAAGGCAGTCTGATTGGTGATGCGACAGCGGAACGTATCAAAAAAGAAATAGGAACTGCGTATCCTTCCAAGGAAGTCCGAGAAATTGATGTTCGAGGACGTAATTTGGCGGAAGGGGTGCCGCGCAGTTTTACCCTGAACAGTAATGAAATCCTTGAGGCGCTGCAGGAGCCCTTGTCAGTCATAGTGCAGGCGGTGAAAAGCGCATTGGAACAAACTCCGCCTGAGCTGGCTTCAGATATCGCCGAAACCGGTTTGGTATTGACGGGCGGTGGCTCTTTGCTGCGTGGTTTGGACCGGCTATTGGCTGCGGAGACTGGGTTGCCGGTGATTGTCGCCGAGGACCCTTTGACCTGTGTTGCTCGTGGCGGTGGTCGAGCGCTAGAAATCATGGACGATCGCGGCAATAGTGACTTGTTGTCCATCCAGTAATGCTGCCGAGTGCGTCAACAGCTTCTAGGACCCTCATTTGATATCAGCGGGATTTGACTTATCAAAGCGTTATTTCTCGAAGAAACAACGATTGGCTACAAGATGTTGGCGCTCAGCGTCTTGTCGCTGGTCCTGCTCGCGCTCGACCACTACTCTACCAGGCTAGACAGTACCCGCTCGGTGATCGGCGTCTTGGTCACTCCTGTCGTCGTCATCGCAGACTACCCGTCGCGAGCTGTCATGGGGCTGCAGGAAAATTTTGCTTCCCGTGCGGCAATGCGCGAGCAGATCGCACAAATGGCGCAGGAACAATTGCTGTTGAGGGCGAAGACCGAAAAAATGGCCTCTCTCACTGCAGAAAACAATCGATTGCGGAACCTGCTCGGATCAGCAGCAAAACTTCAGGATAATGTCCTGGTAGCTGAACTCATTGGGGTAGACCCGGATCCTGAACGTCACGAAGTCATCATTGATAAAGGCAGTTATTCGGGTGTTTATATTGGCCAGCCGCTGCTCGATGCGGAAGGCTTGATGGGGCAGGTCATTGAAGTCGGCGTCTACACCAGCCGCGTGTTGCTCATTACCGATGAGTCCCATGGCGTGCCTGTCCAGGTTAACCGCAATAACCTGAGACTGATCGCACAAGGCACTGGTGCCAAAGGGTTATTAGAGCTGGTTCATGTCCCTGATACGGCGGACATCAAAGAAGGCGACTTGCTCGTGAGCTCTGGTCTTGGCGACCGCTTTCCTGCGGGGTATCCGGTGGGGGTGGTGAATAGGGTTGTCCATGATCCGGGCGAACCCTTTGCCGTCGTCACCGCCGTACCCAGCGCCTTTCTGGCGAGAAGTCGCCATGTCTTGCTCGTGTTCTCGGAAGCAGGTGGTTTGAAAGCAAAGAGTCGCCCTGCAACCGATTCGAGTCTCTGACATGCACAGCAACAACCTCTGGGTTATCTTTCTCAGCTTCTTCATCGCTTTGGTGTTCAGCATCGTATCTTTGCCAGACGCTCTGCCGGTCGAGCTGGGTTATCTTCGGCCCCAGTGGGTGGCTCTGGTGCTGATCTATTGGGTCATAGCCCTGCCCTTCAGAGTCGGCATTGTTGTCGCCTGGGTGGCCGGCATTGCGCTCGATGTATTACTGGGCAGCTTGCTGGGTCAACATGCTCTTGCGCTCATAATCGTTGCCTATGTTGCGTCTAGTCTTTACCAGCGCCTGCGGATGTTTGCGATCTGGCAGCAGAGTGGCATTGTGTTTGCCATTGTCGGCTTGAATCAGCTGGCTAACTTCTGGATCGAGAGTATCTCGGGCGTGGCGGAATGGAATATGTGGTATTTGCTATCATCGGTAGTCAGTGCCCTGGTTTGGCCCTGGGTGTTTTTAGTGTTGCGGTATAGCCGACGCTTATTTGCAGTATCCTGAGGCACGATACTCAGGAGCAAGCTTGTTCGAAGTGAAAACTAAGGAATACAACTTGATTGCGCTAGTACTGGCTTCGGCCTCGCCGCGTAGATCACAATTGCTGCGACAGCTCAATCTGTCCTTTGATGTGATCACGCCAGATATCGACGAAACCCCGCTAATAGAGGAGCAAGCCTTTGACTATGTGGGGCGAATGGCGGAAGGTAAAATTGCTGCCGCAACTGAATGGCTTTTGGTCAATATGCCGATCAATGGCCAGCAGGACGCCGATATTGTAGTACTATGTGCTGATACGATAGTGGTGCTTGACGGCGAAATTCTGGGTAAGCCAAAGGATGAAGAAGACGCCGTAGGTATGCTGCTGAGAATGTCTGATCGTCGCCATCTGGTGGCTACAGCAGTTACCGTCAGGCGCCTGGCGGATGGTTTTCAGGAAAGTTTTCGAGTTGAGACGGAAGTAACCTTCCGTCATATCAGCGAATTGGAGTGCCGCAAGTATTGGCTGACAGGTGAGCCCGCAGATAAAGCGGGGGCCTATGGGATTCAGGGTCTAGGTGCTATTTTCGTTGAATCGATCACTGGCAGTTGCAGTAATGTTGCCGGGTTGCCTCTGCGGGAAACGGCTGAATGCCTCGCCCGTTTTGGCATTGACTGCTTAGTCGAAACGCATTGATATTCGATACAGGAAGTAGTTCAGCATGGCTGAAGAAATTGTTATCAGTGTCTCTCCGTTGGAAACTCGGGTGGCGCTCGTAGAGGCGAGTTTACTGCAGGAAATATTCATCGAACGTTCACACACTCGAGTGACGGTCGGTAATATTTACAAGGGTAAAGTTGTTCGTGTCTTACCAGGTTTGCAAAGCGCCTTCGTCGACATAGGTCAGCCGCGAGCTGCCTTTATGCATATCAGCGACCTGGTGGACTCACAGTTCAAGTACATTGAGGTCGGCACCGATGCCAAGACTCAGTACCCGCCGATCCAGCAGGTGATTCGTGAAGGGCAGGAGATTTTGGTGCAGGTGACGAAAGAGCCGATTAACACCAAGGGTGCGCGCGCAACGACCAGTATTTCCATAGCCTCTAGGTTTTTGGTGTACACACCGCGTAATGCCCATGTCGGTATTTCGCAGCGTATCGAAGATGAACTTGCCCGTGAGCGACTCCAGACCCTCATGGCGGATATACATCAGCCTCACCATGAAGGTGGCTTTATCGTTCGCACCGCGTCAGAGCGAGCGACAGACGATGAAATTCGACGCGACGCTGTATTGTTACGAAAACGTTGGCAGCTGATTAATCAGCAAGGCAGCACTGCGCAGGTCGCATCGACTATCTATGAAGACCTGCCCATTCATCTGCGTGCTATGCGAGACATCATCAATCGAGAGACAGCGAGTATTTTGGTCGATAACCAAAAGGTCTTTGAGGCTATTGAACGATTTCTGACTGACTTTATCCCGGAAAAGCTCGAGTGTTTGCAGCAGGTCTCTTCCAAGGTTCCGCTATTTGATGCCCATAATCTGGAGGACCAAATTGCGAAAGCGCTGGATCGTACCGTGCCACTGAAATCCGGTGGTTATCTGGTGATCGATCAAACTGAGGCGATGACGACCGTAGATGTGAATACCGGTGCATTCGTCGGTCGCAAAGATCTTGAGGAAACTGTTTATAGGACAAATCTTGAGGCAGCTGCGGCGATTCCCAGGCAGCTCAAGCTAAGAAATATTGGTGGTATTGTCATTTTAGACTTTATCGACATGATTAATGAGGAACATAAGCGCCAGGTAATCAGGACCCTGGAAAAGGGTCAGCAGGCCGATCGTGTTCGGTGGAATATTTCAGGAATATCGGACTTGGGTCTGGTGGAAATGACGCGTAAGAGAACCCACGAGAGTCTGCTCAAAATGATGTGCGCCCCCTGTCCCACTTGCGATGGTAGAGGTTTTATTAAAACGGCCGAGACAGTGTGCCTGGAAATCTACCGAGAGATACACCGAAAGGCGCGCAAATTTTTTGGTAACGAGTGCTTGATCCTGGCTGCGCAATCAGTCATTGATCGATTGCTGGATGAGGACGCGCCGTGCATTAGTGAATTGTCTGCGGCGCTGGAATGTTCCATTCGACTACAGGTAGAGACGAGTTATAGTCAAGAGCAATTTGATGTTGTTGTCCCGCTTCAGCGTTAGGCTGCCATGAGCAAAAAAACTCCCCAACAAGCCATCGTCAACCTGTTAGAGGCGATGCTGTTAATTCTGCTGGTTCTTGTCGCAGCCTATGTCTCTTTAGGCCGTATGCTAATTCCTCGAGTGGATGACTACAGGCCACAGATCGAGAGATTGCTTTCGGCTGCGCTGAATGTGCCTGTTCATATTCAGGCGCTTAGTGGAGAGTGGCATTACCTTGACCCTCGGTTGGAAATCGACGGTTTTCGGATCGGCAATGATACGGCGGGTATCACCTTTAATCGGCTGACAGTGGAATTGAACTCTTTCCAGAGTTTACTTGAGAGAGATCTCGTCGTTAGCGATCTTTTTATCGACAGTTTGTCTTTGCGATTGACCCAGAACCCATCCGGTGCTTGGCAAATTGATGGTATGCCGGTAGCTGAAACCCCGCCAGATCTCTCAATATTACTAACTTCGTTACCCTATCTTGAGTCGGTAGAAATGACTTCCCTACATATCGATGTAGAGGGTCAACTTGCACATTATCAAATTCGAAATCAACCTGACCAGGTTTTCGAATTGCGGGCAGACGGTGCAAAAAAATCCATGTCACTACCTCTGTCTGTACAGAAACTCGGTGAAAATTCCTATAAGGACAGCCTGCAGTTGCTGGGTGAGTATCGTGGTGACCCGAGAGAGCTTGATAGCTTCTTTGCCAGCTTATATTTGCAAGTACCCAGCATTGAGCTGGCTGATTTGATTCGGCCAGTCGAGGCGCAAAAATTTGAATTCACTGAGCTGGGCCTGGGTGGTGAATTCTGGCTGGACTTTGATGGTTCAGTGCTTGAGTTGCGAGGTTCGACCCTGACCGGCGCGGTCAGAGCCCTAGTGGATGGCCAACAATTAACCCTGTTGAAGGACTTGCGCAGTGAATTTTCTGTAGTACGCAAGAACCTGAACGAGGTCCAAGTTTATTTCGAGTCCTTGAGTGCTGAAGCCGAGAGCGAGCGCATTGAGTTGAATGAACTGTCGGTCGTTTATCGGAACCTGGAGGGAGACCAATCCCTGGTTGCATATTTGCCCACATTATCTATTGATAGCCTCGTCAAGGTGGTGACGGCAACAGGTCAGCGAACCGCGCTATTGCCGGAAAAGACCAATGAAGTCCTGAGCGCTATGGCTCTGAGTGGAGAATTAGAGCAACTATTTTTCTACCTTGACGACCTTGAGTCGAAGCCAGTACCCCATTTTTCGGGTCTTGTTCGAGGCCTCGCGCTCGGTGCATACGCCGGCGTACCGGGCATCAGTCACCTCGATGGTTTCGTCTCGCTGGGTCAGCAGGGTGGCTTTCTGGATATCCATAATGACGGGAATTTCAAGCTCGATTTTGGCGCTATGTTCCCATCGCCCTGGTCATTTGACTCGGCCCATGCGCGATTAAACTACACCGTCACACCCGAGGCTGTGCAAATCAGTAGTGGTTTAATTAAGCTGACTGAGGGGC